>Ga0304728_1002135_pt1 | contig 12979 bp, 9 predicted proteins | sample C_130625_MF_Meta_FD_190476 | JGI IMG/M metagenome (GOLD analysis project Ga0304728, IMG submission 190476) | Freshwater microbial communities from Lake Croche, Canada to study carbon cycling - C_130625_MF_MetaG (v2) (version 2) | ecosystem: Environmental > Aquatic > Freshwater > Lake | place... | reverse complement strand
GTCTTCTTCAACTCTCGAGTGGCCAGGGACGGGGTCGAACCGTCGACCTTCCGATTTTCAGTCGGACGCTCGTACCAACTGAGCTACCTGGCCGTTGTCCTTGCGGACACATCGGCCCGGAGCGATGCTCCGGGCCTGGCGACCCCGACCGGGCTCGAACCGGCGACCTCCGCCGTGACAGGGCGGCGCGCTAACCGACTGCGCTACGGGGCCTTGCTTGTGACACTAATAGAACTGTGGTGCGTATCCCCAACGGGATTCGAACCCGTGCTGCCGCCGTGAAAGGGCGGAGTCCTAGGCCACTAGACGATGGGGACCTAGTCACCGTCGACCCTGTGCCGTTGGCGACCACGGAAGCATACGGGACGATGGCCGAATGGTGAACCTGACCCCGGAGGCCTTCGAGGAGCTCGTGAGTCGGGCCCTCGATCAGCTCCCTGCCGAGCTTGCCGGCTTGCTCGACAACGTGGTGGTCCTCGTGGCCGACGAGGACCCGGACGAGCCCGACCTGCTGGGCCTGTATCAGGGGATTCCCCTCACAGAGCGAGGGTCTGGCTACGCCGGGGCGCTGCCCGACACCGTCACCATTTATAGGTGTCCCACCCTGGCCATGTGCGAGAGCGAAGGAGAGGTGGCCGAGGAAGTGCAGATCACCGTGGTGCACGAACTCGCCCACCACTTCGGCATCGACGACGACCGCCTGGCCGAGCTCGGATACGACTGAGGGGCGGCTAGCCGCCCGCGGCAGCGCGTGTCAGGCGATCGATGACTGCCGCGCCGATGCCGTCGGGTGGCGGCGCGACGGCTGCGACGAGCGGCAGCCGCAGTGCATCGGCCTCGCGCAGCGCCGCGTAGAGCACGCGCGCGTAGTCATCGGCGTCGACCGGAGCGCACAGGCGTACGACGCCGGGGGGCGTAGGCACGCTGGCCAGTGCGAGCAGCCCGGCGGGGGGTTGCAGATCGGCCGCATCTGTCGCCGTCATGATCACAACTCGCGCCTGCGGCGCGTAGTGCGAGGCGAGCGTGCCGGGCGCGCGCACATCGCTGCGAGTGCCAAGCTCAAGCCCGGTCACTTCGCGTACATCGTCGGCACTGATCGCTCCGGGGCGCAGGATCACCGGCGCATCACCCGTGCAATCAACAATCGTGGACTCCACACCCACCCCGCATGCACCACCGTCGAGGATCACGTCATCGGCATGCAGGAGCGCGCTGAGTTCGTCGACGACATGCTGCGCGGTCGTGGGACTCACGCCACCGAAGCGATTGGCCGATGGTGCAGCAATGCCGATGGCGTCGTCGCCGGTGTCGCGTGCCAGCGCGTCAAGCACTGCGCGAAACATCGGGTGCTCGGAGATCCGCAACGCGACGGTGTCCTGCCCGCCCGTCACCGCATCGAGCGCACGAATGGATCGCGGAAGGACGAGCGTGAGCGGGCCCGGCCAGAACCGCTCAGCCAGGCGAGCCGCATAGAACGGCACGTCCGCGCTCCACGCGTGGAGTGCATCGAGATCAGCAATATGCACGATGAGCGGGTGATCGGCCGGACGTCCTTTAGTGGCATAGACGCGCGCGAGAGCAGCCGGGTCGTCGGCGCGAGCACCAAGCCCGTACACCGTCTCGGTGGGCAGCACCGCGAGGTGACCAGCAGCAAGCGCGGCAGCTGCAACGAGCGGATCAGTGACGAGGTGCACCGGCTCATTCAACCGTGTCAGCGACGCGGAACAGTGACCTTGAAGGCGCTGGTGTTGACGGCCTTGGTGGCCGAGGTCAACCGCACGCGATAGATGCCCGAGGTGATGCCCTTGCTGGCGAAGGCGATCGAGCCATCGGTAGAAACCCTCGCGATGGCCACCTTCTTGGTGCCGCGATAGAGCGTGGCCGTGGTGCCGGCCGCTGCCGAGGACACATTCATGCGCAGCGACACGACGCCGGTGGTGCCTCGTGTGACCGTGGGCGCACCCGTGGTGGTGATCATCGACGGCAGTGATGCGAAGGTCGCGTTGAGGATTCCGATGACACCCGGAGTCGTGGGTCCCACGGGAGCAGCCGGATTGACGTTGGACGCACTTGACGACTGGTAGACGTAACCGCCGGGAGCGAACGCACGACCGATAGTTGCCGAGAGCACGACGGAGACGTCGGCTGAGCCGAGCTTGTCACCCGCCGGCACGACGACCTCGACGGTCGCGTCGTTGATCACCTTGTAGGAGGCGTTCTTGCCACCGATCAGCACCTGGCTCGCACCGGAGAAGCCGTAACCAATGACCGAGATGGTGTTGCCGCCGGAGATCGGACCGAAGGCAGGACGCACCTCGGTGATCTCGTGCAGTGAGCCGCCGCCTCCGCCACCGGAACCGCCACCGGAACCGCCACCCGATGAGCCGCCTCCGCCGGAGCTTCCGCCACCGGATGAGCCGCCGCCTCCGCCACCCCCACCGCCGCCGGAGCCTCCGCCACCGGTGTACGCCGCGAATGAGCGGGCGTACAGCAGGCCACTGTTGGTGCTCAGGGCATCGGTGACAACACTCGTGGTGGATGCCGCCATGAGTGCGCTCGCTACCGCGGCGGGAGACGCTGACGTGTTGAGTCCCAAGTAGACCGCAGCGGCGCCGGCCACGTGCGGGCTGGCCATCGAGGTGCCGCTCAGCACGGCGGTGGCTGTCGTGCTCGTGTACCAGGAACTCGTGATGCTCACACCTGGTCCGAAGATGTCGACGCACGAGCCATAGTTGGAGAACGAGGCGCGCGCATCCGACGAATCTGAAGCAGCCACCGTGATAGCGGTTGGTTCCTCAGCAGGACTGGAGTTGCAGGCATCGGTGTTGGAGTTGCCTGCAGCGACCACCACGGTGATGCCATCGGCAACCGCGGCAGCAACTGCGTCGTCCAATGACTTGCTGGAACCACCACCCAGGCTCATGTTCAGTACCGCCGGACCGGACACGTGATCGGTGATGGCCCAGTTGATGCCTGCGATGACTCCGGCCGTCGAACCCGACCCCGTGCAGCTGAGCACCCGCACGGCCACCAGGCTCACGCTCTTGGCCACGCCGTAGGTCGTGCCGCCCACGGTGCCGGCCACATGCGTGCCATGGCCATTGCAGTCGGTGGCGTCCGAATCACTGTCGACGAAGTCGTAGCCGGAGCGGACACGACCGGTGAACTCGGTGTGGGTCATGAGCATGCCGGTGTCGACGATGTACGCGGTGACACCGCTGCCGGTGCCGGCGGGGGTGAAACGCTGGTCCAACGGCAGTGCCCGTTGGTCGAGGCGATCAAGACCCCAGGTGGCACAACCCTGCGTGCCGGCGGGAACGGAGTCGGGGCACGACGTGGACGACGACGGAGTCGGTGTGGCGGAAGCCGTCGGTGTCGCGGTGGGCGATGCACCGTTCGTGATGCGGTACTCGTGCTGACCAGCAACGCTGGTGTACGGCGATCCACTGATGACCGTGCTGTTGGCTGATCGCGACGCGCTACCGGAGTCACGGAAGGGCGTGGGCGTGGTGGAGCTTCCGGAGATGCGCAGCGAGTTGCTTCGGTTGCGCGGATCCGCGTAGCCGATCTCGAACGGCTTGGTGGTGACCGTGTTCGAAATCGTGTCGTAGTTGAAGATCAGATCGACGTTGCCGCTGCCACGATCAAGAATCAGCAACTGTGCCGACACCAACGGACCGGAAAGTCCGTAGAGCCCCACGTTCTTCCAGTTGACGCAGAAGCCGCTGTAATTATTGGTGCCCACCGTGCCGGTGAGCGGACCGTAGGTCACCGCGCTAGTGCTGCCGTCTCTGGTGTCGACGTCAGTGCCCAGCGGAAGGATCACCGGACGCGTCGTGGTGGTGAGGTTGAACTGGTAGTCGGTGAAGGGGCCGTAGCCGTCGTCAAACGAGACGCCACCGTTGTTGTTGATGTACAGGCCCGAGTAGGACGTGCCGAACCAGTTCACACTGAAAGCAGTGTTGCCGGACTTCTTGAGTGCCACCGAAGGAGTGCCCAGGTCGTCGCCGCGTGTGAGTGAGTTGGCGGTGCATCCGGAGTCGTTGATGATGGCATTGGACGTGTTGATGCTCACCGTGCGATCGGGCTCGACGTAGCGCACGCCGTTTGCGAGCGCCAGGCGCTGAGCATTGTCCGACGTCATGTCGACAGCGAGGCTGTTGGCGACCTTGTCGTAGTGGGCCACGATCGAGCCACCGAGGTCGTCGACCGCGTTGGCCACGAGCTGGTCGCGTCCGCTCGTGACGCCCACTAGGTAGCGGGCCATGCCGGGGGCTGGCGGATCCGCGAGGGTCCCGACCGTAGAACTGCTCCCGCTCGCGGAGGCGGAGGCGGAGGCGGACGGTGAGCCGGTGGGGGAGGCGGAGGAGGAGGGTCCGGCGGTGGGGCTCGGCGTCGCCGTGGGTGTGGGGGTGGGTGTAGGCGTCGGGCTGGGACTCGCGGAATCGCTCGGGGTTGCGTCCGTGGCGGAGGCCGGGAAGGTCACGGCGCCGATACCCAGGCCAAGGCTGACGACGAGAGAGCAGACGGTAATGCCTACAGCGAAGCGGCCCGTGGTCATATGTACAGGGTCGCACTTCTCCGCATGTGTTGCTAATCGGCAATTCTTCAGAAAAGTCAAGGATCTGTAAGGGCTCTGTCCGAACATCGTCCGGTGAGTGATTTCGGGGAACTTTGGGGTGTGCGCTGATGTCTGATGGGGCAGAACGGCTGTGCTCCCACACGGGGAGCAGCACAGGAGGAGTTTCCAACATGTCTATGCCCACACCCCCGCAAGCAGAACCCACCTCTTTCCCACCCCTGGGCCCATCGGGCGACCAGGCCCCCCGCTACGAGCGTCGCGGTCCGCGTGCCGGAGTCGTGGCCGGCATCCTCGGTGGCGCGGCAGCGATTGCCGTCACCGCGGGCACTATCGGCGGCGCCGTCGGTTACGTGGTGGCGCGCGAGGCGGGGCCGACGACCACGGTCGCGGCGGCAGTGCAGAGCGGTTCGACCAGCGTCATACCCGGCAGCATCGCCGACATCGCCAAGCGGGTTTCCCCGTCGGTCGTCCAGCTGAATGTGACCGGACAGCAGGGCGCAGGCACCGGCTCGGGATTCATCATCAGCTCGGACGGCTACATCCTCACTAACAATCACGTTGCTGGCCCTTCAGGGAGCGGCGGCACCATCGAGGTGCTGTTCGGCGATGGCACGAAGGCCAGCGGCACGCTGGTCGGCGCGAATCCGGGCTACGACCTCGCCGTCGTCAAGGTCAACAAGACCGGCCTACCGGCCATCTCGGTCGGCTCGTCGGGTGGACTCAACGTGGGTGACTCCGTCATCGCTGTTGGATCTCCCCTGGGACTTCAGGGCACTGTGACGTCGGGCATTGTCAGTGCACTCAATCGGCCGGTGACCGCCGGTGGCGAGGGTGAGACGGCATTCATCAACGCGATCCAGACCGATGCTGCGATCAACCCGGGTAACTCCGGTGGGCCGCTGCTCAATGCAGCCGGATCCGTTGTCGGCATCAACTCTGCGATCGCCTCGATGGGCTCGTCGAGCAGCGGCCAGCCCGGCTCCATCGGTCTGGGCTTCGCGATTCCGATCGATACGGCGAAGCGCATTGCAGACGAACTCATCCGCACCGGCACATCAACGACACCGATCATCGGCGTGCAGCTCGACATGCAGTACGCGAATGATGGTGCGCGAGTGCAGGAGGTCACGGCCGGTGGACCGTCAGCCACTGCCGGACTCCAGTCCGGCGACGTCATTGCGGCGGTGGACGGCAAGAACATTGCCGACGCAACCGAGTTGATCGTCACCATCCGCGCACATGCGGCGGGCGACACCGTCAAACTCACGATTACTCGTGACGGTCAGTCCATCGTCGTCCCGATCACTCTCACGGCTTCCAAAGCCTGATCGGGCGTCAGCTTCCCCGCCACTTCCCCAACGCACTTCCCCTCCCTCGTTCGCGAGGGTCCGACGGCCCGCACCCATCTCCTCCTCCAGGGTGCGGGCCGTCGCTCGTGCACAACCGCGGGGGACGTCGGGCTTTCATCCCCAGCAGCACCGGTGACTCTGTGCTGAGCGGGTCGGTTCCGGCACGGTCACCGTGCGGCGCGCGCCCGTCGCTACCGAGATCCGGTGCAGCCCATGGCAGGCGCGAAGGAGGACACATGCGCACATCACTTGCGCCCATTCAGATCACTGCAGCACGACGCATCGCATCGCGACTTCGACACGACGACGGACTCACCACCGCCGAATATGCGGTCGGAACGATTGCTGCAGCCGGTCTCGGTGGCCTACTGCTGAAGCTCCTGACAAGTACACCGGTGAGAGATCTGCTGTGGAATCTGGTTAGTCATGCGTTCAGCAGCGTTCTTGGTTAGGCCGTGACCTGGTTTCGACCGGGGCATCGACGCGTTGAGGATGCCGGGATGGTGATCGTCGAGACGGCCATCGCCATCCCGGTCCTTGTCATCGCTGCGGTGACTTTGGTGTGGGCTGTGGGTGTCGCAACGTCTGCTGTGGCACTCGGCGATGCATGCGGTCGCGTTGCACGCGAGGTGTCCCGAGGAGCAGACGCGGCAGCCGTGGTGGCTGACGTGCGTGCCGATCGTCCGATGGCGACCTTTGAGTTCATCGACCTTGACGGTGATGTGCGCGTTGTCGGACGAGAGCGGGTGTCCGCACCCGGTTTTCTGAGTGGCTTCGCGTTCACGATCACGCGCACGGTGGTGGCGGCTCGTGAATGGACGAGTGCATGACGACTCGCGACGACGACGGCGTCGCGTCGGTTCTGCTGGTGGCACTTCTGGCGGTGCTGCTTGTTGCCGGGATGTGTGGTGCCGCTGTAGCCGGACTGGCTCTAGGCCGGCAGCACGCGGACCAGGCCGCGGATCAAGCGGCTCTCGCGGCCGCCAGCACCGGTGATTGCGATCAGGCCGTGCGCGTAGCGCAGGCCAATCTGGCGCGACTTCGCGACTGTCGCTGGGTCGGGGCGGACGTCGTCGTGGTCGTCGAAGCATCCCTGCCCGCCGCTGTGGCATTTCTGGGATCCCTTCCCCACGGGCACCCGTCGGTCATCCTCAGTTCTGCCCGTGCCGGGCCACCGCAATGAAGGTGCCCCTCGCCGGGCGCCGCATTTCCTCGCGTGACACCGCGACGCTGTGCCAGAGTTCAGGGGTGAACATCCGGGTCAGCTCCTACGACGCCGAACCCGTGGGCAAAGGTGTGATCCCGTTCGTGGGCGACCTCGATGCGCACACGGCCCCGATGCTGCAGAAGGCCGTGGATCGCACGCTCGCCTCGGCTCCTGCGTCCAGCATCATCATCGACCTCACCGATGTCCCCTTTATTGACTCCAGTGGGCTCAGCGTCATCGTCGCGGCCCACACCCGGCTCACCGACGCTGGTGCGGGGGTGCGCCTGGTGGCGACCAGCCCCCGGGTCATCAAGGTGCTCGCCCTGACAGGCCTGGACGCGATCATCCCGACGTTCCCGACTGTTGAGGCTGCCTTAGCGGGTTGACCCCACTCCCGCTCGCGCGCGGTGCAGTCCGGTGACTCACGTCACACGGCCGTGTAAGGGCTGTCATGGACGGTACCAAGATGGCCGCCCTCGTACCTGCGTAGACTCCGGGAGTTCGTGGCCCTCACGCCACTACTTCCCTGAATTACCTCCGCGCGTCACGAGACGCGTGCCTGAAATAGGAGTCCCATGTCGATCGACTTGACCGGCAGCAACCTGACGATCGTCATCGTCGTCGCGGTAATCGCTCTTCTCGCCCTCGTCGTCGCGGCTGTTCTGGTCCGCGAAGTCCTGAGCGCCAGCGAAGGCACCGACAAGATGAAAGAGATCGCGGCCGCTGTCCAGGAAGGCGCATCCGCCTACCTGAACCGCCAGTTCAAGACGCTCGCGATTTTCGCGGTCATCGTCTTCTTCGTCTTGTTTGTGCTGCCCGCCGATACCACGGGTGAGCGCATCGGCCGAAGCATCTTCTTCCTCGTCGGGGCGGTGTTCTCCGGCGTCACTGGCTATATGGGCATGTGGCTCGCCGTGCGCGGCAACGTGCGCGTGGCAGCAGCCGCGAACGAGTCTGGCGAGCAGCGCGCAATGAAGATCGCGTTCCGCACCGGTGGCGTCGCTGGCATGTTCACCGTGGGCCTGGGCCTCTTCGGTGCCGCGCTCGTCGTCCTGGTCTATAAGGGTGACGCCCCCAAGGTGCTCGAGGGCTTCGGCTTCGGAGCCGCACTGCTGGCGATGTTCATGCGTGTGGGTGGTGGCATCTTCACCAAGGCTGCTGACGTCGGCGCTGACCTCGTCGGCAAGGTCGAGCAGGGCATCCCCGAGGACGACCCGCGCAACGCCGCGACGATCGCGGACAACGTCGGCGACAACGTCGGCGACTGCGCAGGCATGGCAGCTGACTTGTTCGAGTCCTACGCCGTCACGCTGGTCGCCGCTCTCATCCTGGGCAAGGCTGCCTTCGGTGCGCTCGGCCTGGTGATGCCGCTGGTCATCCCGGCTATCGGTGTTATCACCGCCGTGATCGGCATCTTCGCCGTGTCTCCGCGTGCGAGCGACCGCTCAGGAATGTCGTCGATCAACCGCGGGTTCTTCATCTCCGCGATCATCTCCGCGATCCTGGTCGTCGTCGCTGTGTTCACCTGGGTCCCCGGATCATGGGCAGACATCCAGTCGATCGGCGGACTTGCCGGTGACCTCAGTGGCCTGGCGCTCAATCCGCGCTGGTTCGTGATCCTCGCTGTCTTCGTCGGCATCATTCTGGCCGCGCTGATCCAGCAGCTCACGGCGTACTTCACCGAGACCAACCGCCGCCCGGTCGACGACGTTGCCAAGACGTCTTTGACCGGCCCGGCCACGGTCATCCTGTCTGGCATCTCGCTGGGCTTGGAGTCGGCTGTCTACTCAGCACTGTTGATCGGTGCTGCTGTGTACGTGGCGTACCTGCTCGGTGGCGGCATTGTGCTGCTGTCTCTCTTCGCGATTGCACTGGCCGGCACCGGCCTGCTCACCACGGTGGGCGTCATCGTGTCGATGGACACCTTCGGTCCGGTCTCCGACAACGCGCAGGGCATCGCTGAGATGTCCGGTGACGTGCATGGCGAAGGCGCCAAGGTGCTCACGCGTCTCGATGCGGTAGGCAACTCCACCAAGGCCATCACCAAGGGCATCGCCATTGCCACGGCCGTTCTTGCGGCCACGGCTCTGTTCGGATCCTTCCGCGAGGCTGTGTTCGGTGCTGCAGCAAATGCGCAGCTCGATCTCGGCGGTGCGTTCGACTCGCTGGGCGACAAGATCCAGTACCTCGGTGTACTCAACGTGGCCAACCCGGCCAACCTCGTCGGCATGATCATTGGTGCTGCAGTGGTGTTCCTGTTCTCGGGTCTGGCCATCAATGCGGTCTCACGTGCTGCCGGCGCCGTCATCTTCGAGGTGCGTCGCCAGTTCCGCGAGCACCCGGGCATCATGCTCGGAACCGAGAAGCCGGAGTACGGCAAGGTTGTCGACATCGTTACGCGTGACTCGCTCCGTGAGCTCATCACGCCGGGCATCCTCGCGGTGTTCGCTCCCATCGCTGTTGGCTTTGGCCTTGGCGTTGGTGCACTCGGCGCGTACCTCGCCGGCACCATCGCGACGGGCGTGCTCATGGCGGTCTTCCTGTCGAACTCCGGTGGCGCGTGGGACAACGCCAAGAAGTTCGTCGAGGACGGTCACTTCGGTGGCAAGGGATCCGAGGCGCACGCGGCGACAGTCATCGGCGACACCGTCGGCGATCCGTTCAAGGACACCGCTGGTCCTGCCATCAACCCGCTGATCAAGGTCATGAACCTGGTCGCGCTGTTGATCGCGCCGGCCATCGTGGGCCTGAGTGTTGGCACCGGCGAGAACATCGGGGTTCGCTGGGCCATCTCGCTCGTGGCGACGGCGATCATTGTCATCGCCGTGGTGGTGTCCAAGCGCCGCCCGATCGCGGTGGGCGACACGCAAGCCGTGTAGTCACTCGACTCACTCACGAAGGCCCGGGCGCAAGCCCGGGCCTTCGTCTCGTGGATGCTCGGATACAGAGATAGAGGTGACGCGAGTGGATTCCGATTATCGGACTCGCCGTAGGGTCCCTGGCCCCCGAAGGGGGCCGCTGGTCCGGCGCGTCGCTCGGCTCCTCACCAAGTTGACAGCGGGACCCGGGCTACCGTCACACTCCGGTCATCCCACCTGACACTCCCGTCAGGCAAGCCTCTGGGTTGGGGTCCACCGCGGAAGGACAGATGTGGCCGACAAGACCCTGGTGATCGTCGAGTCGCCTGCCAAGGCGAAGAAGATTGCCGAGTACCTGGGGCCGGACTACACCGTCCTTGCCTCGGTCGGTCATATCCGCGACCTGGCTTCCAAGGTCTCCGAGATGCCTGCCGAGCTGCGCAAGAAGCCCTGGGCCAAGCTGGCCGTAGATGTCGACGGCGACTTCCGTCCCGAGTACGTCATCCACGCATCAAAGACGCAGACCATCGCTAACCTGAAGAAGGCACTCAAGGACGCGGACGCACTTCTGCTTGCCACGGACGAGGACCGCGAAGGCGAGGCGATCTCGTGGCACCTCATGGAGGTGCTGCGCCCCAAGGTTCCCGTCGGACGCATGGTCTTCAACGAGATCACCGAGCAGGCGATTCGCGAGGCCGTCGCGCACCCCCGCGACATCGACATGGAACTTGTCGACGCACAGGAAACCCGACGCATCCTCGACCGCCTCTACGGCTATCCCGTATCCGAGGTCCTGTGGAAGAAGATCGGCCCGTTCGCGAAGTCAGCCGGTCGCGTGCAGTCCGTCGCGGTGCGTCTCGTGGTCCATCGCGAACGTGAACGCATCGCCTTCAAGGCCACGGGCTACTGGGACATCACCGGAATCTTCGACCCCGAGTCTTTCAAGGCTCGCCTCGACACGGTCGACGGCAAGAAGATCGCTCAGGGCACGAGTGACTTCGATGAGCAGGGGAGCCCGAAGAAGGCCGACATGGTCGTGCTGGATGAGCGCGTAGCCACGGGACTGGCCGCTGACCTGGCCGGACGCGAGTTCACCATTCGCTCGGTCGTGCAAAAGCCGCAGCAGCGCCAGCCCAAAGCCCCGTTCATCACCTCGACACTGCAGCAGGAAGCTTCCAACCGCTATCGCTGGGGATCGCAGCGCACCATGCGCATCGCGCAGAGCCTTTACGAGAACGGCTTCATCACCTATATGCGAACCGACTCCGTACAACTGTCGGAGCAGGCACTCAATGCGGCCCGCAACCAAGCGCGTGATCTGTACGGCCCCGAGTACGTCGCAGACAAGCCGCGCGTGTACCCGAACAAATCCAAGAACGCTCAGGAAGCGCACGAGGCGATTCGTCCCGCAGGTGATGTATTCCGCACACCCGGCGAGGTCTCACGCGAACTGAACCCCGACGAGCTTGCGCTGTATGACCTCATCTGGAAGCGCACGGTGGCATCGCAGATGAGCAACGCTCAGGTGGCCACCACAACGGTGCGACTTGATGCCACAACCGCATCAGGCACCGCAGCCGAATTCACCGCATCGGGCACCGTCGTGGTGTTTCCCGGCTTCCTCGCCGCGTTGAAGGACGTCACCGAGGACGACAACGATGACGATCGCGAACTTCCGGTGATGTTCGAGGGTATGAAGGTCACTCCCGTGTCGCTCGATCCTGCCGGCCACACGACCAATCCCCCCGCGCGTTACACCGAGGCGAAGCTGGTGGCCAAGCTCGAAGAGCTCGGCATCGGTCGTCCGTCCACCTATGCATCGATCATGTCGACCATCGTCGATCGCGGCTACGTATGGAAGAAGGGCACGGCGCTCGTACCAAGCTTCACTGCGTTTGCCGTCGTCCGGCTACTCGAAGAGCATTTCGGCGCACTCGTGGATTACGACTTCACCAAGAATCTTGAGGAGATGCTCGACCTCATCGCCAACGGCGAAGCAAACCGGGTCGAGCAGCTCGAAGCCTTCTGGCGCGGTGGACACAGCGTCAGCGGTGACTTCCCCGGCGTCAAGCCGCTGACCGAGGACCTCGGTGCCATCGACGCTCGCGGCATCGCTACGTTTCCGATCGAAGGCACCGACATCTGTCTTCGCGTGGGTCGCTATGGCGCTTATGTCGAACGTGGCGAAGAACGCGCAAACGTGCCGATCGATACGGCCCCGGACGAACTCGATGCCGAGCTCGCCGAGAAGCTGATCCTGGAGCCGTCCGGTGAGCGTGAGTTGGGTCTAAATCCCGACACGGGGCTCATGGTGATCGCCAGGTCTGGGCGGTTCGGTCCGTATGTCAGCGAGGCACTGCCCGAAGGATCGCCGAAGTCGGCCAAGCCGCGCACCGGTTCGTTCCTGCAGGGCATGGCACTGTCGACGGTCACACTCGACGAAGCTCTCAAGATCCTGAGCCTGCCGCGCGTGGTGGGCAGCGACCCCGCAGACGGCGTGAACATCACTGTGCAAAACGGGCGTTACGGCCCCTACCTGCTCAAGGAGAAGGACTCGCGCTCACTGACGAGTGAGGATGAGCTCTTCACCCTCAATCTCGAGCAGGCGCTCGCACTTTTGGCCCAGCCCAAGCAGCGCGGACGCAATCAGCCCAAAGGCCCGCTGCGCGAGGTGGGCACTGACCTGGCGACCGGACTCATGATCACCGTGCGCGAAGGCCGCTTCGGTCCCTACGTGACCGACGGAGAAACGAATGCGTCACTGCGTTCCGCAGATGACCCCATGACCGTCAGCCTTGATCGCGCGAGCGATCTCATCGCCGAGCGACGCATCAAGGACAAGGAAAATGCGGGCGAGCCAAAGCCCGCTCGTAAGACTGCAGCCAAGAAGGCACCCGCCAAGAAGGCACCCGCCAAAAAGGCAGCGGCGAAGAAGACCGCTGCCAAGAAGGCACCCGCCAAAAAGGCAGCGGCGAAGAAGACC
>Ga0304728_1002130_pt1 | contig 12999 bp, 7 predicted proteins | sample C_130625_MF_Meta_FD_190476 | JGI IMG/M metagenome (GOLD analysis project Ga0304728, IMG submission 190476) | Freshwater microbial communities from Lake Croche, Canada to study carbon cycling - C_130625_MF_MetaG (v2) (version 2) | ecosystem: Environmental > Aquatic > Freshwater > Lake | place... | reverse complement strand
GCTCCAATGCAGGCGGATTGTGCCTTGGCGGGTGAACTTGCCGGCATTGGAGAGCAGGTTGAGAATCACCTGTTTGAGCTTCATCGGATCCGTGAGAATCTGCTCGGGTACGTCTTCATCAATCTCTACCAAAAAGTTGAGCCGTTTGCCCTCAATCTGAGGCGCCAAAATTTGATACAGGATGTTGGTGATCTCTCGTACCGCAACCGGCTCTAGGCGAATGTTGGTCTGCTGACCCAGGGGTCGCTGGGGGTCAAGCAAATCATGAACCACATCCAGAGCGTGCTGACTGGCCGAAAGGATGGCGCCATACCTGGAACGATCATCACTGTCGGACTGGAGGACCAAGGCCTGGTCGGCATGGTTGCGAATGGCCGCCAGCGGTGTGCGAATCTCATGGCTCATGCGGCTCATCAAGTTCTGATTTTCAGACAAAGCTTGGCGAGCGGCGGCCCCACTCTTGAGTGCTTGTTGTTCGCTATCTTTAATTTGATCCATCAAGGTGGCCACAATTAGACCCGCCAGACCACTGGTGATCACAAATAGATTGAGTCCATAAAAGTTGGTAGCACCAGAATGGATGAACGGTCCCTCTCCGATGCTGGTCGCCCAGAAAGTCACGACCGTGAGATAAAGGGCAGCAAAGCAAGCCGCCAAGCGTCCGCGCACCAGACCAGGAATCACCACCAGGGGTCGATAGAGATCAAGGTTGCTGGTGAGGGAAAGCCCCCCTTGGGTCACAACAACAAACAGACTGAGTCCTTCCGCCATAATCAGGGCCGGCAGCACCGCATCCACCAGGTTGTCGCGTAGGGAGCGACGGCGGCTGAACAAAATCAATAACAGGGGCGTCAGCTGGGCCTGGGCGATGCCATTGCCAGACCACCAGTTGAGCCAGTCCTGATTGACAAAAAAGGAATCATTGGAAACATGGCCGTGGTTCAAGACCGCCATCCCAAGACTGGCACTCAAGGGTTGCAGCACCAGGAAAACCAGGGCCACCAGCCACAAAAGATCGGCCAGGCGCTTGAGATCGGAACGCAGGTTGAGAATCCCAAAAGCAAAGGAACCCACCAGCCCTTCCAGCCCATTGGAAAGACCGATCGCCAAGGCAAGACCAGGCGACAAACCGGCACTGAGACCCAACAGCCATTGGCCAACGACAATTCCAGGCCAGAGACCAGGGCCGAACAGAATCACCGCCGCCAGGGCAATGCCTTCGGGCGCAAAGAAGACAGGTGTCACCACCTGATGGTGAACATTCACCTGGAAGGAGGCCTGGCCGGCAAGGAAATAGAGAACAGCCAACACACAGGACTGCAATAGCTGCTCCTTTCCCGGTCGACAACGGCGCAGAAAATTGACTATCCCTTGGGGCGGAAAAAGTAGGGAAGGGATAGGAATGGTCAAGGGGCGGCAGTTGGGCGCAATATTAACAATGGAAAAGCGGATTGGAAGCCAGGGGATTAAAATTGATCTTAAATTAAAGAAGACAGCAAAACAGTTATGTTATTCCGTGCAACTTAACCCATTTCCGATCCCGTAAGTTTGGGAATTATTTATATCCTGGCGGCCTTGCTTCGTCACGGCCGCCCCCAGGTGCCCTAAAACGAAGCAACCCTGTCCGGCGCCGCCGGCCCCGCCCCCCCATGGACCGAACGGGCCCCGCCAGCGCCACTGCCGCCGAAAACGCCCTGGCCGCCATGCGGGCCTCCGTGTTCGGCACCGATCCAATGGCACCGGCACCGCCCGCCATCCCCACCATTGTGGCGCCGACGGCTCCACGGGCTCCGGTGAATGCCGCTAGCCCCAACAACCCAAGGGACCCCGCCGATCTCGGCGATTTCATTGAGACCGCCGGGCTGCTGGAGTACGACCCAGAGGCGATCAGCCGCATCTACGCCGGCCATCCCCAGCGCCTGGCCCGCCGGCTGCGCCAGACCCTGATCCCCATCAGCCTCTATCTGCTGGGAGTGGGCAGCGACAAGCTCACCGGCCAGCTCAAGGTGCCCGAACGGGCCCGGGCCCGGGCCCGCGAATGCGCCGAGCTGCTAGCGGCCCTGGGGCCGGCCTTCATCAAGGCCGGCCAGGCCCTCTCCACCCGGCCGGACATCGTGCCGCCGCTCCTGCTGGAAGAACTGGCCCAACTGCAGGATCAATTGCCGGGCTTTGATCCAGCGTTGGCCATGGCGTGCATTGAGGAGGATCTCGGTGCACCGGTGGACAGCATTTATGCCCACCTAGAGCGCGAGCCCATCTCCGCCGCCTCCCTGGGCCAGGTGCATCGGGGTGTCCTGCACAACGGCCAGAAGGTGGCCGTCAAGGTGCAACGGCCGGGACTGCGGGAGCAGATCACCCTTGATCTCTACATCGTGCGCAACATCGCCGCCTGGCTGAATCGCCGGGTGCGGCTGATCCGCAGCGATCTGGTGGGGTTGATCGATGAACTCGGCCGTCGGGTGTTCGAAGAGATGGATTATCTCAACGAAGCCGCCAACGCCGAACGCTTCGCCGAACTGCATGCCGCCAACCCCCGGATCGCCGTCCCCGCCATTTACCACGAGGCCACCAGCCGGCGCGTGCTGACCATGGAATGGATCGATGGCGTCAAACTGACCAACCTCGAAGCCGTGCGCAACCTGGGCATCGACCCCGATGACATGGTGCAGGTGGGCGTGGACTGCAGCCTGCAGCAACTGCTCGAACACGGCTTCTTCCACGCCGATCCCCACCCGGGCAACCTGCTGGCCCTCGCCGATGGCCGACTGGCCTATCTGGATTTCGGCATGATGAGCACGGTCAGCCGGGAGGCCCGCACGGGTCTGATCCAAGCGGTGGTCCACCTGGTCAACCGCAATTTCGGCGCCCTTTCCAAGGACTTTGTCAGCCTCGGATTTTTAGGGGAAGAGGTCAACCTGGAACCGATCGTCCCGGCCTTTGAAAGCGTCTTCGGCCAAGCGATCGAGATGGGTGTCAGCCGCATGGACTTCAAGGCGGTCACCGATGATCTCTCCGGAGTCATGTATCGCTTCCCCTTCCAAGTTCCGCCTTATTACGCCCTGATCATCCGCTCGCTCGTCACCCTCGAAGGCATCGCCCTCAGCGTTGATCCCGACTTCAAAATCCTGGGCGCAGCCTATCCCTATTTCGCCCGGCGCCTAATGGAAGACCCGGATCCGCAATTGCGCAGCAGCCTGCGGGAGATGCTCTTCGATGGCGATGAATTCCGCTGGCAACGTCTTGAAAATCTGCTCAGCAGTGCTTCGTTGCAACAACAACTCGACCTCGAAGGCCTGCTCGACCAGGTGATCGAGTTTCTGTTTTCCGCCAACGCCGGCATGCTGCGCCGCCAACTCGTGGACGCCGTGGTGGCCCAGATGGACGGCCTGGCCTGGCGCACCACCCTGGAGCTGGGACGCCGCATGCCGACCGCCCTCTTGCCCCCGGGTCTGCGCCAACGCCAGCAACTTCCCGAATCCCTAGCCAGCGAACCCCTGCTCGACCTCGAGCCCGTCCGCCAACTGGCCACCATCCTTCGGGATCTGCCGAACTTCGAACCCCAGCTGCTGCTGCGGCGCCTGCCCCGCCTCCTGGCCGAACCCGACCTGCGGCGCATGGGGGTTGAAGTGGCGCGGGGACTGGCGGAAAAGGGCGTGGTACGGCTGGTGCGGGATGTGCTTGTGGCTCCAACGCGGTAGGGGTAGATCTAGATTGGGGCAGGTTTTCTATGGATCAGCAGTGGTGGTGGCGAAACGGCAAAGGCTCCTGGCGGCGGCCATCGGCTTGACGCTATGGGGTACGGCCAGCGCTGCCCCGGCGGCCGAAAATGTCGTGTTTGTTTCCGGAGCCTTCCGGCGCTCCATTCCTGTTTCCGATCTCGAACGCCTCGCCTCCAGCGGCCAGGCCACCGGCCTACTGGGGGACCTCCTGCGCTTCGGCAAGCAGAAGCCGGCGGAGGTCCAGAAAATGCTCAACGAATCGGTCAACCTGCCGATCGGCCTGGTGTCACGGCTGCTCAACACCCGCATCGGCATAGCGATCCTGGATCGCTTTGGCACCATCGTTCACCCCCTTAGGGCCAGCGAAGACGGGGTGGTCGCCCTGCGGTCAGCGATCGTGCTGGGCCTGAATAACGATAAAAAATCCCTCTCGGCCATCAGCTTCCTGCGGGCCTACCCCACCCGGGAGATGGCGGTCAGCGTGCCAGCCCTACTGGTATTGATGGAAAAAACCTCGTCCATCGCCGAACTGGTGCGCTTCTTCTCCGAATCCCCCCTGGACGGCCTGCGGGGCCCCGCCGCGGCCGCACCGGCACCTAATCCATCCCAGGCGCCTCTGGCGGCCCCGGCCCCCCAGGCCCCCTGAGGCCAAGCAACGTAGATTCAATCAAGCCCCCTCCCCTTCCCCCGTGCCCCTGCTCCAAGCCCTGCGTCGCCTGGGCCAGCGCCCCACGATGCAGGACTGGCCGGGGCTGATTGAGGCCTATCGCCCCTGGCTGCCGGTGAGCGCCAGCACCCCGGTGATCACCCTCAGGGAAGGGGCCACCCCCCTAATTCCTGCCCCGGCCATCGCCGAACGCATCGGCCGGGGGGTCTCGGTCTTCCTCAAATACGACGGTCTCAATCCCACGGGCTCCTTCAAGGACCGGGGCATGACCATGGCCATCAGTAAGGCCAAGGAAGCCGGCTCGGAAGCCGTGATATGTGCCAGCACCGGCAATACCTCCGCCGCCGCCGCGGCCTACGCCCGCCGGGGCGGCATGCGCGCCTTTGTGCTGATCCCCGACGGCTATGTGGCCCAGGGAAAACTGGCCCAGGCCCTTCTCTATGGAGCCGAAGTGCTGGCGGTGAAGGGCAATTTCGACCGGGCCCTGGCCATCGTTCGCGAAGTGGCCGATCGCTACCCGGTCACCCTGGTCAACTCCCTCAATCCCTACCGGCTTCAGGGTCAAAAAACCGCTGCCTTTGAAGTGGTGGATGCTTTGGGCGATGCCCCCGACTGGCTTTGCATCCCCATGGGGAATGCCGGCAATATCAGCGCCTACTGGATGGGGTTCAAGGAGTACCACCAGGCCGGCAACTCCCAGAAATTGCCCCGCATGATGGGTTTCCAGGCGGCCGGTTCAGCCCCCCTGGTTCTGGGTGAGACGGTGGAACACCCCGACACCATCGCCACCGCGATCCGCATCGGCAACCCGGTGAATCGGGACAATGCCCTCAAAGCCCGCGAGGAAAGCCAGGGTGACTTCATGGCCGTCACCGACGCCGAGATCATCGAGGCCTACAAGCTGCTGGGCAGCGCCGAAGGCGTCTTCTGTGAACCCGCGAGCGCGGCCTCGGTGGCCGGCCTGCTCAAGCGCCATGCCGAGGTGCCTGCGGGGGCCCGGGTGGTCTGCGTCCTCACCGGCAATGGCCTCAAGGATCCCTCCACCGCCATTGAAAACAACGACTCCACCTTCCACACCGGCCTGGAGGCCGACACCAACACGGTGGCCAGGGTGATGGGCTTCTAAAGGGTTGCTACCCAGACAGGAACAGGGCTCCAGCCAACACATCCAACCAAGGCTTCCGCGATAGCGGGGCCTTTTTTTATGGCCCATTTTTATGGCCCAGCGGCAGGGGCGAGGCCTGGGGAATAGGGGCTGGCCCCTAGCCGATTGTCAAAGCGTCCCAGGGGAAATCTGGTGAAGGGGGAGAGAAAAGCGGGGAAAAGACAAGGCCAGCTTGAGCCCCTGGCAACGCTGCCCATTCCCCAGGCTTGGGAAACAGGGGAAAAGTTGATTTTGGGGTCCCATTCCAGCCGGCCCTCCCAAACTGCTGTGAAGGAAAAAACAAGGACCCAACAGCCGTTAAGGGGGTTTTCCACCGTTTCCCCACCCCCTACGACGACTATTTTGTTTATCTTCTAAAAAAATCAAAACTCTTGAGTAGCCGAAAGGTCGCCGGGCTGTTCGGCACCGTTGCGCTTTGCCCCGGGCTGTGAAACCGTGGGCCCAACGTTCAGATCCGCAGGCCAGCCATCGCTGTCCACCCCTTGCCATGAAGCTGGTGTGCTCCCAGGCCGAACTCAATGCCAGCCTTCAGCTGGTGGGCCGGGCCGTGGCGGCCCGACCCACCCATCCGGTCCTGGCCAATGTGTTGCTCACCGCTGACGCCGCCACCGGGCGGCTCAGCCTGACCGCCTTTGACCTCAGCCTCGGCATCCAGACCAGCCTTCCCGCTGCGGTCGAAGCCAGTGGGGCCATCACCCTGCCCGCCCGCCTGTTTGGAGAAATCGTGGCTCGCCTCTCGGCGGACAGTCCCCTCAGCCTCAGCTGCCTGGAGGGGGAGGAACAGGTGGAACTCACGAGCTCCGGCGGTAGTTACCGCATGCGGGGCATGCCCGCCGATGATTTTCCTGACCTGCCCCTGAACCAGACCGGGACTTCGATTCGTCTCGATGCCGATGCCTTGGTGAGGGGCCTGCGGGCCACCCTCTTCGCCAGCAGTGGCGACGAGGCCAAGCAGGTCCTCACCGGGGTGCACCTGCGCCTGGATGGCGAAGGCCTGGAATGCGCCGCAACCGATGGGCACCGGCTTGCGGTCCTCCATCTGGACCACGGGGCCACGGCCGCCAGTAGTGGCGGTGAACCCTTCGACGTCACCGTGCCGGCCCGCTCCCTCCGGGAGCTGGAACGGTTGCTTAGCGGCCGGCCCTCCCAGGAACCCCTGAGCTTGTTCTGTGACCAGGGGCAAGTGGTGGTCCTCTGGGCCGATCAGGTGCTCACCAGCCGCAATATCGATGGTGTTTATCCCAATTACGCCCAACTGATCCCCGCCAGTTTCAATCGCCAGGTGCGGTTGGATCGCCGTGCCTTCATCGCTGGCCTGGAGCGGGTGGCGGTGCTGGCCGATCAGCACAACAATGTGGTGACCATCAGCGCCGATCCGGCCGCCGGCAAGGTCACGATCCGCGCCGATGCCCAGGATGTGGGCAGTGGGTCGGAATCCCTGGCGGCCAGCATGGAAGGCGATCCCATCGACATCGCCTTCAATGTGCGCTATTTGCTGGATGGACTCAAGGTGATGGGCGGTAGCGAGGTGGTGCTCAAATGCAACGCCCCCACCACTCCCGCGGTCCTGGAACCCGTGGGCGAGTCGGATGCTTTCGTATATCTGGTGATGCCGGTCCAGATCCGCACCTGAGGACGTGACCCTTCCGGAGCAGTTGTTACTGAGTGACCTGCTAGCCCGGCGCGTGCGCTGTGATCAGGGCACCGACCATGGCGCTGGGGTCCTGGGCTGGATGCATCCTCCTGTCCATCGCCTGCTTGGTTGGGTGAGCCGCCCCTCCACCTTTGGCCAGCGCCGCCAGGTGTGGCGCCTCGATCAACTCAAGGGCTTGAGCGAGCAGGAGGCTTTTGTCAAAGGGTTGCCCGCCGACACTGACCCCACCACCCTCGAGCGCCTACCCACATTGTTTGAGGCGGCCCTGATCGGAGTCGATGGCCAGAACTTGGGGCACGTCGCCGATGCCGCGGTCGAACTGCGCAGCGGTCGCATCCTCCACTACCTGGTTTCCCGCAGCGATCCGCGGCTCCCCGGCAGCAGCCGCTGGCGGCTCAACCCCGACCGCATCGTCGACCAGCAGAGCGGTCGGGTCGTGACGGCCCTGCGGGAGTTGGATGACCTACCCCTGGCCCGGGCCAGTGTGCGTCAAGAATTCCTGCGCCGCTCCCGCCGCCTTCGCGATCAGGTGGGCCAGGAGACCTCCCGACTTCGGGATCAGTTTCAGCAGGTTGGCGATCGGGTGGAGGACAAATTGGAGGGGTGGCTTGAGGAACCCCCTTGGGAGGGGAGGGAACGGGGTCGGCAAGAACCGGAGGGTCCCCTGTCCTATGGCCCCGGTGGTCGCTGGGATCCCAGGGAGGATCGGCAGCCCGCCGCCCCTCGTCCCGCCGACCGCTCCGATCCGCTGGAGGATTGGGACGACGAAGAAGACGGTGGGGCCCCCTGGCGAACGGTGTCGGTGGACGAACCTGTCGAGTCCAGCGGTCCCCGCCGCCGCGGCGCTCCAGCGGCGAGTGACCTGCCCCGCTCCCGCCGTTCCCCCCGCCAGGCGGCGTCGGCCGAGCTGGAGGACGAGGAGGACCCCTGGGTTTAACGCCCTTGGGCGCCTCGGGTGACGCGCTGTTGGAGACTCAGGAGCTGTCGTTGCTGGCGCCGCTTTGGTGGACCCCACCCTGACCTTTTCGGTGCCCGATGCCCTGCGGAAGGAGGGCCTGAGCCAGGCCGATTACGACGAAATCATGCGGCGCCTAGGCCGCGCCCCCAACCGGGCTGAGTTGGGCATGTTCGGCGTCATGTGGTCGGAGCACTGTTGCTATCGCAATTCCAGACCCCTGCTGGCCCAGTTCCCCACCAGCGGTCCCCGCATCCTGGTGGGACCCGGTGAGAACGCGGGTGTGGTGGACCTGGGCGAGGGTCAGCGCCTGGCCTTCAAGATCGAGAGCCATAACCATCCCTCGGCCGTCGAGCCCTTCCAGGGGGCAGCCACGGGGGTCGGTGGCATCCTCCGCGACATTTTCACCATGGGCGCCCGACCGATCGCCCTGCTCAATGCCCTGCGCTTCGGGCCCCTCGAAGATCCCCGCAATGGCGGCTTGATGGAGGGGGTGGTGGCGGGCATCGCCCACTACGGCAATTGCGTGGGTGTGCCCACCGTGGGCGGCGAGGTGGGTTTCGACCCCAGCTATTCGGGCAATCCCCTCGTCAATGCCATGGCCTTGGGCCTCATGGAAACCGAGGACATCGTGCGTTCCGGTGCCGCCGGCATTGGCTATCCGGTGGTGTACGTGGGCAGTACCACCGGCCGGGACGGCATGGGGGGCGCCAGTTTTGCTAGTGCCGAACTCAGTGCCGCTTCCCTCGACGATCGCCCCGCCGTGCAGGTGGGGGATCCGTTCCTGGAGAAGGGCTTGATTGAGGCCTGCCTGGAGGCCTTCCAGAGTGGCGATGTGGTGGCCGCCCAGGACATGGGGGCCGCCGGCCTCACCTGCAGTTGTTCGGAGATGGCCGCCAAGGGGGGGGTCGGGGTCGAGCTGGATCTGGATCGGGTGCCGGCCCGCGAACAAGGCATGACGGCCTACGAGTTTCTGCTCTCCGAATCCCAGGAACGCATGTTGTTCGTGGTCAAGCCGGGCCGCGAGGAGGCCCTGATGGAACGCTTCCGCCGCTGGGGGCTCCAGGCCGCTGTGGTGGGAAGGGTGTTGGCGGAGAACGTGGTGCGGGTGCTGCAGGGGGGGCAGGTGGCCGCAGAAGTCCCTGCCAGTGCCCTGGCCGACGACACGCCGATCAACCACCACGTGCTGTTGGAGCACCCCCCCACCGAGATTCAGGAGCATTGGCGATGGCAGGAATCCTCCCTACCCGTTCCCTCCAGGGCCGGCGTGGTTCTGCCTGGGGGGCCCATGGCCTGGGGGGAGGTGCTGCTGCGCCTGCTCGATGACCCCACCATCGCCAGCAAGCGTTGGATCTGGCGCCAGTACGACCACCAAGTGCAGGCCAACACCGTGGTGCCCCCGGGGGGTGCCGATGCCGCCGTTGTGCGTTTGCGACCCCAGCAGGGAGAGGGGGCGATGGTTGCGGGCCCCCGGGGGGTGGCGGCGGTGGTGGATTGCCCCAACCGTTGGGTGGCCCTGGATCCGGAGCGGGGTGGCATGGCGGCCGTGGCGGAGGCCGCCCGCAACCTCAGCTGCGTCGGCGCCGAACCCTTGGCCGTCACCGACAACCTCAATTTTCCCTCCCCAGACACCGATACCGGCTACTGGCAGCTGGCCCAGGCCTGTCGCGGCTTGTCCCAGGCCTGTCTCGCCCTGGGAACCCCGGTCACGGGGGGCAACGTCTCGCTCTACAACGAAACCCGCCTCCCCGATGGCCGCCTGCAACCGATTCACCCCACACCGGTGGTGGGCATGGTGGGCCTGGTCAGTGATCTCAACCGGGTGCGGGGGATGGGTTGGCGCCAGCCGGGCGATGCCATCTGGCTGCTGGGCCTGGCCCCTGAGGTCGGTGCCACTGGGTCCGATGACCGCATCAGCTTGGCGGGCAGCAGCTATCAGACGGTGATCCATGGCCTCTGCACCGGTCGCCCCCCCCGGATCGACCTGGAACTGGAGGCCCGGCTCCTGGAGCTGCTGCGGCGTGCCATTGGCTCCGATCTGGTGGCGAGTGCCCACGACCTCAGTGATGGGGGCTTGGCGGTGGCTGCCGCTGAAGCTTGCTTGGCGGGCGGCCTGGGGGCCTCCCTGGAGCTACCGGCCAGTGGGGTGCGCCTCGATCGTCTGCTGTTCGCGGAGTCCGCCGGCCGCGTGTTGGTGAGCGTGCCTGCGGGGGCGGCTGCGGGGTGGCGGGAGCTGTTGTCCGAGGCGGCTGCCGCCGGTGTTTCCGCCACCCTGCTGGGGGCGGTGGCGGCCCAGGCAGAGTTGACGGTGTGCATGGGGGCTGACACCCTGCTACGGCTGCCCCTGGAGTCCCTGCGGGACAGTTATGAGGGGGGCATTCCCCGTCGCCTCGGGGCCAACCCCCTGGGCGATTTGCCGCCCACGGTTTGAGTTGGGCGGCATTCGCCCCATCCCCCCATTCGCCGATGCGCCAGGATGGCCGTAGTCAGGAGGTGGTCTGCCCCGTGCCAACCCATCCTCCCCATGGCTTTTTCCATGGTTGAGTCCCCCCTGGTTGAGATCCCAGCCGATCGCCCTGACAAGCCTGAAGAAGCTTGCGGTGTTTTTGCGGTGTTGGCTCCAGGCCAGCCCGTCGCCAACCTCACTTACTTCGGCCTTTACGCCCTCCAGCACCGCGGCCAGGAATCGGCTGGCATGGCGGTTTTCGATGGCCCCCGGGTGCGGCTGCACAAGGACATGGGCTTGGTCAGCCAGGTGTTCGATCAGGAGGTGCTGGAGCGCATGACCGGCCAGTTGGCGATCGGCCATAACCGCTATTCCACCACCGGTAGCAGCAAGGTTTGCAACGCCCAGCCGGTGGTGCTCATGACCCGCCTGGGGCCCTTGGCCCTGGCCCACAACGGCAATCTGGTGAATGCGGCCGAGCTGCGCCGGGCCCTCGATCACCTCGCTTCCGAATTCACCTCCACCACCGATTCCGAGTTGATCGCCTTTGCCCTGCAACAGGCGGTCGATGGCGGTCTGGATTGGGCCGCGGCCATCCGTCAGGCGGTGGCCCGTTGCCGCGGTGCTTTCAGTTTGGTGATTGGCACCCCGGAGGGGTTGTTCGCGGTGCGGGATGGCCATGGCATCCGGCCGCTGGTGTTTGGTCGTCTGGGGGAAGTGGAGGAGGGCCAGTGGGTGGCGAGCAGCGAATCCTGCGGCCTCGATATTATTGGTGCTAAGTATGTTGATGTAGTTCATCCTGGTGAGTTGGTCTATTTCCGTAGCGGTGATTCGGAGCCACAGCGCCAGTTTTGGTGTGACGAACCAGCCAAGCTATGCGTCTTCGAGATGATTTATTTTGCGCGACCTGATAGTCGTTTCTTTGATGAATCTCTTTATAGCTATCGCGTGCGTATCGGTGAAGCCCTGGCGCGTCAGAAACCAGTTAATGCCGATATTGTGATTGGCGTTCCCGATTCCGGTATTCCTGCCGCTATTGGTTACTCCCAGTTCAGTGGTATTCCCTTTGCCGATGGCTTGATCAAGAACCGTTATGTCGGTCGTACTTTTATCCAGCCCACCCAGGCGATGCGGGAAGTCGGTATTCGCGTCAAACTCAATCCCCTCCCTGATGTGCTGGCTGGGAAACGGGTCGTGGTGATCGATGACTCGATCGTGCGGGGCACCACCAGCCGCAAGTTGGTCCAGGCCCTGCGGGATGCCGGCGCCACCGAGGTCCACATGCGCATCAGTTCGCCGCCGGTGACCCATCCCTGTTTCTATGGCATCGATACCGATACCCAGGACCATTTGATAGCAGCCCGCCTCAACCTTGCCGAAATCGAGGCCCATTTGGGCGTCGATTCCCTCGCCTATCTCAGCAAGGAGGGCATGTTGGAGTCCGCCCACGCTCCCTCCAGTCAATTCTGTACGGCCTGTTTCGATGGCCAGTACCCCATTGACATGGATGAGGATGTACGTGGCAGTAAATTGATGCTGGAGCCGGCGGGCCTGGCCGGTACGCCGGTATCGGTTGCCTAAGGTTGAATCTGAGCCGGCAGGAAGCCGGTATGGATTTTTGAGAGTTGTCCGAAATTAGTTTGGATTCCAGCGAAGAATCAATAGACCTCGGCTTTGTCCAGAATCCCTGTCTATTTCACCCATGGATTGCCACAGTGCTCCGGTTTTAACCCACACCGCCGGATAGCGATAACGGGCCACATCCAGAATCAGAACGCGGTCGCTGCGGCTGTCGTAGGCGGCGATCGGCGAGATGTGTCCGCCCCCTTTCTGGCCGATGCCAGTGCGCAGGTAATTCACCACCAGGCGATCTTGGGGATCGTTGAGACCCTCCCGCAGCAATCGGCGGAACTGCTCCAGGCTCAGCTGATCCCCGTGGAAACGTCTTACCACCAGACCGTGGTCACTGGACCAGCCATGCAGTTGGGCCAGGGTCATGCCTTCCCGTCTCACCCTCTCGGCCCGCACGAACCGGTCGCCACCAGGCCCGCCGAACACATTCTCCTGGGTCCAGAAGCGGTAGCCGGGATATCCCGGCACCGCGGGGGCAGGCACGCCCAAGCTGTTCAGTACCACCACCAAGGTGGCGACGCCGCAATAGGCGAGGTTGGCCTGGGTTTCGAAATCCTGGGATAGGGGGCCGTAGTCGGCCCGGGCATCACTGCGGAAAAGCAGCTCCTGACCGGCGGGTTCCCGCAGGGGAATCGGCGCCGCCAACGCCTGGGGGGCCTGGCCTTGCCCCTGGGTGTAGCCGGGTAGCCCGGGGGATCCGACGACGACCTGGAGGCTGGCTCCCCAAAGCAAACCCCAGGTCTTCCACCACGGGGAGCGGC
>Ga0304728_1002116_pt1 | contig 13070 bp, 21 predicted proteins | sample C_130625_MF_Meta_FD_190476 | JGI IMG/M metagenome (GOLD analysis project Ga0304728, IMG submission 190476) | Freshwater microbial communities from Lake Croche, Canada to study carbon cycling - C_130625_MF_MetaG (v2) (version 2) | ecosystem: Environmental > Aquatic > Freshwater > Lake | place... | reverse complement strand
ACCGGAACCACCCCAGGCGAACAGCCCCTAGGCGCCCCGCCCCTGGGGGAACCCCTGGCCGCCGAATGCGGCGCCTGTCACCGCTGCGGCCTGGCCGCCGGACGTCAGCAGGTGGTGGTGGGCCGAGGCAACCCCGCCGCCCGGCTGCTGCTGCTGGGGGAGGCCCCCGGCGCCGAAGAGGAGGCCAGCGGGCGGCCGTTTGTGGGCCGCTCGGGCCGCTTGTTGGAAGCGATGTTGGCGGCGGCGGACCTCAGCAGCGAACGGGATCTCTATCTCGCCAATGTGATCAAGTGCCGGCCACCGGGTAATCGCAAGCCCAGCCGCGCCGAAATCGAGGCCTGCCGGCCCTGGCTGGAGCGCCAGATCGCCCTGGTGCGGCCGCGGCTGGTGTTGCTGGTGGGAGCCACGGCCCTGGAGGCGCTGCTGGGGATCAGGGGGGGCATCACCCAGCTGCGGGGTCAGTGGTTGCCACTGGATGCCAGCCAAGGGGCCGACCCGCCGGCGCCAGGCAAAACCCAACGACGACAGCGAACGCACAACTCTGGGTCCCCGATCCGGTGGCCCCCCAAGGCCGTGGAGGAGGGCATCGCCCTGATGCCACTGCTGCATCCCTCCTATTTGATCCGCCATCCCTCGGAGGCGGAGGGGTCACCCCGCTGGCTGACCCGGGCCGATTTGGTGGCGGTGCGACGGCGGCTGGATCAGGAGATCAGCGCCGTCCCTGAATGACGCGGTGTGAGTGAAATCAGCCAGCGCCACCCCCCGGTGCCCCCATAAAACTCCGCGAAAATAATATGTTCGTCATAATCGGCAATGGCGCTCAGCAGTGCTTCTTTATTGCTGATGTTGCCAACGGAGACATAGACTTGGCCGTTGGGCAAAAGATGGTTAGGAGCTTCCGAAAGAAAACGCGCCAATAATTGTCCGCCCTCATCACAGGAGATAATCTCCAGTGGATCTTCAATGGTTTTATCCAATAATGGAATGTTAAAAAATATCACATCGTATTTTTGTCCTTGAACAGCGGAAAAAAGATCAGACTGAAGTACGTCGACCTGTACATTATTCACCGCAGCATTATTTTTTGAACATTCAACGGCAACGCGATCAACGTCTAACAAGGTGACCTCCATCCCGGTTGACGCTAGGCAAATACCAATAGCACCGCTACCCGCTCCAAGTTCCAGCAGTTTATTGCCAAACTTGTTGCGCTCTTTATATAAACCCCGCAGGGCGAAACGTGTCGTACTAAATTCATGGGGATGGTAAACACCCGAGGGGCAGAAAAATTTTAATCCTGCAACTTCATAGATGCCTACTTTTGTATGTTCTTCCAAAAATCCCGCATAGGCGGTTTCAAAATCAGCATTCTCGTAAGTCCAGTAACTGTCATCAAGCTCGGAAATTTTTTTCATAATCCTGCCCTATTTGCTACACCTTCAGGCATCGGCACCGTGGGTCCTAGGTCCCTTGAGGCGGTGAGGGGGCAAAGACTTCGGCGAAACTTGGCCCTGCCCAGAGGCGGAGGACCAATGGAAATGAACTTTTTCCTTCGCGCGGATGAAGCCTTTGCCATGGAAAATAACATTAATGCGTTTACCATATACCTCCTTAATACTTAAAACCGTCATTGGCTGTATCAGTTAGAAGATTGGCACATTGCCGCGCTTCATTGATTAAATGAATTTCCAGAAACTCCCTTCATTAGATCCATCTCAATGCCAGGTCGACTGCTGCAAAAAGGGACCACAAGCAGGCTATCGATCGTGGGCGAACGTGGCATTCCAAGGAGAGCGCCAAGCGAAGGCATCCCCGGCAAGCGGCGGCGTCCACAAGTGTCAGCTGTTGGTTGCGACCAGCTCAGCGAGCGGGCTGATCCAGCAACTCCACCCAGGCCAGAACGGCCTGGGCCGTCGTGAGGGCCTGATCGGAATCGCGGGCATCGAACAGCTCGCTGGGGGGGGTGTCGTCGAGCGGGTAGCGGCTGGTCACGGTCATCCGGGTCAGGGCCGGCAAGGGGAGAGAAACCAGCGCCGTTGCATCAAGACCCTCGGCCGCGAGGATCTGGACCAACTGGCCCAGCACATGGGTGTGGGGCGGTTCGCGGCCGAGTTCCAGGAGGGCGCCCTTCAGGGCTTTCTCGGCCGCCTGGGCAGCAAAAAAGCAGGCCTGGGCATGGAAGCCGTTGCTGCGGGCCAGATCCGCCAGGGCAAGGTCGTTATGGGCCTGGCGCCACCAGGCCCCCGTACGGGCTTGACTCATGGTCGCGCGTGCACGCAAAGGGACTGGGCATGGACGGCGCGCCAATGGGGGGAGGGCGAGTCGGCCAGGGCCTGCCAGCGCAAGCGATCCAGGGCCAACACGTCATCGCCCACCAGGGCGGTGCGCAGCTGCTCGGCGGCCCGCTCCGCCACCTCGGCGCCCTCGGCTACCACCAGTAGATCGGTATCCGAAAAACCATCCCAATCCCCCCGGGCCCGGGAGCCAAACAGCCAGACCCGGCAAGGCAAATCACCCAGGGTTTCGGCCAGTCGCTGCTGCAGGTCTTGCAGCCAGCATTGCTGACGGCGGCGGCGCAATTCGGCGAGGGGGCTGAGACCGGGGGTTCCCATGCCCCAAAATTAGGACGGCTTGCCCATCCCGCTCGCCCGTTGCAACTCGTGAACATGGGGTGGCGCTAGGCCAGAGCCCACAAAAAAGCGGTCACCAGCCAATCACCAGAGGGTCTGGCAGGGGAAGGACCGCAGCTGGGTGTCGGCGGTGAGCAGCACCAGCGGCTCCAGCTCCGCCTGGGCGGCCAGCATCCGATCAAAGGGATCGCGGTGCGGCTGGGGGAAGGCGCCGGCCCTGAGGCCATGGGCCGGTCGAGCAGGTAGCCGTCTGACCCGTTCACTCCGGTGCGGCCAGGGAACCGTCTTCCAGGGGCCCGACTGGACTGGACTCCCAGTCTGCCAACTCCTCTGGCGTGATCGGTTCGAGCCGTCGATCGGGTTGGCTCAAGGGGCCCAGGTGGCGCAGGCGTCCCGCAACCCGCAGGGGCGCTTCCGACTCCAGCGGCGCTAGACGGGCCCAGGGTTTGCCCGCCTTGGCCAGCAGGATCGTCTCGCCGCTATGGGCGGCATCGATCAGGCGCGAGAGGTGGGTTTTGGCCTGGTGGACATTGACGATCCGCTGCTGGCCTGGCAGATGCCATGCAGGATTCCCTTCCATGGCAATCAACCAAATCTCATTTAATTTAGTCCATGGCTAAGGCTTTCTCCGCCCATCGTCCTTCAGCCGCTGGCGGCCACCCGGCGATGCCGATCGATCCCTTTTCCCGTCTGAGACCCTTCAGGGGATTCAGAACCTCCAGGCCCCCAATCCTGCGTCCGTGGCTGAAATCCTCGGAAAAAAGAATGGCGCAGCGGCTACGGATCGCAGCTTCGGCGATCAGGGCATCGAACCAGCTGAGTTGCTCGCGAATCGCTAGCTGGTGGGCATCGAGGATCAGGTTGGCGTCGGTGCCCACAACCTCAAAGCCGGCCAAGGCCTGCAATAGAGCGGTGATCTGCTGATCACCCAAGGGCGGTTGCAGTTTGCGGCTCACCACCGATCGCAGTTCGATCAACACCTGGGTGCTGATGACGACCTCATGGTCGCTAACAAGGGCCGCGAGCCAGCCACGCACACGCTCGGATTTCGCCGATTCACGCTGATCGAGGCGGTAGGCCCAGAGGTTCGTGTCGATGAACACCCGCATCAGGACCCTGATCAGACGGGTTCATGAAGCGACTCACGGCACCAGGGTTGCTGGCTGGCGCTGTGGCTGCCGGCGGCCACAGCTTCGAACTGCTCAAGAGCTTCCAGCCGGCGGCTGCGGGCCTCCACATAGCGGCCGAGGAAGTCGCGCACCAGGGCATTCACCGAGGTGTTCTCGCGTAGCGCCGCCTCCCGCGCCCGCTGCAACAGGGATTCGTCGATGGCGAGGGTGAGATTGACCATCATCCCAGCTTACACGGATCCCGTGGAGCACGGGAAGGCGCCGTGCTGAGGGCCCAGCCCATGGGTGTGGGGCGGTTCGCCGCCGAGTTCGTGGCTAAATCAGCGGAGAAATCAACCCACAAAAAAGCCCTTCTCAAGCCGAGAAGGGCTGGCTGCCTCAAGGCGCCTCGATTCAGGCCGGAGTCTTGATCCGGCGCCTCAGCTGGCGACTCCAGCCGAAGGCGGCGGCGGCGCCGAAGAGGGGGAGGGGAGCAGGAGCCGAAGTGGGACCAGGGGTGGGGCTACTGGTGGGGGCAACAAAGTTACTGATCACCGACTGAGCGCGACCATAAGAGTTATCTGTCGAACGCTGACTGAAGCCAAACACGTCGCCCGCAAGAACAGCAAACGTAGCTGACCCAGACTGATTTGCAATAGAATCATTAGTTAGCTTAAAAAAGCTGCCATTCAAAAGGTATCCAAATTGATCGTATTCGGCACGTGTGTCTCCTGTAGTATAATTCCAGTCAAAAGATACCGTTCCGGCAGAAGGGGCGGCAATCGTAAAATCAGTTTGGCCTGCCAAAAAGGAATTATCATTTGACCCAATGATTGTGATACTGGTAGGGGCATTGGTTGTGTCAACGGATCCATCTCGAACAATCAATTGAGACCAGTTCAGTGGCGCATAGCTCCCGGCAAACCCAGGGTTCGCCGCTTGGGCAGAATTAGCCGTCAAGCCCATCAAGGCACTACCAAGAGCGATGGGGGCCAAAAATCTGGCCAAATTGGACAACTTGGTCGCGGAGAAAGAATCTGTCATTGGATGCAAAAATAATCTGCTTTTAAATATTCGCTTAACAATCAAGCCCCCCCGCATCTGTACCAGCTCAATCATTGGCACATTGCAGTGGCTAGAGTTAGTGAGTACCAGGGATCGGCCTTGAATGGCAACCACCCCATCCCTGGCCAGCGCCCCAGGCCTTTGAGCCCGTCATCGCCCTACGCCCTTGGCCTCCATGGCGGCCACAAAAGCGAGACGATCGTTACCTTCACCCTGCAGCCCTTCCCTGGCCATGGGCTGCATCGTCAAGGCCAACTTCATCTTCGCCGACGCGCTACCGGTAGCGTGCCGATGGGCCGCACCAAGGAGGAAACTTCCAACTGCTCTTGCATCCAGGCGGCGTAACAAGCCCTTGGGCGCAGTTGCCATTTCCCGCCGATCCCCGACCACACGCCGTACAATGTCCGTACGTCTTCGATTGAGCCGATGGTGGTCACCAAGCCCAGTGAAGTTAATAACCGTCCCGCCAAAACCAGCCGCATTGAGCTGCGCACCACGGCAGCCGATCGCGACCTGATTGATCGGGCCGCCGAAGCGGCGGGCACCGATCGCAGCTCGTTTGTGCTGGATGCCGTACGTCTGGCGGCCCAACGGCTGCTCGCCGATCGCACGACCTTCGTGCTCGATGCCGACGCCCACCAGGAATGGGAGCGCATCAACGATGGTCCGGCCCGTCCCCTGCCCGGCCTGGCCCGCCTGTTGCAGCGACCCTCTCCCTTTCAACAACAGCCAGAGCCCGATCCAGCCAGCCCCGATCCCGCCCCATGAAGCCGGCCAGGGGTCCCTATGCCCCGCCCCAGCTGCTGGCGCCCAGGCACCGCCTCCAAGAATTCCAGTGCCGATCCCCGGAACAAACGCGCTGGCTCCTGGATTCGGCCCGTCAGGCCCATGGCAGCGGCACCACCCGGGTGTTCGTCGTGACCCAATCCAATCAAGACGCCGTGGTGGCCTACTACGCCTGGTGCATGGCCAGCGTTGCCCTTGACGCGGTGCCGAAGCGAATGACCCGGGGCGCCGGTCGCTATCCCCAACCGGTGGCGCTTTTGGCCCGTTTGGGGGTGGACAGGGGCCATGAAGCACAGGGGCTGGGGGCGGCACTGCTAACTGATGGGATTTTGAGACTGTCGCAACTGGGGGAAACCATTGGCTGCCGGGGCCTGCTCGTCCATGCCGAAAACGACCAGGCCCGCCGCTTCTACCAACACCTGATCCCCGAATTCGCCCCCTCCCCCACCGATCCACTGCACCTGTTGCTGCTGCTCAAGGACATCCGCCGCACCCTGGGGGGTTGAAAGGGGCCGCGATGGTGTTGGCGGCCCAATGCAATAAACCTTGGGCGAACGCATACCAGAACCATAAAAAACCCTTCCCTGGCGGGGAAGGGCGAGTGCCTTAAGCAGCGTCGATCAAACCGAAGTCTTGATCCGGCGCCTCAGCTGGCGACTCCAGCCGAAGGCGGCAGCGGCGCCGAAGAGGGGGAGGGGACTGGGAGCCGAACTTGAAGCCGGAACTGGGGAGAGGGATGAAGAGGAAATAGAACCATCAAAACCCGAGAAACCAGTAGCTGTACTGTCGACAGAAGAAAAGATCATCCCGGCGTTACCGTTTAAAATAATGACATTAGCACCAGCATCAGTCAGAAATTCTATTCCATCAATGTCCGATATAATTTGAGATGTGTTTGTGCCATCCCACTGAAATCTTTGACCACCATTAAATACACTATTGTCTAACCCTGTAATTTGGTATGTCCCATCGCCAGAAGTACCTGAGCGAGTGTATGTTCCGGTAATAGCCGTGATAGTTTCAGTGGTAAATGCCTGTGCAGTAGCACCAGCCGTCGTGAAAGTACCCTGCCCAGATGACACATTCCCAGTAAATGACCAATTCCAAGTCAACGCCTGAGCGGGGGCGCAGAGGCCCAAGTCGCCAACAGAGCAGCGCCAACGGCACCCTGGGCCACAAATCGCTTAAGACGGTGGGGGCGTGTTGGCTTAAGCGATTCGTCGCTAGGGGCAGAGGAAATGAACTGCTTTCTTGATGCAGAGAAGAACATTGGAATTAAAAAAATGCGCAATCAAATAATTGCTTAACATTCAAGCCCCCCCCCGCATCTGTACCAGCTCAATCATTGGCACATTGCAACGACTGGAGCTGGTCAGTTCCAGCGGTGAGCCTTGATTGGCAACCACCCAGTCCCTGGCCAGCGCCCCTGGGCTTTGCGCCCGTCATCGCCCTGCGCCCTTGGCCTCCATGGCGGCCACAAAAGCGAGACGATCGTTACCTTCATCCAGCAGCTCTTCCCTGGCCATGGGCTGCATCGTCAAGGCCAACTCCATCCTCCCCGACACGCTACCGGTAGCGTGCCGATGGAACGGACCAAGGAGGCGAGTTCCAACTGCCCATCCAACCCGGCGGCGCACCGAGCCCTTGGCGCCGCACCTGGCCATTCCGTGCACCAGAGCACTGGACATAGCCTCTAACCTGGACGAAGACAGTTGCGACCCGGCGATGCAGGTCAACCTCCACGAGGAGGTGGTGATCGCCCGAGCCCTCGCCGCGCCGAGGCGGCTTCCTGCGGGGCCAGGCCATCCTCACCGCCGATCTCAATGCAATGTATGGCGCATAGACCAGGTGATTCCGGCGCGATGCAGCGCGCCCAGATCTATCTCTCCGAAGCAGAGCGCCAGGGGCTTCAGGCCCTGGCGCTCTGCAGCGGCCGCAGCCAAAGCGCCCTGATCCGCGAGGCCATCGATGCCTTCCTCCAACAGCAGCAGCCCCAGGGGCGCCTGGCCCGGCTTCGCCAGGGCCGCGGTCTCTGGGCTGATCGCACCGATCTCCCCGACTGGTCCGCCCTGCGCAGCGAAATGGACCGCGCGCCGGCCGATCTCTCGCCATGAAAACCCGTTCCGGTCCAGCTCTGTTGGTCGTTGACACGGATGTGCTCATCGACTACCTGAGGGATCAGCCCAGGCCGTGGCCTATCTAGAAAGCACCGAGCAACCGCTGGCTATCTCCGTGATCACAGTCTCGGAGCTCTATGCCGGCGTGCGCGATGGCGAGGAACGGCAGCGGCTGGATGCCTTCGTGGCGGCCTTCGACGTGCTCACCCTCGATTCCCAGCCGGCCCAGCGCGCCGGGCTCTAGCGCCGCCAGTACGGCCCCAGCCACGGCACCGGCCTGGCCGATGCCCTGATCGCCGCCTGTGCCGAAGCAGCCGGCGCCACCCTGGTGACCCTGAACCGGCGCCATTTCCCGATGCTGGCGGAGGTCTTGGTGCCCTACGCCAAGGGTTGATCCCGGCCGTTGCCCCGCCTTTGCCGTTCGCCACTTCCCCGGCCGCTGTGACAGGCTTTGGCCACGCGCCCACCCCCCGCGATGACTGCCGCCCCGCCCCGCCCTGACGCCGCCCCAGCCGAGGTCGCTGCAGCGGTTCCACCGGCCTGGGCCGACGATCCCCGCTACGCCACCACCATCCGCCGCCGCCAAACCCGCAGTGTGCGGGTCGGCGACATCTGGATCGGCAGCGACCACCCGGTGGTGGTGCAATCGATGATCAATGAGGACACCCTCGACATCGAGGGCGCGACCGCCGGCATCCGCCGCCTGCACGAGGCCGGCTGCGAAATCGTGCGCGTCACCGTGCCCTCGTTGGCCCACGCCAAGGCCATGGGCGAAATCCGCAGGCGCCTGGAAGACAGTTATCAGCCGGTGCCCCTAGTGGCCGATGTGCACCACAACGGCATGAAGATCGCCCTGGAGGTGGCCCACCACGTCGACAAGGTGCGCATCAACCCGGGCCTATTCGTCTTTGATAAGCCCGATCCGGGCCGCAGTGAATTCACCCCCGAGGAGTTCGCCGCCATCGGAGAGCGCATCGCCGCCACCTTCGAGCCCCTGGTGAGCCTGCTCAAGGACCAGGACAAGGCCCTGCGCATCGGCGTCAACCATGGCTCGCTGGCCGAGCGCATGCTGTTCACCTACGGCGACACGCCCCTGGGCATGGTGCAATCGGCCCTCGAATTCATCCGCCTCTGCGACCAACTCGACTATCACAACATCGTCGTGTCGATGAAGGCCTCCCGGGCCCCGGTGATGCTCGCCGCCTACCGCATGATGGCCGACCGTATGGATGCCGAGGGATTCCCGTATCCCCTGCACCTGGGCGTCACCGAAGCCGGCGATGGCGATTACGGCCGCATCAAGAGCACCGCCGGCATCGCCACCCTGCTCTCCGAAGGCCTGGGCGACACCATCCGGGTGTCGCTCACCGAGGCGCCCGAAAAAGAAATCCCGGTCTGCTACTCGATTCTGCAGGCCCTGGGGTTACGTAAAACCATGGTGGAATACGTGGCCTGCCCCAGCTGCGGCCGCACCCTCTTCAACCTCGAAGAGGTGCTGCATCAGGTGCGCAGCGCCACCGCCCACCTCACCGGCCTGGATATTGCCGTGATGGGCTGCATCGTCAACGGACCCGGCGAGATGGCCGACGCCGACTACGGCTATGTGGGCAAAACTCCAGGCACCATCTCCCTGTACCGCGGTCGCGAGGAGATTCGCCGGGTCAGCGAAGCCGAAGGGGTAGACGCGCTGATTTCCCTGATCCGCGAGGACGGACGCTGGGTTGACCCTTGAGACCCCCTTGCGGGGGAAGCGCTGGCGCTACGTTGTAGGGACGATCACACCAAGAGGCTCCCATGCGGAGTGGACGCACCAGCTTGATGGTGCTTGTTGGACTGGGTGCCTGTGCCACCACCGCCGTTCTTGCCCGGGAAATGGCCCTGGCGCCCACTACGCCGATGGTGGCGATTGCCGATAGCCCCAAGGAGGTGATGGACCAGGCCTGGCAGATCGTCTTTCGGGATTATCTCGATACCACGGGCAAATACGACCCAGAAAAATGGCGCCTGATGCGCCGTGATCTGCTGAAGCGCAGTTACGCAGGCAATAAGGATGCCTATGAGGCGATCCGCGGCATGCTGGCCACCCTGGATGATCCCTACACCCGTTTTCTTGATCCCCGGGAATTCAAGGAAATGCAAATCGACACCTCGGGCGAACTCTCCGGGGTGGGCATCCAGCTAAGCCTCGACAAAGACACCAAAGAATTGGTGGTCATCGCCCCAATTGAGGGGTCCCCCGCCTCCCGCGCCGGCGTCCAGCCGAAGGATGTGATCGTCTCGATCGACGGCCACAACACCAAGGGCATGAGCACCGAAGACGCGGTCAAATTGATTCGCGGCAAGGCCGGCACCAGTGTGAAACTGACCCTGCGGCGCAAGGGCCAGCTGTTGGAGATGCCCCTGCAGCGGGAACTGATCGAACTGCACGCCGTTGAACATCGGGTCAATGTGAGCCCCAATGGGGTCAAGATTGGCTACCTACGGCTGAAGCAGTTCAATGCCAACGCCAGCAAGGACACCCAGGCCGCCCTCAAGGACCTGGAGCAACAGGGAGTCCAGGGCTATGTCCTGGATTTGCGCAGTAACCCCGGCGGCTTGCTGGTGGCCAGCGTCGAAATTGCAAGGCAGTGGCTCAATGAAGGCGTGATCGTCTCCACCAAAACCCGGGACGGCATCCAGGACATCAAGCGGGCCAATGGCCATGCCATCACCAATAAGCCCTTGGTGGTGCTGGTCAACGAGGGCTCCGCCAGTGCCAGCGAAATCCTTTCGGGGGCACTCCAGGACAACAAACGGGCCCTGTTGGTGGGTCAAAAAACCTTCGGGAAGGGCCTGGTCCAGTCGGTCCGCCCCCTCTCCGACGGTTCCGGCATGACCGTGACCATTGCCAAGTACCTCACCCCCAGCAACCGGGACATCCACAAGCACGGCATTGCTCCAGATGTCCCGGCCAAGCTCACCGAAGACGATGCCAAGCACCTCAAGTTGGAAGACCTGGGCACCTTGAAGGATCCCCAGTACAAGTCGGCCGAATCCACCCTGATGCAGCAATTGCGCTTGGTCGGCAGCAACGCCGCCCCTAACTACAAGCCCGGTACCTCCAACGTTCCTGCGGCCGTTGGTCAACCCTGAGGACACTGCTCCACCGTCCCTGACATCAGGGGCGGTGGCCAACAGTACGGACGGCACACTCTCCCAGAACATTCAAGTCGGGGTTACCCCAACCCGAACAACTCTCTGGGATGAAAAACCTTGGTGGTGTCAACCCTGGAGCATTGTGCTAACCGGTTTGATCGCCATTGCCGGTAGTTGGTGGCTGCTGCACAGAATATGGATTACCACCTTGGTGGTCTTGGCCATTGCAGCCTGGTGGTTCCTGTTTCTGGTGCTGGTGCCCAGGGCCTATCGCGAGGCCCAGTCCTAATCGGGCCTGATCGAGCACCCCGCGCGGACCTCAGGCCACCGGCTGCATCAGCCCACCGCCTGGGGAGGAATCGTCATCATCGTTTTTGGGACCATTACTGAAGAAGCCATAAAGAACCACAGCCCCAGCAGCCAGAGCCAAGGGAAACAAGCCGCCAGAAGCCAGGCCGGAAGCTCCCACATCCATCAACTCACCCATGGCCCAACCTGCAAGATGAAGGCAGCTTAACAAAACTCAACCGCTTGTGGCAGGACCATCGGCCCCCGCCTGCAGCAACCGGTCCACCCGTTCGGCCAAGGCGAGGCAACGGTCCTGTTCTTCCCAAAGCAGGGGGCGCCGCTCGGCACTCACCGCAAACGAACGGTGCTGGAGATCCCGGCCCATGTAAAGCAGGGCCGCCCGGATTCTCTGCAAGTCCTCCAGGCTGGCTTCCAAGCCAAGGGCCCCGTTGGCTCCAGGTGCCTGGTCGTCCCCCATCGGGGAGGAGGCAGCGGTCGTTGTCATTGCCAACCTCGCTGGGCCACCAGGTCCAGGGCCAGGGAGACCCCATCGACGCAACGCTGGCAGCGCCGCTTGACCTCATCTTGGCTACGGGCCCGCCCGATGTAGTCCTCAAGGGCCCGGGGGCTTTCAATGGCGGCCAGCTGGGCGGTGGTGCGGGCGCCAAGATCCGTTTCGCGCAGCAGGCGGCCGACGAGTTGGTGCTCCCAAAGGCGATGGCCAGGGGCTCCGACGCCAAAAAGACGGTCCTGCAGCATCTGCCGACAACTGCCGCGGAACGTCTCCAGCTGGCTGGTGCGCAGCCGCCGGCTGTTGGGAAGTCCCTCGGCGTCCCCCGCCGGCCAGGGGGTAGACCCCAAGGGGTTGGCCCCCAAGGGAGTGGCCCCCAAGGGGGTGGCCCCACGGTGGCCCACCTCCGTCGTCCAGCTCAGGCCGGTTCCCGGCAGTCCGAGGGTGGTGCGGGGGCCGCCGCGGCGGTTGACCGGCACATTCACGGAAAGACCAGGGCCCCCCAACGAAATCGAGCTCAGCCCCCGGCTGGTGAAGTTGAGTCGCAAGGGCCCAAGTCGGGCGCTGCGGCGAAAACGGAAGGCCATGGAGGGCCCACTGGCGCAAGCGGTTTTCCCATCCTGGGGCAATGGCCGGCGCCACCGACCCGATTGCTAATGCGAATCTCTTGCAAAAGGCAGGGTGGCTTGTTTAGGTTGCGAGTCATTCGCAAGAGGACGGCGTGCACCCAGCCATCATCCGCATCCATTCTGGCCAAAGCGTGCTGGTGGGTTCAGGACCCGGGTCGGGGGGCGGCTGCCTGGAGGTGATCGAAGGCATGGCGCGGGTTTACTGCCCCTGCCCCGAAACCCAGGGCATGACACTGGCCTTCCTGCAGGCTGGCGACCAGCTGCGCACCGAGCGTCTCTGCAGCGAGGGGGTTTGCGTCGAAGCCTTGACCGCCCTGTGCTTCCGCAGCGACGCCACACCCGTTGAGGGCCAGGGCTACGACCCCGTCAATGAATGGACCCTGCAGCTGCTACGGATTCGCCACCTGGGCAGCGCCGAACAGCGGCTGCACGCGGTGCTAGCCCTGCTGGTGGAACGGCTTGGTCGCCGCTGCGGCGAATGGTGCGACCTGCCCTTCCGGTTGACCCACGAACGCATCGGCGAATTGATCGGCACCACCCGCGTCACCACGACACGACTGATCTCCCGGATCCGCTCATCCCAACTGATTGAAATACGCAGCGGTGAACCTGGACTGCGGGTCGCCCCCCAACTCCTTGAGGGAGCCCCCTTGGGGGCCCATTCGTAGGGCAGGGTCCTGGACTCAGCGTTGACGGACCCGAATGGGAATCAGGGCCGGCTGCATGAGGCCCCCGCCGCTGTTGTCATCGTCGGAATCGAAACTCAACCAAACCACCAGAGCGAGCACGCCGATCACGAG
>Ga0304728_1002114_pt1 | contig 13074 bp, 13 predicted proteins | sample C_130625_MF_Meta_FD_190476 | JGI IMG/M metagenome (GOLD analysis project Ga0304728, IMG submission 190476) | Freshwater microbial communities from Lake Croche, Canada to study carbon cycling - C_130625_MF_MetaG (v2) (version 2) | ecosystem: Environmental > Aquatic > Freshwater > Lake | place... | reverse complement strand
CATTTGTGTGCTGAACTCAGCAATAATGTCCAAACAAGCATTAACTTCTGAGTCCATATCCATGTTCTCATACTGATTGTATCGTTCCACACGGTTGGGATGACCTGAGTAAACTTCCGGCAATCGTGACGCATAGTTGCGAAACACAAAGTCCGCTTGCACATCACCAGTACCGTCGTTGCGAGGATAATTTGGCAAGCCAAATTGATTTCTACCTGATATAGGACTTTGAACTCCAGAGGTATCTGCCACCTTGAAATACTTGCGCCACCCTTGTTGTTTATCTGCCATAGTAGTTTATTTACCGTGATTACTGTTGTACACGCAGGATCTTTGTAGAGATATCATTTCCGTTTTTCTGTGCTCTAATCATTTCATCCATCATGGACACTTGTTGGCCCATTAGCCCAACCATGGTGTTAAATGTGCCTACTAGATCATTCATGGGAGTAATTGTAGCCGGACCTGTTATTAATTCGGGTTTGCCGTTTTCGCCAGCAATGCCAACTTTGCCTGCGCCCAAATTACCGCCTTCTTCGAATGCCGGAATTTCCACGTGGAAGTGTCCAGCTGTGGATTTTGAACTGGGATTGTTGTATTCATCAATGGCCATGCTGGCACCCATTTGTTTAAGCCACTGTGTTATTGCTTCCCCGTCTTTGGCACTGGGTGCTTGTGCCGTAGTAAAGTCTGCAGCCAAGCCTTGTGTGTGTTTACTGCTGGGTGCTTTTTCTTGATGGAATCGATCGTTAAACGCACTAAAATATCCAAATCCCGGCACACCAGACTGTATGGTTTTTGCCAGTTCGATCAGTTTAGAACTTATTCCTGAGTTTTCAGCGTGTACATCGCCCGACTTAACATTCAAGCCGGATTTTTTAAGATCATCTTGATTAGTTATTTGTAAACCTTGCGCACCGCCCATAGTGGCACGATTGCCAGTGCCGGGCATTTGCAGTCCTTGGCCTCCGCCCATGTTGGGCATTCCTCCGCCCATCATACCACCCATGGTTCTCATCCCTGTGGACATTTTGCGGAACGCGGCAGCTTGCTCTTTGTTAAAAAGTTGTTCTATTAAGGTAGCTGTTTTTTCAATAGCATCGTTCTGCTCATCAAGTAATTCAATTTCTTCCTTTATGAGTTTGGTTTTCTTGTCAATCAGGGTCTTGCTGAGATCGTTAAAATCACGTGTGCGTCTAAGGTCAGTGTCTGTTAATTTTTCCAATGCCTCTGTATCTTTGAGTATTTCCTTGTAGAACTGACTCATCCTAGCTTTGTCTGCGGCCATGCCAGTGGTTACATCGTTAGGAATGATATCACCGGCTATCTTGGGTTTAAAATACTCTTGTCCATGTTCGCCCACTTTGTATAGTTTGCCAGCATCAACCGGACCACCTTCGGCTCTGGCACCTTCAACTTTTGGTTCAGATGATTTGAATCCCAACCACGATTTAATGGTATCTAACATCATGGCATTTCTTTCTTCTACCCTATCATCGTATGCTTTTTGATAGTCGCTGAGTGCTTTTTTAGATGTTGCATCTCCAAGTCCGGGAGTTAACTTATCAAACCAACCTTTATTTTTTTGTATATCGTCAAGTCGCTCTTCGGCTTTGTCTCTTTTTGCACTTTTGTCTGTATCGCCAAGAATTTTACTAATAAGTTTAACAAACTCTGTTAGTCCCTTAATAAGATTATCTAATACCGGAGTTAATTCTTTACTGATTTTATAAATTATATCGCCAAATACAGTGGCTAATTCGGCGCCCATCTCGGCTTGATTTTCAGTCACTTTTAAATTGCGTTCAAGAACCTGGAACATGCTGTTTTGCATGTCTAGCATGGATTGTTGATTTTTTAATACAATATCTGTGTATTGATTGGTTATTTTGTCTTTACCTGCGGCTTGTGCTGCTGTATCTGCTTCAATCTTTTGCTTTGCTTTTTCAAGGCCTAGGCCGTCTTGTATCACTGCATTAACTTGTGTTTGTGAGTTAAGAAATCTATCGTTACCAGCATCAAGACTGCTCATAGTATTGCCTACACTTTTATTAAACTCAGCAATTCCCTTTACTGATTTCATGTATGCAGTAAATGCGTCTCCACCAGCAAGCATGTCCTCAACTGTTTCAAAAAGTTTTGAGCCCGATGATACAAACATTGCTTGAGTTCTTGGATTAACTAAATTTTTGTTTACAGCACCCATGAATCCTTCAAGTGCATCCTCACCAAGAGTTTTAAAATATGTTAACCCAGACCTCAAACTTTGAGCAGCCTTAAGTGATTGCTCACTACCTTCTGCTTCTAGTGATTGTATTTTGGAATTAAACTGTTCGTTCTCTCTAGAACGGTCAACTAATTTCTGTTGCTCTTTTGCATTGATACCAGTAAGTTTGGCCAGCTTATCTTGTTCATAAATTAACTCTTTAGCACCTTTTGTCATGTCGGCCGTGGACATATTTTGCGCACGTCCGGCCAAGGTCATGTTTTTAACAAACCGCATCATGCCTTCGTTTTGCTGGTCTTGATTAATGCCCAAGTTTAAAAATTCTTTTCTAGACCCTTTGAGAGAGTCGCTTAAATCAGCAAAATCTTGAGTACCTTTTGCCACAGAGCCGGACATGAGTGCAAGAGTTTGACTGTTATCTGCCACTAGACCAACCATGGTGTCTAGCTTGTCAATTCCCAGTCCTAGTTTTTGCGCACTTGCAAATACTTCTGACATGCCACCAGATGCGGCAGCTCCAGCTTCTGAAAGTTTGTTATAACCAGTATTGAGTTTTTCGGCAAATGCGGCAGCCGCTTGTTGTTGTTTTATTGTGGCTGACGCTAACATTGTAAGGCCACCAATAAGAGCCTTGACTATGAATCCGCCGCCGGCAAATTGTGCTAGGCCTTTTCCTGCTTCTACCACAGCAGTGTTCAATTGATCTAAACTAGAGTTAAATGCAGTAGCGCCTTGAGCACCGCTATACAACGCCTTGCCGGCTGCCAATGCAGAGCCGGTTAATCCGCCTATGACTTTTGATCCAGCGTCTAGAGCTTTGGTATTTCTTTCTTGTGTTTCTGTGGCTTTTTTGAGTGTTTCTGCGGCTTTTTTAAGTTCTTCTTTTTGGGCTGTTTGCAACGGAATACCTTGCGCCAGAGAATCTCTGGCTTGATCCAAAAGTTCGTTGTATCGTTGTTGCGCTTCGTTTAAATCTGACATGCTATATTAGCCTTATAAGTAGAACTATATTTATAGGTATTTTTATGTCCAAACTTGCAAATCCGTTGAAACAATACTTTAGACAGCCGGCAATTTACTTGCGCCTGCCTTCTGGTGGTAATTTTTGGCCCACAGGGTCATTAGCAGTCCCCCCAAATCAAGAATTACCTGTTTTGCCCATGACCGCAATAGATGAAGTTACGTATCGCACCCCGGATGCATTGTTTAACGGATCTGCTGTGGTCAATGTGATACAAAGTTGCATCCCATCTATCCAGAATGCATGGGTAACACCTGGCATTGATTTAAATGCTATTTTGGTAGCAATTAGAATAGCCAGTTACGGGCACGACATGGAGATCGACAGCACATGCCCGTCTTGCAACCATCAAGGTGAATACACAATTGATTTACGACTAATCTTAGATTCCTTAGCCACTGCTAGTTACACAGAACCGTTGCATTACGGTGATTTAGAAATGTCGTTTCAGCCCATGAGTTATCAAGTACAAAATGCTACTAACCAAACACAATTTGATCGACAACGTCAAATACAGGCAGTGACACAGTCTGACATGCCAGAAGAACAAAAAATTGAAAAATTAAACGAAGCATTGATACAAATTTCTGAGATGACTATAAGTGCATTGAAACACAGTATTGCCAGCATAAGAACTCCGCAAGCCATAGTCACTGAACCAGAACACATTGAAGAGTTTTTAAACAACTGTGATAGAGCATTGTTTGTTAAACTACGTGATCATATTGTCAAACTTAGAGAAACATCTGAATTTAAACCACTCAACATGAGGTGTTCTGAGTGCGATCATGAGTACAGCCAGCAATTGACTCTGGACCAAGTAAGTTTTTTCGGTCTCGCCTCCTAACATCTAGTGCTGAAGAAATTTCAGCAATGATAGAAAGAATGGAGAAAGAGGCCAATAGCATCCGATCACAATGTTTTAAACTAGCGTGGTATCTACGTGGTGGTGGTACATACGAAGATGTTCTCAACATGAGTTACACTGAGAGAAATTTGATTAGCGAGCTGATTAAAGAAAATCTCGAAACAACACAAAAATCAAAATTACCTTTCTTCTAATGGAAATTGAAACAGTTAAAAAAGATATCTTAGATTGGTGCCAACGCTTTGTGGAAGTACCACATGTGGCCTTGGGCGGGTGGCCACCTTGTCCGTATGCTAGACAAGCTAGACTAGCGGGCACAGTGCAAATACTAATAGGTTCAGACCCTTACTACGATTTAAAAAATCAAAGCCGTTGGGGCATGGGCACAGCCGAAGTGATTATCTATGTTTACGATCCTGCAGAGTGGAACTATAATACATTTCATGCCAGCATTGAATCAGCCAACACAGAATTCTTACTACCCAGAGACATTGTTGCCTTAGAAGATCATCCTGTAGATGTAGAAGATGTCAACGGTGTTGTGATGAATCAAGGTACCTATGCACTTGCAATGATACAAAGCCTAAGCAAGCTCAACAGCGCGGCCAAGCAAATTGGCGCCAAAGGGTTCTATCACGGTTGGCCAGAAGAATATCTAACTGGATTGTTTAACCACAGACAGGATCCTAGATGACTTATCAGTTTGCTAGAATTAATCTAAGTCGTACTGAGTACAAAGAATCTGTTAAGTGGCAGTATCTACGTGCCCCAGACATACCTGCATTGAATCAAATCTACCGAGACTATTGTGTACACAAACGTTTTGCAAGCGTGATGCCTGTATTTGACAGCCGTTATACAGATCCTATGACAGATGTTATAGGCTATTACGATCAAGATCAATTGGTGGCGTTTAGTTTGATCCGACGCTATAACAAAGAAAATGCGCTATGCGATCAGTTTGCATGGAATTACAACAATCCCAAATTACGTTTGGGAATAGAAACAATGAAAACGGAGTGTGCTATCTACAAGGCACGTGGGTTTGAATACCTGTACCTCGAGCAAGCACATTTATACAAAAGCGAAATAGCAGGATTTGAAATATTAGGACCACTGGAGTAACTATGGATTTATATACAATTTGGGCAGACAAAGAAGGCGACATATCAGACCTTGACTGGGTCAACGGGATGAAAAGTTTCTTTGATCATTTGATATCCGAAGGCCGAATGGAATCGTACAGGATCACTAGATGCAAGATGGGATTCCGTAGCATTGCTGACATGCCAGAGTGGATGATACTGATGGAGTTTACGGACATGGGGCAAATGGATTTAGCATTCAAACGAGTTGCACCACTTGAAGGTGAGCTCGAAGACAAGCACCGGAGCTTCAATCAATTTGTTAGTGGTAATATACAACATGCATTGTTTAGGGACTGGCCAGATCAATTTTAATATATGATAACAATACTAACCGATCCTGCAGTCGGCGGAACATTTTTAACGTGGTCAATATATTATCTAACTGGTCGTACACAATACTTTTGTGCTAGACTAGATAAAATCGTCGAACTTCCTGACAATCCGTTGACTAGCAACAACGCACACAATTTTATCCCAAATCAACCATCAAACTTAGAAGAAGTTGATGCTTTTTTACCTATGCTAATCAACAAAGATGAATGTGTGTACATGCATCAAATCAAAGATAATACCAAAGAAGCAATAGCAAAATTATTAAATTATTCAACAAAAACAATAGTATTATCAATGAATAAAGATCAGGTGCTATACCAATGCAAACATAAACCGCGACATTTAGTGCCCAGTTGGCACAATCAACACAAACTTTCCGATGCCGATGAAATATATGAAGATTTAGTAAATTATTTTTTCAAAGACTCTAAACAAAAATGGGATCAACTGCAATTAAATAATCTTTGGGACCAACGAGAGTTTATAGCACTAAACTTTGACCCGTTCCATCATTACAACAGTATTTTAAATTACTTAGATAACACAAAAGAATATCACTACATAAACGTCATGGATGTTTGGACTAACTTTGATCAATCAGTTTATGAGATGTTTGAGTATTTGGATCTAACTGTTGACCCGGTCCGGTATCAAAGTTGGCTGCCAATTTACAATTATTGGAAAACATATCATAACAATAGTATAAAGTTTATTTGGTATTTTGAAACTATCGTACACAGCATTTTAGCAGGAATTGATCTTGACCTTACTCGTTTTGATCTAGACATACGCCAAGAAGCCGCAATACAACACACATTGATATACAGACACAATCTTAACTTAAAAACTTGGCAATTAGAAAAATTTATTAATGCAAAGCAATTGCACAATTTACTCGAACCTAATACTCACGATTTAACTAAAAGTTTAATGTCTATTAATTAAGAACTGCGTAGCAGTTCTATGTGTTTCGCTATCGCTCACACATGATTGTTTTTTTTAATTATCTGAATCTAGTATCATCTAGATACTGTAGTCACAATTCACCGTATGCACGGTGAATTGAAAGCATCATCTGAGTGACAGCAGTCATCTATCTAATGAGATTGTAGTTTCCTACACGGAGGCGGTTGACCGGTACCCCCTACTCACTCTTCACATATCAACGGAACCCTAGTAACCCGATATAGATCCAAGTCCTATAAGCATGGGGTGTATCTGTTTCACAGAGCCCAAACCATTTGTTGCCTTAAGTTAGCAATTGCCTTTGACGCCCAAGTCCAGACCGGGTATTGCACCGTTCCTCAGTGGGGGCGAGCCAATTCACTCGCCACGTTGTCGTAATAGTTGCCTTACAGTTTGTTTATTATGTGTGAGCCATGTTGATGTAATTTGCCTGCTGTCATCCCATCAGGAATAACAGATTTTCGATAATTTCTAACACCATCATTACACCATTTTAAGGATGACATCTTTTTAGACATCTTTTCTTTGTGCCCTGGGGTATTCCAAATTGCTGATAATTGCTTACATCTTTTTTTGTAGTTTTCTGGTATTGATAGATATTCTTTTGTTTTTTTACTTAAATGCTGTGCCTGTTTTTGTTGTGCTTCTTTATATTTCTTCTTAGATTCTTCTGTATGTTTTTTGCCTTTATTTGTCCTTGAAAGTTTTTGCCTGCTTTCAACAGTCCACGGCATAGCACCGCCATCGCCCATTTCTGGCACTATATTAGCAAATTCTTTAGATTCTACAATATTCCATAAATTTGAATAATATATTCCGATTTCTTTGAGTTTGTTTGGATCAGTTGTTTCGAGCAAAATTTCAGTAGTTACATCATATCCGTGTTTTTTAATGTGACGCTTCCAGACAGTACCTGATCCTTGATATAAATGAGGGTCGCTAGAAATAGTCTTGCCAAGATATTTTAACCCAGTTTGGTTGTGGGTTTTTACATAGAGGTAAATAGGCATGCTGATGATTCCTTGTAAATCGTTAGAGTCAGTGGATGTGCTAACATCGCGACTGGCACTAATATTTATTAAATCTTGCCTTTTATATGTGATTGGTGTATCCTGCAACTTATCTGTCCATTATAATAATCGTCTGATTCTAATACTTTTCTTTCAAACTGGGTTCTTGCTTCTATATAGGTACATTCACTTTTACTTTTACAATAGAATAATATTTCTCTTGTAAAATTGTCCTGCCCGAGAGACACAATGTCTTTTTTAAGTTCATCTGAACTAGACCAGTACTCTCTCCAATCGCTGTCGATCTTTGATCGTATCTTCTTCCGCTTCTTGATGCCGTTTTTCTGTTTTACTGTCTTGTATGTTGTCTTGCTAAACTTAGCTAATTTTTTGCCTATGTACTTGCGCCCAGTGAGATTACATGTGATCAAGTAAACAAATCCAACACAATCCTCGGGCAATGTCTCAACTGGGGTGTCTTGATATAGCCATGTCATGTGTTGTATGCGATTTATCCTTGCTGTATAGTTATCTCCATTACCAAGAAGTTGCGTAATTTCTGCCTACTATTGAACTCTTACACTTAGTTTGACATTCTTGCCATTTAAACGATTGAAATTCACCAGTCCAAAAAGGATCTTCTAGTACATGTATTAACGTTTTTTTGTGTAAATTGAAATTTTCTGCCAGTTGTTGCCATTGTGAATTGTGATTGTATCTATTGGCCACCCAACAGCAGGGAAATAATCTGCCGCGAGCATCAATGTACAATCCTTTGTTGCCTATTTCGCATAACGGTGTTACACCGTTGCGACTTGGAGCTTGATTGAATAGTTCAATATTTTTACTGTGTGTAGGAGTCCATGATCCGCGATAAGTTAATTCTGAGACTTCTCTTTCAAATCTGTGACTTGTACTGACAAATTTTATACTGGGTTGTAGCGGATCGTCTGTACCGTAACTGGGATAGATACTACCAAATTTGGTACTTTTGGTCAATTGAAAAACATCAATATCAAGTTGCTTTGCCAAGTCCTTCATGGACTCTAACCGATCTTCATTGAATCGGAATGCAATAGCGGCCCATACCATTTGACAATCACTTGCACCACGCAAAGCAGAAATGCCATCTACAATACTTGCAAAGTCACTGTTCACACGATACAAATTGTTACTGGCATTGTCCCACCCATCTATGCTGAAATGCACAGTATCACTGCTGTCTAAAACAGATCCTAGTGCTATCCACCATTCAGATTTTTTGTGACTGCCGTTTGTGATAATCACAATCTCTACAGGTTTGATACTTTTGATATATTTGATAACAGGTATCAAGTCGTGTGCATAGATAGGGTCACCATCGTCGCCACAGAATGTAATCTTCTCTACATTGGCCTGCACAAACGCTGGAGTGAAGTTGCGTTTAAAAAATTCTAAATCTAGTTCTGTGTTAACAAGACTGTCGGATACTTCTTGGCGAGCACACCGAGGACAACGCAAGGTACACTTGCTGGATATCTCAATGTGAAAATGCCAAGTTGCCAAGGTCATGCTACTTCCACATCCGTGTTGTAAGTCGTGAAGCCATTTTCCTTCACGACCTTGAGTATGTTTTCTACTCTTCCCGCTAGTTCATCACGATGTGAAACAAGCCAGATTGATTTGTGGCGCTCGCGACTCATCTTCTTGAGCAAGGCTAGTGCATTTTCTACACCCTGTGTGTCCAAGCCGTTGTCAATAAGTTCATCAATAAACAACAAGTTGATAGGATGGTATAAACTTTCCCAAACATCACGGAATGCCCATGACATTGAAAGTATCAATCTATTACGCTCACCACGTGATAAGTTATCAAAGTCCAGTTCACGACCCAGCTCTTCAATGCTCACAGTCAAGTCATTCATGAACTTCACAGTATGTGGCAATCCTATTCTATCCAGGTAGTGAGTAAGCCTTGCATTCAAGTAACTCAAATTTTGATCAATGATCTTCTTGCGTACAAAACTGTCTTTTGATGTCAACAATTTGAGCAAGAAGTCTTGATGATCTTGTAAACGAGTGAGTTCATTTAATGTATCATATGTCACAACTTGCAGTGCTTGCCCTTGCATATCAGTTATTTGTTCGTCGTAAGGATCTATATCTGCAGATCTTGTGTTTAAATCTTTGCGCAAGGTTTCTACCGAATTACGATGATTCAACGCATGTTCAAGGGTATCATAAAACACCCTGGGTGCTGTACCTAACACACCCAATTGGTTTAGTATGTCAGTGTGCTCTTGCCATTGGCCACTATTGGTTAACAACTGAAGAGCATGTTCTTGTAACTGTGCCTGTTTGGCAGTCTTGAGCTCGTCTTGTTTGAGGTCATGTATGTCCTGCCCACATGAGTGACACTTGTGATCTTCCAACAATGCAATTTCTGTCTTGAGTCGATCAATCAATTTGGTTTGTTTGGCATTATCGCTTTCAATACTACGAATACATTTTGTAGCCTCGTTGATTGATTTTTGTTTTTTATGATAGGCCTCGAGGTCTCTGTGTGCTTGTATCTCAGCATCGATATCTATATGTTCAAGATCGGCCACAGCCTGAGTGAGTTTTGCAACGTCTTCGTCACGTTTGGCAATCCAAAGTCGTTGACGTTTACGCAGACTTTCGATCTGTTCTTCGATACGCTTGTTGGCTTCTTGCACAGCACGTATTCTAAACTCTTCTGATTGAATAGCATCTTTTGTTTCTCTGTTGAGTTCCTTGATACGATCAGCACGTTCACTCAGCAATGTGATACCCAGCAACTGTTCAATTATGTTGCGTTGGTCATTGGCTTTTAAACTCAGGAACGGTTCTGTGTAAGTGTTTAAAGCCAGTACATGTTTGAACATATCATGACTCATGTTCATAATACGTTCTATAGCATCTTGAGTTTCTCGTGAATCGCCTTGTGCTTCGTCTTCGGCCACTTTGTGTTCATTGTTGATGTAAAACTTTAGCACATTAGGTTTACGGCCACGTTCAATTCGATATTCTTGACCATTGACAATAAAGTCCAGGCTGACTAACATGTTTTTGCTATTGGTTTTGTTTACTAGATTATCTTTGCGGATGTTTGAAAGTGCCTGTCCATACAATGCATAACTTAATGCATTGATGATTGTGGTCTTGCCTGTGCCATTTCTTGATCCGTCGCCACCTAGGTCCAAGTTTTCGCCCAGTACCAGAGTAAGGTCATTGCGGTCAAAGTCAATAGCTTGTGTTGCCGCACCCACACTCATGAAGTTTTTCACAGTTAAATTTTTAATTTGTATCATATTTTCCAGTGAGGCAACAAGTGTTGACTATAATCTTCAAATTCTTCGACTAACAAATTTATTGTAATAATTTGTTTTTCAGTCAATGCAATTGATATTTTTTTATTTTTGGTTACATTTACACGGTCAACTGTGTTAAAATTGAAAGTATCCAGTCCGATAAAATTTGTTATCTTATTATAAAACATTGCAGGGTTAGAAGTCAAATCATCATATAACAAAGTTAAAAAGGGTCGATGACTTAAACTAATCCATCTTTTGACTATTTTGGTATATTCTAGCAAATTGGTCTCTAACAACATATTAACAAACCATTCTAAATTGTTGTGTTTGTCTACAGGAAGAAAATTCAATTGACTTTCGATAAAATCAACTGGGTTTCTAAACACTATTGAAGCATGAGTAAAAATAGAATCTAATTCTTTAATTTGTTTGCTCTCCATTGCCCACTGAGAAGGACAAAAGTTTAAACTTACATTAAAATCTTTATAATAATTAACATATTGTTCTAAAGTCCAATGATACTGTGAATACCCGTAATTTTCTTTGGCCTTGCAATAGTCCACATCCGGATGTTGACACAACACATTAAAGATTGCACTAGTTCCTGATTTAGGATTGCCAATGTTAATGTAATGTATCTTTTTCATATTTAATAATTATCTCTAAGTAGGATTAAGAAGAGCAGCGTCTGGACGGAATAATATCATTTGGGTGATAGGTCTGGTCCACTGATATGATAAATTACCAGTAAAAAACAAGCAATTGTTGAATTCGCTATTCTCCAATAAGATATTGTTTTGTTTTGCATAGTTGCAAAAGTTGTCATCATAACAATTGGTTCCGTGATGTGCGTGAGTTTTAAGTTGATAAAAATTGTCAAACTCTAACATGTCCACAATCAACGGATGATGATATATGTCAAGGTCGTTGCAATGCAAGCAACATGTGACCTTCTCAGGAGGGTAGTCACAAAAAAATTCTAATGCACCCGAATCAGCAACAACAAAATATTGTTCAAAAATACTATACTGTCCTACTTTTAAACTAATTTTAATGTCGATAAGTTTTTTTATCTTACTAAAACCGCCTCGTGAGTAATGAATTTTTATATTCATAAATTTTGATATATTTTTAGCAGTAGTTTATTGTCGTAAAACTCGGACTCAATGTTGGTAATTTGATCAGTAACAATTTGATCAACTGATTCAAACTTGACTTCTCCGGGTGCCATGTCAGTATCCACTGAACTATTCTTGTTTGGTATCAAGGCCATCTCTCTAAGGCTGTAGTCTTTGATATAAGTTTCTTTGATGAAGTTGGCTTCTTCATATGATATCTCAATGTCTAGTTGCACACGCACATGCATACCGGGTGCAAGCAAGTTAGGAGCATTGTCGATAACATTAGCAAGCCCTAACACACGATATCTAGGTTGATCTGGCCAAGCATGATGCACCGGCTCCTGCCCCCATTCGATAATAGTTAGGCCACGTTCATCGTCTCCGGCATCGGCATAGTTATGCGGAAAGCAATTGCCAATGTAGGTAATGTTCTTTTTAGTTTGGCGTTTGTGAAAGTGTCCAGTGAACACATGTTCAAAATTATTGAAGTCTTCTCTACGCACTTCACCATGATCCGGCATCTCTACCATGGCGTTCATTAGATATCCGGGCAGTTCAAAGTGCCCAAACATATACTTGCCCTTTAGTTTTGGAATACGCTTATGGTCGTCACCAACAAGCCAAGGAGCAATAACAACGTCGCCGCTATGGAACCAATCGTTGCATATTTCAACATTTGGGAGATGTCTTGCCCACTCAACTGACTGTATATCACGCTTGTCACGATAATAGAGGTCGTGGTTGCCAGGGATAAAAAACACACTAGTGAAATTATCATTTAGATGCTCCAGAGCCCGAAGGCTGTAGTTAAGTGTGACAATGTTCAAGCTGGCACGGTTGTTGTGCCAGTCGCCAAGAAACAAACAGGTCTCACAGCCTTCAGACTTTGCTTTGGCAGTAGACCACTTGACAAAATTCAAACAGTCCTCGTTGTGTTGGGTACTGTTTGATTTCAATCCAAAGTGAATGTCTGTAAAAATTGCGGCTTTACGAAATAGATTAGTCATCTATCTATTATACTACTCATCCAGGCTAGATACAACCGGTCCGGACATGGCAGCCATAC
>Ga0304728_1002113_pt1 | contig 13076 bp, 16 predicted proteins | sample C_130625_MF_Meta_FD_190476 | JGI IMG/M metagenome (GOLD analysis project Ga0304728, IMG submission 190476) | Freshwater microbial communities from Lake Croche, Canada to study carbon cycling - C_130625_MF_MetaG (v2) (version 2) | ecosystem: Environmental > Aquatic > Freshwater > Lake | place... | reverse complement strand
AGGGGGCGCAGGGCATCGAGCTTGCTGGCGTAGCGTCCGTCCAGCGGGGAAATGGCGGTTATCGGGGAGAAAGTCATCAACAGATTGTAGGCTTTTCACCTGTATAGAATGCCACCTCCTTAGTTGCTATGACCCACCGTATGAAATTGATAGGCTCACTGTCCAGCCCCTATGTGCGCAAAGTGCGCATCGTGATGGCGGAAAAAAAACTGGACTATGAATTTGTCGCAGAAGACGTCTGGGCCGCCAGCTCGACGATTGCGGCGTCTAATCCGCTGGGTAAGGTGCCCTGTCTGATCATGGAAGGCGGCGAAGCGCTGTTTGACTCACGCGTCATCGTCGAGTACCTGGACGCGCTCTCGCCGGTCGGCAAACTCATTCCCAACACTGGGCGCGCCCGCGCCGAGGTCAAGACCTGGGAAGCACTGGCCGACGGCGTGCTCGATGCCCTCATCCTGGCCCGCTTAGAAGCCACCTGGGCTGGCCGTACCGATGGACAGCGAAGCCAAGCCTGGATTGACCGGCAAATGTCCAAAGTGGACGCCTCTCTTGCGGCCATGTCCAGCGGCTTGGCCGAGCGCGCGTTTTGCTCGGACATCCACCTCACACTCTCGGACATTGCAGTGGGCTGCGCGCTGGGCTACCTGGATTTTCGTTTCGCCCACATCGACTGGCGCACGCGTCATCCCAACCTGTCCAAGCTATATGAAAAGCTGGCGCAGCGCGCAAGCTTTGTCGACTCCCTTCCCGCCTAAAGCCCGGCCCGACGTCGCCTTAACTTAACCCGGCTTACGTCTGCGCCCGGCGTTTGAGCCAGCGCATCAGGCCCCCCAGCAGGGGTAGTTTCTCGTACAGCTCTTCGGCTGCGTCCCAGTAGTCGCGGTGCACGGCAACTTTTCCATCCGCATCAAACACCAGGTGGGTGGCGCCCACAATCAGGCGCTGCGCATCGGGCTGGAAACTGCGAAAAGCAAAGTGAAAATCCCAGGTCAAAAATGCCTGGTTGCCCTGCAGCACCTGGCCCGTCACCACAAAGCGCGGCGCGTGCATGGCGACAAACATGTGCGAAAAAATGCCCTCTATCGGGGCCAAGCCCCGCACCTCGTTAAACGGGTCTTTAAAGTAGGCATCGCTGGCGTAATACATCGGCAGTTCGGCTACCGAGGCGGGTGTTATCGTTTCAAACCAACGCACCAGCGCGGCCAGTTCTGCGCTGCGCTGCGCCTGCGGGTCCGGGATGAAAGTGGGTGTGCTCATGTGGTGGTTTTGCGGGCAAAGTAAAAATACCAGCGATCTGGCAGGATGCGCAGCAGCTGCATCCAGATGGTAAAGCGGCGCGGAAAGTGGATTTCAAAATGCCCAAGCGCCCAGCCTCGCACCATCGCTTGGGCCGCCTGCGCCGGGCTCAGAAGCGCGGGCATGGTGAAGTCGTTTTGCGCGGTCAGCGGCGTATCGACAAAACCGGGGTTGACGACCGAGACCCCCAGGCCTTTGTCGTGCAGGTCTAAGTGCAGGTTTTCGGCCAGGTTGGTCAGCGCCGCTTTGGTTGGCCCGTAAGCCAGGCTGTTGGACAGTCCGCGGTAGCCGGCCACACTAGAGACCAGGCAGATGTGGCCCTGACCGCGTTGGCGCATGGCGGGAAGCACGGTCTCCAGCATAAAGAGTGCGCCCTCATAGTTCACGCGCAGATGCTGTTGCATCACGTCCACATCCATCGCGTCGGCCCGCATGGGCTGGTAGGCGCCAGCGCAATACACCACGCAGTCCAGCGCTTGCTGCGCCAGCAATTGCTGCGCGGCCGCCTGCATGGCGGCGCGATCGGTACTGTCGAGCGTTAGCGCCTGGCTGCTGGAGTGCTCTGCCACAAAGGCCTGCAAGGCTGCGCCATTGCGTGCCGAAACGGTCACCCGAGCGCCTAGCGCATGCAGCGCTGCGGCCGTCGCCCGGCCAATGCCGCTGCTCGCGCCAATCACCCAGACCGACTGGCCTTGCCATTGACGGATGGGCGGATTGAGGGGGGGGAGCCAGGCCATACGCTTAAGGCTTGTAAAAACTTAAGGTGACCTCGCCCAAGGGCAGGCCAAACTTGCGCATGCTTGCTTTGTTGAGCATGACGCGCTCATTGACCAGGTACATCCAATCGTCCATTTGCACATGGTAGATGCTGCCATCTACCGGCAGGGCCAAGGTGTAGCTCCAGTGAAAGGCATTGCCCACGGTGCGCCCCTGGGCGATGCCAACCACATCGTCGGCGCGGCCGGTGTAAGTCCCGTCGGGGCCGGCGCGCAGGTGCCAGATGCGCTTTTGCACGCTGCCGTCGGCGTAGGTGAAGTCCTCGTCCAGCGTACCCTCCTCACCCTGCCAGGTGCACACCATGCGCACGCTAAAGCGTTTGACCACCGTGCCGCTGTAGTCGCTGAACATACCGTGCGCCTGCAGCGTGCCATTGAAGTAGCTGCGCAAATCGAGTTGCGGCTTCTCGTTGGCGTAGCTGGCCAGTTGCTGCCCCGCGCAGCCGCCCAAAGTGGCCACAGCCGCAGCGCTGGCGCCGGCACTGATAAAGAGTCTTCGTTTCATCAATAGTCCTTTTAAAACCAAGGGAGGCCTAGGGCGCAGCGCCTAGCAGCTGCGCGCGCAAAGCGGGCTCGCTGCTGGCAGGACTGAGCCAGATGGCAAAAAATGCGCGGCCCAGCTCGGGGTCATCCCAGGCGGTGCGCAACTGGCCATTGACATAAAAGGCGGCACCCTGTCCGGGTCGGTGCACGCCGGTAATACGGTCGCCCGGTTTGACCGATGGAAAGGCGGCTTTGAGCGGGGGCGTCCATGTCGGCTCGCGCTGGGATGTCAAACTGCCCAGGCGGCGCATCTCGCGCACCGAGGCCTCGACCAGCACCTCCGTGCTGAGGCTGCGCAAATAGTTCAGCTCCAACGCAAACGCCGCCTCGCCGTAACGCGCCGGCCGAAACTCGGCAGGCGTCCACAAGCGCGCCTCGTACAGGTCAAAAGCCAAAAACCGCATGCGCCCACTGCCTTGCAAGCGTGGCGAGTCGAACTCGCGCAGCACCTCGGCGGGCGCGGGGCTGGCCGGCGCAATGCTTTGGGCTGGCGCCAAGGCTGGCAGCAAGGCCAGGGCAGCCACTTGCAATGCGGCGCGGCGCGGCACTTGCATGAGGGCGCGGTGCGCCAGGGGTGTCTTAGCTGCGCGCATCGGGCTTACGCAAGGTGTACTGGACGACATCGATGTTGTCTTCGAGAAATGCTGCTTCGCAATAGGCCAGGTAAAACTCCCAGATGTGCATAAAGCGCTGGTCAAAGCCCTGGGCCAGCACTTCGGTGCGCCGCGCCATGAATACCTCGCGCCAGCGCTGCAGCGTGGTGGCGTAGTCATGGCCAAAAGCGTGTTCCTGCACCACCTCTAGGCCAGCGGCCTGCGCCTGCGCACGCACCTCCGACGGGCTGGGCAGGCAGCCGCCCGGAAAGATGTACTGCTGAATAAAGTCGGTGGACTCCAGGTAGCGCGCAAACAATGCGTCATCGATCACGATGCTTTGGATACAGGCCTTGCCGCCGGGCTTGAGCATGCGCGCCACGGTCTCAAAATAGGTCGGCCAGTAGCTTTGGCCCACCGCCTCGATCATTTCGATGGAGCACACGGCGTCGTAGGGCCCGTCGTCGATATCACGGTAGTCTTGCAAACGCAGGTCGGCACGCTCGGCGCAGCCCAGCCGCTGCAGGCGGGCGCGGGCAAAGTCCAGTTGCTCGGTGCTCAGCGTCACGCCGGTGACCTGGGCGCCAAAGTCCATGCAGGCCATTTCGGCCAGCGCCCCCCAACCGCAACCAATTTCCAGCACGCGCTGGCCTGGGACGATGCCGCTTTGCTCCAAGGCCCGGCGCACTTTGGCGCTTTGCGCCTGCGATAGGCTTTGGCTGGTATCGCCGGCAAACAGGGCCGAGGAATAGTTCATGGTCGGGTCCAACCAGAGCGCATAAAAGTCGTTGCCCAGGTCGTAATGGGCGTGGATATTTTTGCGGCTGTTGCTGCGCGTATTGCGCTTGAGCAGGTGCTTGAGGCGGTAAGCCAGACGGCCCCACCAGCTGCCAAAAATCACCCGGTCGACTTCGGTGCGGTTTTGTACCAGCACGCGCAGCAAAAGGGTGAGGTCCGGGGTGCTCCAGTCGCCGTCGATAAAGCTCTCGGCAAAGCCGATGTCGCCCGACTTGAGGGCGCCGGTCATGGCGTTCCAGTTTTTCAGATGCAGCGTGGCATGGGGCGCGGCCTCGCCGCCAAAACGCTGCACACTGCCGTCGGGCAAATGCAAGGTCAGGCTGCCGTGGCGCAGGCTGCTTAGCAACTTGAGCACCGTGCGCGCCGCAGCGGGGATGCGCCCGGGCGCGGTGCTCGCGGCGGTGCCCGAGGTGGCAGAGAGTTTGGCGGTCGATCGGTTCATGTTGCGAAAGATCAGAAGTGAATGGGCAAAGGCGCTAGCGGCTGACAAAGTCGGCCGGCGGTGGAGGTTGGCGGAAAAATGGCACGCGTTTGAGCCACAGGCGCAGCGCCTGCCAGTGGATGCGCCCGACCACGGCCAGCGTCATCAGCGGGTAGCGCCACAGCGCCTGTCGCATGGTCTGGCGGGTGAGCGGTTGCAAATTCCCACTCACACTGGTTTGCAAAACGGCGCCGCGCGCATCTTCGTAGTCCACCCGTGCCACGGTGCGGTCGCCGGCGGCATTGACCATCAGGCGAAAGCGGTACTGCCCTTGCACAGCACAGAACGGCGACACATGAAAGACTTTATCGGCCCGCAACTCCTGGCCCCAGTGCGGCTGGTCCAGCAAATAGCAATGGCGCTCGCCAAAGGTGTTATTGACCTCGACGAGCACGGCGCGCAAACTGCCGTCCATCCGGTGGCAGTACCAAAAACTCACCGGCTTAAAGGTAAATCCCAGCACGCGCGGAAAGCAATGCAGCCAGATCTCGCCATCCGCATCGTCCATGCCCTCGGACTGCAACAGTTCCCGCAACCAGGCCAGCGCGCCACCCTGCGCGGGGCCACGGCCGTCGCCGTGGTCGCAGTCGTAAAAACTCAGGGGCGCAAAGCGGTTGCGTGCCAGCGGCCCGCCGTCCTGGGCGAGGCGGTGCATGGGGAGCATCAAAAAATAGGTGGCGTAGGCAAAAGCGTGGCGCGCCGGCTGCAAGCGGGTGTGGCGCACCTGGCCAAAGCCTATCTGCGGACCGCCGTGCAGCGCCATGTTTAACCCCCCTGGACCGCTGGCTGCAGCGCAGCGCGTGCCGCCGCCAGCCCCGAGGCCAAACCGTCTTCATGAAAACCATAGCCTGCCCAGGCGCCGCAAAAGTAGGTGTGGCGCTGGCCCTGAACCGTAGGCAGCCGCTTTTGCGCCTCGATGGCCGCCAGATCGAACACCGGGTGCGCATAGTCAAAACGGCCATGCACCGTGGCCGGGTCGATGGGCGCATCCGGGTTGAGCGAGACGATCACGGGCTGCGCGAAGGGCAAGGGCTGCAGGCGGTTGATGAGGTAATGCAGACACACCGCACTTTGGGTACCGGGCGCGCCTGCCTGCGGCGGCGCAGCGTGGTAATTCCAGGCCGCCCAGGCCTTGGGGCGCTGGGGCAGCACCGAGGCATCGGTGTGCAAGACCACGGTGTTGGGGTGGTAGGCGACGGCGCTGAGCACCGCACGCTCGGCCACGCTGGCGTCGGCCAGCAAGGCCAGCGCCTGGTCGCTGTGGGTGGCGACGATGACTTTGTCAAAACGCTCTGTCTGGTCTTGCACGCGCACGAGCACACCATCGTCCTCGCGCTTGAGCCACTGCACGGGGGCGTTCAGGCGTTTGTCGGCGATACCTGCAACGATTTTTTCAACGTAGCGCCGCGCGCCGCCGGGCACGGTGCGCCACTGGGGACGGTCGGTCAGCTGGATCAGGCCGTGGTTGTGGCAAAAGCGCACCATGGTGGCCACCGGAAATGCCAGCATCTGCTCTGTGGGGCAGCTCCAGATGCAGGCCAGCATGGGCAGGAAATACCAGTCGCGAAACTCTTGCGAGAAGCGGTGCTGGTCCAAAAACTGGCCCAGCGGCTGCAAGAGCGCGGCGTCTTGGCCGCTGAGCGCCAGTGCGGTGGCCATGCGGTTAAAGCGCACCACATCGGCCAGCATGCGCCAAAACCTTGGGCGCAGCAGATTGCGCCGCTGCGCAAACACGCCATCGAGCGAGGTGCCACACCACTCCAGCGCCGGGCTGCCAGGCCGGTGGGCGGTTTGCACAGAAAAAGACATGTCAGAAGCGGCGCTCTCAATGCCCAGCTCGGCAAACAAGGCGATCAGCTGCGGGTAAGTGCGGTCGTTAAACACCAAAAAGCCGGTATCCACGCCGTGCGTTACCGGCCCCTGGGGCGTGTCCAGGCGAACATCCACGGTGTGGGTGTGGCCGCCAAAGTAGTCGCCCGCCTCCAAAAGCGTGATCTCGGCCTGGCCACGCAGCGCGTAGGCGGCGGCCAAACCCGAGATTCCAGAGCCAATAACAGCGATTTTCATAGGGAGACCTGCATAAGAGTTACTATACAGTACGAGCGCGACTGGTCGGTATTATTTTGTAACTGCCAGTTCTCTTGCCCCGCCGCCAAGTGGGGTGGAGCCTGACCCGGGCCTAAAATCTGGCCCACTAGAAAGGTTGACATGCTGTACCCGGAACTCTTCAGACAACTGGAATCGGTCCGCTGGGACATGGAGCGCGACATCCCCTGGTCCGGCTTTGACGGCGCCGCCCTGAGCGACGAGCAGGCCCTGACCATCAAGATGAATGCGATCACCGAGTGGTCGGCCCTGCCCGCCACCGAAATGTTTTTGCGCGACAACCGGGGCGACAGCGATTTTTCGGCCTTTATGTCCATCTGGTTTTTCGAGGAACAAAAGCATTCGCTGGTGCTCATGGAGTACCTGCGCCGCTTTCGGCCCGAACTGGTGCCCACCGAGGCCGAGCTGCACAATGTGCGCTTTGAGTTCGACCCGGCCCCGCCGCTAGAGACCTTGATGCTGCACTTTTGCGGCGAAATCCGCCTCAACCACTGGTACCGCCGGGCCAGCGAATGGCATACCGAGCCGGTCATCAAAGCGATTTACACCCGGCTCAGCCAAGACGAGGCCCGCCACGGCGGCGCCTACCTCAAGTACATGAAGCGGGCTATCCAAAACGTCGGGCTAGAGGCCAAAAGCGCATTCGCCAAGGTCGGCGTGCTCATGGCCAGCGCCCGACGCACTGCCCAGGCGCTGCACCCTACCAATTTGCATGTGAACAAAGCCCTCTACCCGCTAGACACCGTACAAAGCCGCCTGCCCGACCCCGATTGGCTGGCGCAATGGCTGGACAGCCAAATTCGTTTTGACGCCACTTGGGAAAACAAGGTGGTCGAGCGCATACTGCACAACATGAGCCTTTTAATGGAACACAGCTTTGCCACCGTGCAAGAGCTCAACAAATACCGCAAATCCCTGGCCCGCGAACTAGGCGCCAGCTCCGACGACGGCGCCGCCAACGGGCTTAGCGGATGAGCGACATCCCTGCTGCAGCGGGGCCGGCGATGCTGGGCAAACTCTGCGCGCGCGAGGCGCTGGCCCAAACGCTGGCCACGCTGCCTCGGCCCTGGGTGTTTACCAACGGCGTGTTTGACGTGCTGCACCGCGGCCATGTGGTCTATCTGGCGCAGGCACGGGCGCTAGGGGCCAGCCTGATCGTGGGCCTGAACACCGACGCCTCGGTACGCCGCCTGGGCAAGGGCGACGACCGCCCGCTCAACAATGAAATGGACCGCGCCATCGTGATGGCCAGCCAGGAGGCGGTCAGCCTGGTGACTTGGTTTGGCGAAGACAACCCGCAAGCGCTGATCGCTGAAATCCGCCCCGATATTTTGGTCAAGGGCGGCGACTACAACATGGAGCTGCTGCCCGAAACGGCGCTGATGCATTCTTGGGGCGGCAAGGCGTTGGCACTGCCTTTTGTGTCGGGGTACTCGACGACTGCGCTGGTGAAGAGGATTCGGGCGCAGAGGGATTGAGGGTTGGGACCTGATGGTTGCTTGCCAACCGCGCGTGTAAAAGCGCAAAGGCTCCGATAGGAGAATTTTTCACAGCGCATTATTAATCCACTGTTGGCCCATTCCGCCCCAAACCCGACATTCAAACACGAGAACGCATACCCAGAAAAACAGTCAATGGATTTAGGTGATAGATTAAATAGGCGGATGGATTGACCGGCGGATTTGCGGTACGTCAACAATGTTTTCAGCATTCACCGACTGATATTTTGGGAATGTCTCCAATCCATTTCAAAACTATATATGCAAATACGGACTTCAATCTGCACGGCCCTACTGATGATGACGTCAGCGCTGCCTATTTCGGCCCAAACCCCGCCTTCACTTGCCAAGATTTTTGAAGGTAAGTTCCGTTTCGGCTTTGGTGGCACTTTCGACAAGATCGTGCGCGAAGGGCTGACCCAACCAGGCTCACCGATCCGTCGCGTCGTCGAGCAGCAAAGCAATATCCTAGGAATCAACTGCTTCTACCCCAATGCCATTCATCCCAAAGTGGATGTGTGGAATTGGGAGACTTGCGATCAATTGCTGGCCTTTGCCGATTTGCACCCCGAATGGCCGCGACGCGCCCACATCCTGTTCTGGCCCTTCAACGAAAAGAGCAATATGGAGTGGCTGATCCGGGATAGCGATGGTAAACCTGTAGGCCGTGACGAGGCCATTAAGCGACTGCACGATTACATCCAAACCGTAATGGGCCGGTATAAGGGTCGATTCAAGTATTGGGATGTCGCCAATGAAGTGATCGACCTACAACAGCGGGATGGTATGCACAAAGGGTTGTGGAAGGACGTCATCGGCGCGGAGCTTATTGAGCTGACTTTCCGCTTCGCCCGTGAGGCAGATCCTGGCGCCAAACTTTTTTACAACGATTTTCATGAGTGGCGTCCAGCCAAACGTGAACAAATCTACAAGCTGGTCAAAGGACTCAAAGATAAAGGCTTGATCGACGGGATAGGGCTCCAGTCTCACTACACCATGAGTGAGCCAACGCCAGCGGTACTCGACGCTGCGATCACTCGTTACGCCGAACTCGGGTTGGAAATTCATGTCACGGAACTGGATGTCGAAGTCAATCGCGATAACACGCTCACCGCATTTCCGCCCGAACTGGCTGGAGCCCAAGCAAAGCGCTATCGCGAAATCTTTGACGTGTACCTTAAACACGCTGGGGCAGTTACCGCCGTGATGACCTGGAACGTTACCGACAACTCCAGCTGGCTTCGTAACCACCCAACTAAACACGCCACGTGGCCACTGTTGTTTGACGATGCCGGCGAACCCAAACCCGCATTCTGGTCACTTGTAGAACCGTCGAAAAAGTAATGCATGCCTGCGCCCAAACATGAATTAGGAATGCTGCCTCCTACCAATTCACTTGATTACGCGTCGTCCAGTTCAGCGGTGGCGAGATGCGCACTTCTTGAAAGTTATGTGCGATGTAGGTACGCGAAGAATCACTTTACCTTTGGCCCTTTGACTTCGGCTTAGGTCATGGGCTTTTTTGGCATCCATCAGCAAAAATACGGAGTCCACCACCGTAATGATTTGACCTTTTGCAACGGAACGCCACGATAGGTTTTTTCCGCTTATGTCTTTGTTACTGCGGTCTAGGATTCTTATCGATATTGCGAGCAGTTTCCAAAAGCGTTGCACACAGTGTTTCGCCTCCATCTTCAGCCACTGCATATACATCGGCAGCGCAACAAATAATTAAGCGGTGCATAGGAGATTGTCGATGCGCAAACCGTGGTTTTAGCGCATGCCTTTGCCTCTGCCCCGCACCCGGAGGACGCACTGACGGACTCCACGCACAAGCTGCTTCCCGCCTGAACGCACCGGGTCGTCGCGGTGATCAGCAAGAAAAGCTTTCCACCGCCTTGCTGCAGGCAATGGGCTAGACGCTCAACGGCGCTACGCCGCTTGCGCTACCGGCGCAAAACTGCGCGCGCTGCCGATAGGCCAGTGGTGCTGGTAGACCGCTGGCAAGCCGGTCAGCGTGTCTTTGAGCAAACTGCCCTCAGGAATTTCGCGCAACAAGGCGTGCGCCAGGCTGTCCACCGTGTGGTCGCCGGTGCGGCGCACGATGTGGTGGGCGTTGATCTGGTTGGGATGCTGCACGCCGGCCGCTTGCACCAGCTCTTTGAGCGCATGCAAGGTGTTTTGGTGGAAGTGGTAGACACGCTCGGACTTGTCGCCCACGACCAGGGCCTGCTGGCGCAGCGGGTCTTGGGTGGTCACGCCTGTGGGGCAGTTGCCGGTGTGGCAGGCCTGCGCCTGGATACAGCCGATGGCAAACATAAAGCCGCGCGCGCTATTGCACCAGTCGGCGCCCAAAGCCATCAGGCGGGCAATGTCAAAAGCGCTAACCACTTTGCCGGCGCAGCCGATTTTGATGCGATCGCGCAAGCCCGCGCCGCGCAAAGTGTTGTGCACCAGGATGAGCCCCTCTTGCAGGGGCGAGCCCACATGGTCGATGAACTCCAGGGGCGCCGCGCCGGTGCCGCCTTCGGTACCGTCCACCACAATAAAGTCGGGCGTGATGCCGGTGTGCAGCATCGCTTTGACTATGCCAAACCACTCCCAAGGGTGGCCCACGCAGAGCTTAAACCCGGTGGGCTTACCGCCCGAGAGTTCGCGCAGGCGCGCAACAAACTCCATGAGCTCGACAGGCGTGCTAAAGGCGCTGTGCGCCGCTGGTGAGACGCAGTCCACACCCACCGGCACACCGCGCGCTTGGGCGATTTCGAGCGTCACCTTAGGGCCGGGCAGGACGCCGCCGTGGCCGGGCTTGGCACCTTGGCTGAGCTTGATCTCGATCAGCTTGACCTGCGGATCGCGCGCATTGGCCTGGAATTTATCGGGATTGAAGCTGCCATCGTCATTGCGGCAGCCAAAGTAGCCCGAGGCCACTTCCCAAATCAAGTCGCCGCCATGTTTGCGGTGGTGGATAGAAATCGAGCCCTCGCCCGTGTCATGCGCAAAGCCGCCGCGCTTAGCGCCAGCGTTGAGCGCGGCAATGGCATTGGCCGACAGCGCCCCAAAACTCATGGCCGAGATATTGAATACGCTGGCGCTGTAGGGCTGCGCGGTATCAGAGCCGATGGTGATGCGAAAGTCGTGCGAGTCCACCGTCGTTGGCGCCATGGAGTGCGTCATCCATTCGTGGCCATGGGCCGATGTATCGAGCTGCGTGCCAAAGGGGCGCTTGTCGGACTCGCCCTTGGCGCGCTGATAGACCAATGAGCGCTGGCCACGCGAAAAAGGCGCCGCCTCGTTGTCACTTTCGATGAAATACTGGCGAATCTCGGGGCGGATAAATTCCAACAAAAAGCGCATATGCCCGATGACCGGATAGTTGCGCAAAATCGCCCGGTGGTTTTGCAAAAGGTCATGCAAACCTGTACCCACCAGATAACCCAGCACCAGCACCGGCAGCACATGCCCGCCAATGGCCCAATCGGCGCAGGCCAGCACAAACCCAAATAAACAGAGCGTGAACGCCAGGTAGCGCAGGGGGAAAATGGAATGAAAAAACTTCAGCAACATGTCGTCTCCTCGTTATAAAGAGGCCGCTGTGGGCCCTGGACCGAACCATAACAGCATCGCCAAAGTGCCCATGGTCAGGGCAATCAGCCCGTCCAGCACCCGCCAGGCCAGGGGCTTGGCAAAGACCGGGCGCAGCAGCCGGGCGCCAAAACCCAGCGCCGCAAACCAGGCCAGGCTGGCCAAGGCGGCGCCCAGACCAAACCAGGCATTGGCCGGCGCGGCCCAGGCATTGGCCAGTACGCCTACCAATACCACCGTGTCCAAATAGACGTGGGGGTTTAAAAAAGTAAAGCCTGCGCACAGTGTCAAAGCAGCGCGCAAAGGCAGGGCTGGCGCGTCAAAAGGCGTCAAGGTGCCGGGCCGCACCACCCGACGCGCCGCCAGCAGCGCGTAGCCAATCAAAAACACCGCCCCACCCCAGCGCGCCCACAGCAACGCCTGCGGATGCAGTTGCACCAATGCGCCAGCCCCGGCCACGCCAGCAGCGATCAGCAAAGCATCAGAGAGGCCGCAAAACAGCACCAGCGCCAGCACATGCGAACGCAAAATCCCCTGGCGCAGCACGAACGCGTTTTGCGAGCCAATGGCCACGATCAGACCTAGGCTCGTGGCAAAGCCGGTGGCAAACGGCTCGATCATGCGCTGCTGTGCAACAAGTCCATCAAGGTGCGCAAACTGTGCTCTACGGTGGCACTGCGCACAGCGGCACGCCCGCCGTCAAAGCGCTGGCACTCGCTGTGCAGGCCGCCAGGTGTGGCCCAGGCAAACCACACGGTGCCCACCGGCTTGTCGGCGCTGCCGCCTGAAGGCCCGGCCACGCCAGTAACGGCTACTGCGCACTGGGCATGCGCATGGGCTAGCGCGCCTTGCGCCATGGCGCGCGCTACGGCTTCGCTGACGGCGCCATGCGTGGCGATCAGGCCGGTCGGTACGCCCAATAGCTCGGTTTTGGCGGCGTTGGAATAGCTGACAAAGCCGCGCTCAAACCAGGCGCTGGAGCCAGCCAGATCGGTGCAGGCGGCGGCGATCATGCCGCCGGTGCAGCTCTCGGCCGTGGCCAGCATCCAGCCGCGCGCGGTCAGCAGCGAAGCGAGTTGGGCGACAAGGTCGTCTACAGCCGGGCTCACAGCGCTTGCCATAAGGCCATCACCAGCAAGGTGCAGCCCGCGGCCACCAAGTCGTCAAGCAAGATGCCCCAGCCCGCCCGGGCCCAGGGCCAGCGGGCGGTGTCCAGGTCCAGGTCGTGGAACAAGCGATCGGCCCAGCCCACGGGGCCGGGCTTGGCGGCGTCAAAAAAGCGAAACAGCACAAAAGCGGCCAATTGCGCACCAAAACTGGCAGGCGTGAGCAGCCACAGCACCAACCAAAAAGCCAGCACCTCGTCCCACACAATGCTGCCTGGGTCAGGCACGCGCAT
>Ga0304728_1002112_pt1 | contig 13087 bp, 13 predicted proteins | sample C_130625_MF_Meta_FD_190476 | JGI IMG/M metagenome (GOLD analysis project Ga0304728, IMG submission 190476) | Freshwater microbial communities from Lake Croche, Canada to study carbon cycling - C_130625_MF_MetaG (v2) (version 2) | ecosystem: Environmental > Aquatic > Freshwater > Lake | place... | reverse complement strand
ATTCCGCGATTTTATCCATGAGCGCCTTCAATTTGGGAGAATAATCGGGCATGTTCTCCAAAAGCGCCGCGGGATCAAATTTTTCGTCGTCGAATTTGAATTTGTTGTCAGCCTTGCTCCAATTGGATTTTTTACGAACACATTCGGGATCAAAAGTATGGACGGCAGATTGACCGGCCATTTTTTCTAAATCCGAATCCATAATGTACCCTGTTGTTTTATACTATATAGCCATAAAAAAAAACTATGAAAAATCGGTCACCACATTTTCTCCTTCTTTCATGGTGCGTGTCGCACGACGCCAAAAAATAATATTTATATCGGTTTACACCAAAATTTACACTTCAATTCCTAACCACTTTTCCATGACCGACACAGGTTGCTCGTCCGGTTCCATATCATATAGATTATGAAACTGTTCTTCATAATCTTCGTTCGCGAAGCGCACCTCTCGACGAGGATGAACCACGACGCCCCCGAATTTCTTGATGCGAGTTTGCCACACTGGACATTCGGCAATCAAATAGATCCAGAGATCGCGCCAGTCTTCCACCCGAGGAATCCGAGCACCCGGTAACCGGTAACAGGGATACAGACACACCTTGCGTGGCATCATCCACCCTTTGGCGGGTTTGAACAGGGGCGTTTTGTATTTTCGGATGGCCTCTTCTTTCAGAACCACATAGAGAATCCTTTTTTCCTCAACAAATACCTGCACATTTTGCTGTTTTTCTTCCATGATACCCAATTTGTCATATATTTTACAAAAATTCGGCTGTCTTCTCACAATGTTCTCAATCATTGTTCCTACCGTTGCCTCTTTGGTATTATCTTCGGTCCATTCGCTACGCTTTTTCTCTAAGAATCCGACTACTTTCGCTTTGCAGAACTCTTCCGAATAAAATTCTTGGTATAATTCCACAAGGCGATCGATTGTTTGTTTTTTATAGCCGGAGTAATACATTTCATATGCCCAAAATTTAGCTTGCTCGGCATCTTTTTTAAAAAGGGAAACACATAACGAAAATTCGACATTGTCTTTGGGGTACAGGTATCTTGTTAGGATCATTTGTACATTATGAATATTGTAAATAAAAATATTCAATTTTTACTATATTCACTCTTTTTTCGACATGCGCGTTCGTAACATTGAATGCAAACCGTATTCTTTCATAGGATGATACAAATGCGTTTTTTTGATATCGATCAACTGAAAACCGTGACGATAATGGATGTTTTCTAGTTCACTGGGCGAAACACAGGTCAAACCATTCTGTTTGGCAACGGTAGGAAACATGGCCTCGATAAAGAACAGCGATTTATATTTGTCAGCGTATTCGCGAATGCACCTCAATAAATGGATCGACATGCGCACAGCACACATCATGCCTTTGTACCACGGTGGAGGATAGTTCACGGTCACTTTGTACCAATGCCAATCCGTAGTAAATCCTTCCATATTCGCCTCCAATGGTGCAGAAATCAAATCACTTTGAATATACTGTATATCAATTTTCAGTAGCGTGTCCTCATTGTAAATAAAAACATCGTCTTCGAAAAACCACACATTATCAAAGGTAGTGTTGAGCGTCGAAAAATAATAGAGCGCCTTGTGCCAACCACTGATGGTCTCTTTGGAAAAGTCCTGGTCAATGAAATGTGCGTTTGTATACTCTTCATTATCAATCTGAATAAAACAAATATTCGGGTACTCTTCGCCGTAGCGCCTCTGATAGTTCTCCGAATTATCGTCTACAATCATATACACATTGTAATAAGTAAAGGTTTTCAAAAAATTCATCCAACTTTCGCGGGGATAATGTGCAATCAAACAAAAAGCCTGTCTCATTGGATAATTCACTGATACAATAACACACAATATTTTTATATTTGTATATAATAATATTATGTCCAACAAAACCCATAAAACCAGTAAAAGGTCATTCAAACAAAATAAGCATAATCGAACACAAAAAAATGGTTTAGCAAATCCCGCAAAATCCAAAATCATAGAAATATTTTTGGGTATGCTCAACACGGTGAAATTATACCACTGGAAAACTTATTCATATGCGCAACACAAGGCCACAGATGAATTATATGCCAAACTCAACGAGCATGTCGACAGTTTCGTCGAGGTTCTTCTAGGCAAAGACGAATCCAGAATCAATATTTTGGCCAAATCCAATCCGCTCCTGGACTACAAGCAGACCAAGGATTTCAAGGCGCGCGTATATTTTTACCGCGAATTCTTGATCGACATGAACAAGGTACTGAATTCGGAACGCGACACGGATTTACTGAATATTCGCGACGAGATTTTGGGCGACATCAATCAATTCCTTTACCTCATGACTTTCACCAAATAAATCAGGCGAAGGGTAACAAAAGGATTGCAATTAAAGCATACCATAAATCCCCGGGAGAGTATGTAATCCGTAAGCATGGCGTCCATAAACTTGACGATGCTGTAAATTAGTCAAATGGGTGCGTTTTCGTAGAATATCCTGCCTTTCGCGAAAAATGCGTTTCCAGGTTCTCTGAACAATGCGTAACCAAAAGGTTTTGACCACCACATTGTATTCACCCGTTGTGGGATTAATACATAATTTCATGATCTGTACCCTCGAAGCCACATTCGCAATTCGCCAGAGACCTATTGGGAAAATACTGTTGCTTTCCAAGTAGTAAGCTACAGTTGTAATTGGGTAACATAAAAAGGATTTAGCAGAAATGCTAGTATCCAAAATAAATTTGGCGTATATCAACAGGGTCGTACCAATATAATATCTGCCATGAGTTTTATCAGTGTTCATAAATTCATTTTCTTCGATGCATATTCGTTCACACTCTTCTTCCAAGATTGAATCATTATCGACGACACTATACTCTTCGTCGGTACTTTCGTCATAAAATATCACACTATCTGATTCAGAACTAACGGTACTTTCGGCGTAAACTGTAATATTTTCCATATGATTTTCTTCATTTTCGTCGTAAGTTGACATCTTTGGAAAGAGATTATTCTGAATACTCTCCATAAATAAATTTTGGTGATTCAAACAAATTATGTTTAAACTTTCAATTTTACACCCTTCAAGGGTCTTTCTTTCTACTGTATGTATCGCTACGATGATTGCCTCGTACCGTTACTGGTACGGTTGTGCAGTAGGTTAACTCGATGGTTGCAAAGTCGGTTGGGAGGTGGGCTGATTACTGGGTTGACCTGACGGTTGCTCAGTAGGTTGGCGAGATGGTTGTACAGTTGGTTGGCGCGAGGGTTGTGAAGACGGATATCGAGACGGTTGCGAAGATGGTTGCGAAGACGGCTGGCGTGAAGGTTGCGAAGACGGTTGGTGCGATGGTTGCACAGTAGGTTGATTACTCGGTTGTCGCGAGGGTTGCGAAGACGGATATCGAGACGGTTGCACAGTAGGTTGATTACTCGGTTGTTGCGTAGGTTGTCCAGTAGGGTGACAAAATGGTTGGCGCGATGGTTGTGAAGACGGATATCGAGACGGTTGCGAAGATGGTTTCGAAGACGGCTGGCGTGAAGGTTGCGAAGACGGCTGTCGCGATGGTCGTGCACTTGGTTGGCGCGATGGTTGGCGCGATGGTCGTGCACTTGGTTGGCGCGATGGTTGGCGTGAAGGTTGCGAAGACGGTTGGCGCGATGGTCGTGCACTTGGTTGGCTCGATGGTTGGCGCGATGGTTGGCTCGATGGTTGGCGCGATGGTCGTGCACTTGGTTGGCTCGATGGTTGGCGCGAAGGTTGGCGCGATGGTTGCGAAGACGGCTGGCGCGATGGTCGTGCACTTGGTTGGCGCGAGGGTTGTCGCGAGGGTTGTGAAGACGGATATCGAGACGGTTGCGAAGATGGTTTCGAAAGTGGCTGGCGCGATGGTCGTGCACTCGGTTGGCGCGAAGGTTGTCGCGATGGTTGTGAAGACGGCTGGCGCGATGGTCGTGCACTTGGTTGGCGCGATGGTTGTCGCGAGGGTTGTGAAGACGGTTGTCTAGAGGGCTGGCGCGAGGGTTGTGAAGACGGCCGTCGCGTAGGTTGTCCAGTAGGGTGACAAAATGGTTGTCGTGAGGGTTGTGAAGACGGATATCGAGACGGTTGCGAAGATGGTTTCGAAAATGGTTGGCGTGAAGGTTGTGAAGACGGCTGACGCGATGGTTGTAGCGAGGGTTGTGAAGACGGCTGACGCGATGGTCGTGCACTTGGTTGGCGCGATGGTTGGCGCGATGGTTGTGAAGAAGGCTGTCTAGAGGGCTGGCGCGATGGTTGTGAAGAAGGCTGTCGGGAGGGCTGTGCAGACGGTCTATTTATCGGTTGTTTACTTGGTTGTCCAGTCGGATTACGACTAGGCTTTCCAGTAGGTTGCCGACTAGGTTGACCACTTGGTCGTTGGTTAGGTTGCCGACTAGGTTGTCCGGTGGGTTGCGACGAAGGTCGATATGACGGTTTAGCCGTCGTAGGAAACACTGAAGGAAATACGGTAGGACTGGTGGTAGGTATTCGCGTTGGCGGCGGACGCGTGGGGCCGTCGGTCGGTTTGGGGTAATTGATGGGATAAGGAAAATAATAGGGGTTCGGTTGACTGCCGGGCGAATGGGAACCACGAGCATCGTCATAATTCGTGAATTCGGCGTTTACTGATGATTTCGACATTTGCGTTCTATCTTCGAAATCGGGCGTTCCATCTCTCATTTTACACCCGCGAAGGTTCGAAAGGCGACAATCTACCTTCGGTGAATTGCCTTTCAAGGGTGTAGAATTTCGTTTATTCGCAATGGTTGCCGTTGGAAAAATCACACCAAGTACTAACAATTTTACCATGATTATTGTTTGTATATATATAGTCGTAGCCAATAATAAATATACATAGTATTGTCTTTATCTAAATTTATTGTATCAATTTTATCGGGAAATAAATTAGTATCTCTACAATGTATATGAATTCGATCCGGTCATTATTTCATACAGATAACCATGATAACACGAATCAACATTTATTGACGACTGATGAACTCCAAAAACATCACGATACGACCCAAAAATATGTTACATTTAAAGACTCTATGACACATCAGTCAAATTGTTTACCTCATATTGATAATACTGTGATATTGGCGCAACCATCCACTTCGGAACATCCCACAATTACACCTTTGAAAGGCACTTTATACAGTGCGTATGCAGATGTTTCTAACAATATAAGCAAAAACACGCCTATTTCGCAATCTAGACAGTATAATTCTGGTAAAATGAAAGCGAACGAAACCACCGTTGTCGAAGCCTCTATACGACGGGTGAATGAAGGAATTGATGAATTGGAAGACCAGTCGGTCAATATTTATACTGAAGTAAAAAAAATAAGTTACAATATGTCTCTAATAAATACACGACAGGTTCAAATAATTTCCCGTTTAGAAAATATCGAAAATTTAATGAAACGATAAATAATTTACGGGGCGATTCTTACACATTTATAATGCGCATGGCATAATCGTATGGCATAATCGTATATATATCTTTATATTTTTATGAAAAAATATAAAGCCATGTCATTATAAATGTTCAAATGACCGTTATAAACAACATTGTAATTGATGACATCGCGTATAGTACCAACGAAACTCGTTTGGCAATCGCGAATAACGAACCTATTGAAAACAAACTACATGTTATTGTGGTTGTTTCAAATCCCTGTTTATACGCAATCCGTTATATTTTAATGCGCGAGTTCATGAAGCGCATTAAAATGGACGAATCCGATGTGATTTTATATGTGGTTGAACTCGCCTACAAGAATCAGAAATATATTATCACCGATTCTAAAAATCCCCAACATTTGCAATTGAGAACCGAGGATGCTTTATGGCACAAAGAGAATATGATCAACCTGGGGGTAAAATATTTACTACCCCACAATTGGAAGGCGATGGCATGGATCGATGCGGATGTTGAGTTTGAGAATCCGACATGGGCAATGGATACGCTCAAAATTTTGAATGGATCCAAAGATGTTGTTCAATTGTTCAGCCATTGTGTAGATATGAACAAGAAAAAGGAGGCCATGCAAGTATTTACCAGTTTTGGTTACCAATATGTGAAAAAAAATCCGTATTCACATGGTGTCAATTTTTGGCATCCCGGATACGCGTGGGCCTGCAATCGCAAAGCCTACGAAAAAATGGGCGGTCTATACGATAAAGGCATTTTAGGCGCCGGTGACAACATTACGGCAATGTGTTTGATTGGTAAGGGTATTCAGAGCGTTTATGCAAAGGGTACGGATGAATACAAACAGTCCATTATTGAATATGAGAAGAAAGCCAGCAATTTGCGCATTGGTTATGTACCGGGCGTCATAAGACACCACTTTCACGGAGAAAAAAAGAATCGCAAATACATGGAGCGTTGGGAGGTTCTCATTAGACATGAATATAATCCATATATTCATGTAACGAAAAATAACATAGGTCTCTTGGTTCCTACGCCGCTTTTTTCTAAGGAATTTTTGGCAGATATTATGAATTATTTTGTTGAACGAAATGAAGACGAAGATTTATAACCGCCAAAGAATTGAACCTGTGGGTAGATTCATTATCTTTGAGGGTTTAAAACAGGGGTTGGTTCGTAACTAGTTCCTGGACCATCATGCCCAATACCCCAATCATGGCCAAGCGACCATTGTTCAGCTCCTTGTCCATGAGCGCCCCGTCCTCCGGATCCCAGAGCCCAAACCCCAAATCACCGGGTTGATAATCCTCCTTCAGAGTGAATGGCTTGACCGTAGGATCTTGCCAACCCCGGTAAATTGAGGCCATTTCGGAGACATACATCAACATGACAAGAACCACCTGCGCCGTGTTGGGCAAAGCCTGAAACTGGTTAATACCAAGATCGTGATAGAATAATTCAAATCCCGGGATTGCCAGAGCCGCCAACATAGCCAGACGACCGTGCTTCAACTCAGCCTCGCGCAAAAAAGAAGGCTGGGCATTCTTGGCAACCGTACTGACATCAAAAAGATCGATATTCTCCAAGGGAGCTGTCGGACCACGAATTACCGGTCGCACTGTATTTCCCAAATTCTTGAACGCACCAACCGCCGTAATACACGAGATCAAACACAATGCAGTTCTCATTATGAAGTATTATCACACGATGTATTTATATTGATTTTAAATTGTTTATTTCACGACGAAGCCCAACATATTCCCTATCCAAATAAAAACTTATCTATTGTGGTTCTCACACAAAAAAGTTGATGAAGAAAAATCCCTAAAGCAAATAAAAACACGGTTACCCACAGGAACGGGATTTTAATAATATATGATATTATCCAGCTCGCAATAAGTGTCATAATAATATCGGCAATTGCCAAATTCAAAAAACGATACGAATGAACTCCCACACCAGGTTTACCTAAGGCATCTTTATATGGACACAAATTCATCACAGCTATATATATAACCACGAAATTAAATCCTCATTATGTAAATCCTCATTTTTATTGTATCGATAATGTATAAAATGGAGGCAAAGAAAAAACGGGCATATAATCGAAAAGTTGCAAATAAGGCGATTGAAGAGGAATTGGGCAAGTACAATGAACAAAAAGAGACGCTCAAGGAATCTAAAACCATATTTGAAAACTATCATTATTTGTCCACTAAAGAAAAATCCGTTGTAGATAATAAATTTGCCAAACCTAAAAACAAGTCACAATATAAATATGTACAAGCCTTACACGATACTAATCATAAAATCATTATTGCCAATGGCCCGGCCGGAACCGGTAAAACGCTTTTTGCTACCGAATATGGTGTGAAAAATTTCTTAATGGGCAAATACGAGAAAATCATATTTACTCGTCCGGCCGTAACCACCGACGAAGATTTAGGATATTTACCTGGAACATTGGAAGAAAAAATGGCTCCATGGATCAGGCCAATTTACGATATTATGTATCGTTTTATTTCGCCGAGCGAAGTTTGTGCCATGATTGAAGAAAAAATCATAGAAATTGCTCCTTTGGCCTACATGCGCGGTCGTACTTTCAAAAATACTTGGATCATTGCCGACGAAATGCAGAATAGCACCAGGAGCCAGATGAAAATGCTTTTAACTCGCTTGGGTGAGAACTCGCGAATGGTCATTACAGGTGATTTGGATCAACACGATCGTAAAGATGAAATCAACGGACTCCAAGACTTTTTGGAGAAGTTTCGTGGATGTCGCTCGGACTCGATTTCCAACATTGAATTTGAGAACGAAGATATTGAAAGAGAACAAGTGGTGAAGGAAATCTTGAACATTTATGGAGGTGTGGTACCGGACATGTATATCACAGGTTCTCCTACCAACTCGGTTTCTGACAATGTTTCTCCGATCGACTCGTTTTCCGAAAATGAAGATAGTTCTTTCAAGGAAGAATAGTAGCGTTTATTATGAATAAAAAATAAACCTATTTATTCATATAAGAATGAAGGTATTTTGTTGTGGAAGTTGCCGAATATTGGAATCTATGAAGGACCGCGAAGACTGCGAAATTATCCATAATTTGACGGGAACCAACTTTGAAGGCAACAACTTTTTAGGAAAATTACACGACATTAAGTGTCAAATACAGTTGATTCTTTTTTTACAGGGTAAAATCCAATTAGAACAAGATATAATAAGAAGATTTTTGACAGTATTTAACGCAGAACGATGGATAAACGAAATTCCTGTTAAAAACCCCGAAATGGCATACGAAAAATTACAACGCCTTCATGAACAATTACCCCAGTGTGATTGGTATATCTTTGAAATCAGTTCACTCAAAAAATATTTATATCGTGGTTTTCCGTGCCAATTTGAACAGGCATACGGTCGTAATTTATCCGAATTTGATATTCAAATTCAAACCGCCGAGGAATTATACAGTGATTTGGTCCATCTGGTGTCACTTTTGCCCGGAAAAAAAATACTGTTTCAGTGTCATTTTCGTCCCAATATTATTTACGGAGACGAGAGTAAAACCATTCCAAAACGCGAAATTATATTCCACACTTTGGAAAAATTCTGTAAAGAACGCAACAATATATTTTTACATGATCCAAGCATGTTGATCAAAAACGACCACTCACTGTTTGATGGCCATGACGGTGGTGACCATTTCACCCCAAAAGGCTTCGAAGAAAACGGAAAATATATTTATGAACATTTTTTACAAAAGGTGTAAAATGATTTATACATATAATTATAAAATATGTATAAATGTGGGAATCCATGGTGATGTTTTATGTTGTTATCGGAGCGATTATTTACATTAGTAACAGTGGCAGCTGTGTTGACAATGAAGATATAATAGATAATTGGGAGCGGCGGCGCCAGCTATATTGACAATGGAAATTACAAATAAAGGCTTTGTGCTGTGGTAACATACTTCAAAATCATGCCGTCAATGCAAGACAGTTTTTCCATGAGTTCCAGTTGTTCAAAAGATTCACACATTGTCATCAATTCTTTACTCATGGTGCTTATTTTCAACACGGCCTTGGTAAAATCTCCTATAGAGACCGACTTTTCCGACAATTCGGTCTGTATAAACCACTTACACTGTGCTTCGTCGGTGCAATCACACCATTTGATCATGGAATCAATCATATCATAAGATATTTCCAAATCACTGCGTGAAATAGTGCTACTCAATTGTATTTGATATTCATCCTCATACGATTCATATATATCAATAACTGTGTTGATGATTCCGATGCTGTTTTTGATGGCCTTGTCGTCGGTCGTCGGTACAGACACCCGGTGTTCTTGATCCACCTTGATATTGGTAAAACACGAAAAAAGTCCAACTATTTGTTTGGCGGACAACTCCTTCATAAAATCCGTGCTGTGTAAATATTCAACAAAAACGATGGGATTGATTTCCGCGATTGATGACGCGATTCTGCCTTGATTTGTCATCGCATAATTACGCGGCGAAACCTGAGAGATAAATTGACGATCCACCAAAATACCACAGATATGATTTACTCTGGAGCGAATATAGTTCTTTTGATAATCGATAGAACGGAGTATGCGCCCAATTTCATTTTCTTTTGCCGTGATTTTTTGATAAACTTGTGCATCGTCGACAATGGTACGATATTCATCTTTGATTTTTTGTAATTGGCGTTCCGCTTCCTTACGCTTCTTATTGAACAAACTCGGTATTAGGGTCGAGAGGATGTTATATTCTTCGCAGAGTGACCGTGGAGATTTCAAAAAAGAGGCCCCCTGTGATATCTTGTTGAGTTCGGTTTCCAAGACCTGAATTTCCGTGTGACAAGAATCAATGCAATTGTCAATTTCATCGCGTAACATACTCTTTTCGATGAATTGGACAATATCATTTTCAGAAGAATAGTTTTTCAAGAGGTTCATCACGAGCGGAATCGAAATATACAATTTAGTAAGAAGAACCTGCGGTTTACCGCCCAACATGGTCTTGTATTCGAGCTGAGTCGGCATTTCGAATAAATTGTTACAATGGACTACATGACCCACGGTGTCAATACCACGACGACCTGCTCGTCCCGCGGACTGCGTGTATTCGTGCGCCAACAAAAAGCGTTGATTGTTGCCGTCAAACTTGGTCAAGGAAGAAAACACGGCAGTTCGAATGGGACACGAGAGTCCCACCGCAAAAGACTCGGTCGCGAACAACACCTTGATATACTTTTTGGAAATCATGAGTTCCACAATCTCGCGCAAAACGGGAATCATCCCAGAATGGTGAATTCCGATCCCTTTTTCCAGAAGACCCACGACTTGATGATATTCCGGCAAATTCATGTATTCTTGGTAATTGGGGAGTTTACGAATAATTTGGTCACACTCTCTTTGCACAATGTAGGGAATTTTCGAATCATCTTCCAAGAGGTTGGCGGTGATTTCTTTGGCAAACAATTCCACATTTTTACGCGAAAACACAAACACAATCGCCGGCAACATGTCCTTCTCTTTCAAAAAATAACACAGCTGGTTCAACACATGATTGCGCTTGACGGTGACATCATGACTCCCAAACATCTGTTTCATGTTCTTGATTTTTAGATAAGAATCTGTCTGAAATTGACCATGTTCGTCTTGAAGTTTGATGAGACAGTTGGTCGTATCCTTAATTTGTTGTTGGACGGATTTATCCTTCACCTTCTTGAAGATCATTTCGTTCGTGGTCAAAAACCCGTAATGTGTGAGAGGTACCGCCCGCTTATTCGTACTACACAAATACACCTTTTTACCGGTTTCACCGTCACCGCGTTCGCACCAGCTCGCGAATCTTTCCGGAGAATCAATGGTCGCGGAAAGCATGACCATTTGAATATGTCGCGGTAACATCAAAATTGTTTTTTCCCATACGGATCCGCGCTCCGCATCGTTGATATAGTGAATCTCATCCATCACTACACAGGTCAATTCTGTTTGAATGTCGATCTGAAAAGCCGCAGCACCCTTGACATCTTCCTTTGTCTCTTCCTTCATTTCTTCTGTTTTCTCGGTATTATTCTCCTCCAAAAACAGATAATTCATGAGAATTTCCGCGGTCATGATCAAGACATCGGCCGTCGGATTAATCTTAATATCTCCAGTAATGAGACCAAAAGAAATGTTGGGATATTTTTGGGTGAATTCGTAGTATTTTTGGTTCGAAAGGGCCTTGATGGGCGAAGTATAAATGACTTTTTTTCCCTGACCCACAAAATGTTCAATGGCAAATTCCGCAGGGAGTGTTTTTCCACTCCCGGTATGCGCTGTAACCAGTACATGGTTCCCTTCTACAATGGATTCAATGGCATATTTTTGAAAATCCGAGAGAGGAAAATCGAATCGGTCGAAATGGACCTGATATTGCTCATTATTCGTATAAGCCTTATCGCAGATAACTACCATGTTCAATCTTTACAATTATACTGTAGTTTAATATTTATATACTTTGAATAAAACATAAATAGATGGCTTATAATAAAATAAATGGATCATACCGAACCCGAACATGTTTTTTTCGAACATACCCCTATTCCCCAGCCCAGTAGCACCGTCGCTACTGGCGGTAAATTATGCAACAATATCATCCGCAACATTGTGTGTAGCGTTATCGCCAAAAAGCACGATTTAAAATTTATCTACGATTTTCACAAAAAAACTGCTGAACTGGGAATTGAACTGTATACGGATGGCACCAAAATGTATACACAAACTGTTGCCATCAAAGACGAAGATTTTTTCAAACTGTTGGAACAAGAAACGCTTGACCATAACCTGAATGTGTACGATGTCTATTTTCAAAATCAAGAGATTGCCAATTTTATCCGCCAACAATTATCCGAACCATCTCAAAAGCTTCAAATCATCAACAAAAATATTTATAGACATAGATACGAAAAAAATAACGATATTTTTGTTCATGTCAGGCTTAACGATGCTGCGCAATACAATCCCGGATTCGAATATTACGATCTGGTATTGAGTGATTTGCCATTTGAACAAGGATATATTTCTAGCGACAATATTGTTCACCCACTCTGTAAGTTACTCATCGAAAAACATGGACTCGTACCCATACAGATGGATGAGGTTCATACCATCATGCTTGCAAGTACCTGTAAATATCTGCTGTTATCTGCGGGTACTTTTAGTTGGATGATAGGCGTCTTAGGATGGTTCTCTACCGTATTTTATCCAGATCCAGAACTTAAAACAAAATGGCACGGCGATATTTTCGGGTTTTCAGATTGGAATAAAATAAATATACGCGACAAATAAATTTTATCATCACTATAATATATATGAATTATTATAATAATATAAATTTTAACAATTCTGGCGTCATTTCCGAGAACCTATATAGAGGCCAGCACGACAGAATCGATGAATTAAATACCAGAATTTATGATCGTTTTGTTCCCGACGCTGAACTCCAGCCCAATTTCGACCCCCGTCCCGTCTCTACAAAATACGCCCTTTATCCGATCTTAGACCGCCGTGCTCCGGTCACCGTACCCTTACAGTCATATTTAGATTATTATCCCGAA
>Ga0304728_1002109_pt1 | contig 13096 bp, 13 predicted proteins | sample C_130625_MF_Meta_FD_190476 | JGI IMG/M metagenome (GOLD analysis project Ga0304728, IMG submission 190476) | Freshwater microbial communities from Lake Croche, Canada to study carbon cycling - C_130625_MF_MetaG (v2) (version 2) | ecosystem: Environmental > Aquatic > Freshwater > Lake | place... | reverse complement strand
AAGTTTAGCCATGGTTAATTAAAGTGAACGAATTGCTGAATCCAGTGTAGCACAGGCTTGGTCAATGTCGACCCCTTCGTGAGCGGTCGATATAAAGGCCGTCTCATAAGGCGAAGGCGCTAAATATACGCCGTGGTCCAAGGCGTAACGAAATACCTTCCGATAAAGGTCACCATTCGACGCAATCGCTTGGTCGTAATTGGTAACTACCTCGGGATTGAAAAATAATGAGAACATCGAGCCTACTTGTGGAACGTGCAGCGGAATTCCTTTCGCCTTCGCCGCAGACAATAAGGTATCACGAACTTTTTTACCGAGTTCATCTAATTTCTGATAAGGGTTTTCACGTTTTAATTTTCGTACCGCTGCTAAACCTGCGGCCATCGCGAGTGGGTTTCCACTGAGTGTGCCGGCTTGATACACCGGACCTAAGGGCGCGAGTTTATCCATAATCTCTGCCTTACCACCGAACGCGCCGACCGGAAGTCCACCACCAATAATTTTTCCTAAGCAAACTAAGTCAGGCACTACATTATGAAGTCCTTGTGTGCCAGCTAATGACAGACGGAAGCCAGTCATGACTTCATCGAAAATTAATACAGAACCATGTTTAGTGCAAAGATCTCGCAGGCCTTCGAGAAAACCTTTTTGGGGTAAAATCAATCCCACATTAGCAGGATAAGGTTCTAAAATAACTCCCGCAATAGCACCTGGATTCGCTTCAAAGAGTTTTTCAACATCAGGTAAATTATTATACTCCGCTACCAACGTGTCAGCGGCTGTTCCCTTAGTGACACCTGCTGAATCAGGATTTCCCTGGGTTAGCGCACCCGATCCCGCCTTCACTAAAAGCGAATCCACGTGACCGTGATAACATCCTGAAAATTTAATAATCTTTTCTCGACCAGTATAACCACGTGCTAAGCGAATCGCCGACATCGTAGCCTCGGTGCCACTATTGGTCATACGTACTTTTTTAACTGCCGGAACACATTCTAAAATCAGTTTAGCCATTTCTACTTCGGATGGATTAGGCGTACCAAAACTTGTACCAGCATTGAGAGCCTCTTGAATCGCGTTTCTGATTTCAGGATCATTATGGCCGTGAATCGCTGGTCCCCAGGTTAAAACAAAATCAACGAGCTGCGTATTATCTACAGTTGTTAAGCGCGCGCCGTTAGCGGACTTCGTAAAAAAAGGCGTACCACCGACCGAGCGAAAGGCTCGCACGGGAGAGTTCACCCCGCCTGGAATCATTGCTAGGGCTTCTTGGAATAACTGCTCGGAAGATTTCACACTTAAAAGGCAACACAGCCGAGGCATTTGGTCAACGGTTGAGCGATATAAAAACAAAAAGGGCCAGCTGGTTGGCTGGCCCTTTTAAGAACACTATCAGAGATTATTTCTTACCGTCGTCGACAACCTCGAAGTCGCCGTCGACTACTTTGCCATCTTTAGCTTTTCCGTCTTTAGCTTCGGCACCACCTTGAGGGTTAGCTTCGGCTTGCTTGGCGGCTTCAGCGTAAATCGCCTGAGCGGCTTCGCTGAGTGGCTTGATGATGGCTTCATGCGCCTTTTGGAACTCTTCAGCGGTGGCTTCAGGTTTCTTGAGGAGCTCTTGACCTTCCTTGATTGCAGCTTCGGCTTGGGCCTTGGTTTCGCCAGGGAACTTGTCGCCGTTTTCTTTGATTTGTTTTTCACCTTGGAAGATAATGGCGTCGAGTTGATTGCGCGCTTCGGCACTATCACGAGCTTTCTTATCTTCATCGGCATGGAGTTCGGCTTCCTTGCGGAGTTTCTCAACTTCTTCCTTAGAAAGACCCGAAGATCCGGTGATAGAAATCTTTTGAGCTTTGCCGGTTCCCTTATCAGTCGCGCTGACGTGTAAGATACCGTTCGCATCGATATCAAAGGTTACTTCAATTTGTGGTGTACCACGAGCCGCTGGCATAATACCATCGAGCTTAAACGTACCGAGGTGTTTGTTATCTTTGGCCATCGGACGTTCACCTTGCAGAATAACAATATCCACCGCGGGCTGATTATCTGCGGCGGTTGAGTACACTTGAGATTTCTTCGTAGGAATCGTTGTGTTACGATCAATCATCGGGGTCGAAACGCCACCCATGGTTTCAATCGAGAGCGTTAACGGTGTAACATCGAGCAAGAGAACGTCTTTGACGTCGCCCTTTAAAACACCGGCCTGAATCGCAGCGCCAATCGCAACGACTTCATCGGGATTAACACCTTTGTGTGGATCTTTGCCAGCGAGTGAACGAGCGATGTCGTTAATCTTAGGCATACGAGTCATACCACCGACCAAGACGAGTTCATCGACTTCGTTCATTGAAAGGCCTGCATCCTTTAAGCAGTTTTCAAAAGGCTTCTTAGTGCGCTCGGAAAGATCATCGCAGACCTTTTCCATTTGGGCACGGGTCAGAGTGACGTTGAGGTGCTTTGGACCAGTCGCATCAGCCGTGATAAACGGTAAGTTGATATCGACCGAGTTTGAAGAGGATAAAGCAATCTTCGCTTTTTCTGCTTCTTCTTTCAGACGCTGGCGAGCCATCGGATCTTTTGAGAGATCGATTCCTTGTTCAGCGCGGAATCCATCAATGAGCCATTGGATAATACGTTCATCCCAATTATCGCCACCGAGTTCAGTGTCGCCGTTGGTTGCTTTAACTTCGAAAACACCGCCACCGATTTCGAGAATCGATACGTCGAACGTTCCACCACCTAAATCGTAAACCGCGATCTTCTCATCCCCCTTCTTATCTAATCCGTAAGCTAAAGAGGCAGCGGTTGGCTCGTTAACGATACGAAGTACTTCTAAACCAGCGATGGTGCCGGCATCTTTGGTAGCCTGACGTTGGGAGTCATTGAAGTAAGCAGGAACAGTGATCACTGCCTGAGTAACTTTTTCACCGAGGTAAGCTTCGGCATCGGCCTTGAGCTTAGCTAAAACTTTGGCGGCGATTTCTTCTGGAGTGAAGACGCGTGGTTTTCCTTCAACGTCGCACTCGATAGCGGCATCACCATTTTTTCCTTCAACTACTTTGTAAGGAAGTTTAGAGGCGATATTTTTAACTTCGGAGAATTTGCGACCAATGAGGCGCTTCGCCGAGAAAACGGTGTTCTTCGGGTTGGTGACCGCTTGGCGCTTCGCGGCTTGGCCGACGAGCACTTCGCCTGTCTTCGTGAAAGCGACAACTGAAGGCGTCGTACGTGCGCCTTCTGAATTGGCGATGACGACGGCTTCACCTGCTTCCAGGATGGCCATACAAGAGTTGGTAGTTCCGAGATCGATTCCGATTATTTTGCTCATATTAGTTTTTGGGTTTGTCATTGTATGGCAGGGCTTGTGCCAAGGATAAATGGCTGATAAATGGGCGTTTTTAAGAGAGGCAGTCAGAGTTTATGGCCAAATTGTCGGGCATTTTGACAAAGTGTCACACCCCGAGTGTGTCCCGTGGGTCAAAGCCTGCCCTTCGCCTTGCCCTTCGACAGTGACTTGACTAACTCAACCCTCCGATGTCGGAATCACTCGACCCATCAACTCGTCTACGTCGTCTACGTGCAACCGCCGGCATTCGCACCATGCTCACAGAAATTTCTGTCGAGCCCCGCCAACTCATTCAGCCAATTTTTGTCACCGAAGGCGAAAGCCTAGAACCCATTCCTTCTCTTCCAGGAATTAATCGCATTCCCCTTTCACAGCTCGCCGCCAAGTGTCATGAGTTACTTAAATTAGGTATTCACGGCATCGCACCGTTTCCAAAGATCGACGAAAGCAAAAAATCAGCAGACGGCACAGAGGCACACAATTCAAACAACCTCGCGCTACGTGCGATTCGTGAAGTAAAACAGAAATGTCCGGAGATGGTTATCTTTGCGGATATCGCTTTAGATCCTTACACTACACACGGACACGATGGAATTTTAAACAGTGCGAAGACCGATGTAGATAATGATAAAACCGTGGATGCATTGGTTAAGATGTCAGTGCTCACTGCTCAAGCTGGAGCGGACTTTGTTGCGCCGTCGGATATGATGGACGGGCGCGTTAATGCTATCCGCAAGGCACTTGATCAGAATGGTCTGACTCAAACAGGCATCCTCGCCTACTCTGCAAAATTCGCTTCGGCCTATTATGGACCATTCCGTGACGCCGTCGGTAGCACCAGAAAATCAGGTGAATCTCTCTCTAAAGCCACTTACCAAATTAATCCTGCCAATCGTCGCGAATCGATCCGCGAGGCGCATTTAGATGACTTCGAAGGCGCCGATATCTTAATGGTTAAGCCGGCAGGAATTTATTTAGACATCATTCGCGATGTTCGTGAATCATCCGCACTGCCGATTGCGGCGTATCAAGTTTCTGGTGAGTATGCACAAATTCATGCGGCCGCAGAAAAAGGATGGCTTAATCTGAAAACCACTCGCGATGAATCTCTTCTAGCCATTCGTCGTGCGGGTGCAGATTTAATTTTAACCTATTTTGCAGAGGCTTTCGCCAAGGACAGACAACAAGGTTAGTATGACTTCGCCCTCGCAACACCCACGCGACCCGCTTCATGGGGTCACCCTGCAAAAAGTTCTCGAGTATTTACTGAATAAATATGGCTGGCAGGAAATGGGTAATCGTATCCCCATTCGCTGCTTCACTTATAATCCATCAATTAAATCTAGCCTCACTTTTCTTCGTCGTACGCCTTGGGCACGTGAGAAAGTAGAAGCCTGGTATGTCGTCGATGTCCGTGGTGGGTTCGGATCGGGCCCGATGCCTAAGAATTAAATCAGCCACTATTAATCGCTTGTCCTTGCACTTGGGACGGAGCTTTGCCTTATTTTCTTTCCTCTATGCACCTAAAAATTGCAATTCTGCCTGGCGACTACATCGGCCCTGAAGTCATGGCTGTAGCCTTGCCCGTTCTCGAAGCTGTGCTCAAGAAATCTGGGCACACCCTCGAGCATTCGACGCACGACGTCGGTGGCGCTGGAATTGATAATCATGGCAAGGCATTGCCTGACTCGACGCTCGAAGCCTGTCGCAAAGCCGATGCAATTTTATTTGGATCCGTCGGTGGACCGAAGTGGGAAAAGCTTCCTCCCAAAGAACAACCTGAACGCGCTTCCCTTTTACCCTTACGAAAACATTTTCGTCTCTTCGCTAATGTGCGTCCGGGTTTACTGCTTAAAAATTTAATCGATACATCGCCTATCCGTCCCGACCGCATTCCTAATGGCGTCGACATGGTTTGCATTCGTGAACTCACCGGTGGACTTTATTTCGGTGCTAAATCAACCACTACGTTAGCTGATGGTGACATCGAAGCGATTGATACAATGGTTTATCGTAAATCTGAAATTGAGCGCATTACTGATGTAGCGATTGCGACTGCCCGTGGTCGTCGCAAACACATCACTTTAGTTGATAAAGCTAACGTTCTTGAGACTTCAGTGCTTTGGAGAAAAGTAGTGGCTGAGCGCGTTAAAGAAAAGGCACCTGATATTACTTTAGCCTTCATCTATATTGATAACGCTGCGATGCAGTTAGTGCTTCGTCCCGGACAGTTCGACGTTGTTCTTACCGAAAATATGTTCGGTGATATTTTATCTGATGAAATGGCTGTGGTTTGCGGATCTCTCGGTATGATGGCTTCAGCTTCACTCGGCATGGATATCAATCGTCATGGTAAAGGTTATGGACTTTATGAGCCCTCAGGTGGCACTGCGCCTGATATTGCCGGACAAGATAAAGCTAATCCTTGCGCTCAGGTTCTTTCTGTTGCGCTTATGCTTCGTCATTCATTTGGACTAGAAGCAGAAGCTAAGGCCATCGAACTCGCCGTTGAAAAAACGGTCGCTGATGGCGTTCGCACTGCGGATATTGCAGGTGGCGGTAAAGCCGTAGGTACCAAGGAAATGGGACAAGCGATTCTCGCGCGTCTGTAATGGACGAATCTGAGAGACTGCGGGCCGAGGAGCGACGTCGCGAAGCGGTCTGTAGTCCCTTCATGCGCATTCCACGCTTCCCTGTGGATGTCGCACGCGAGTTACTGGATAGTGGATATTATCGTATTGATCAATTATCCGGTCGTTCGGCCGAATCACTCATCGAGGAGATTCGTCAGAAAACCAAAGAAAAACCAGCGCCACATTTTCTACCTGCACTGCGTATGGCTATTTATTTTTCGGAAACACCCAACCCCGATTCTAAGAAACTTTTTTTGGATCAGTGGATTTAAGAAATCTTTTTTGAATTAATTTTGTCCATCCAGTACTTTAGAGTAAGACGATTTAAATCGAATTTACGTTGAGAAAAATCGCTTAAGACCCTCTTTAAACTTTCTTCCGTTACATCGCTCCAATCTTTCACGATGTAGACAGGAAGACCTTCATATAAACTATCTAAAGGAGAGGTACAAACAATAGGAATACAGCCTAAACACAGGGCCTCCCAGGTGCGGTGGCAATCTAGGCCATTACCATGGGGAGAAATCACAAACGCATATTGGGACTGATTTCTCCATGTTGTTTCCCGATTAACACGGCATGTTTCGTAATCGACTAAATCTGATGGTATCAGCTCCTTTGCTCTCACCCGATCGGCACCGTATTTGGTCGTCATTAAAAAATGAAAATTAGCATGTGCCTTGAGAATTCGCTGAGGCAATGGTGCGGCCGTTTGTTGAATCGATTGTAATAATTCCTCCTGACTAGTCGGTGAAATTTTAGGGCCCCAGTGACTGTCACCTTGTGACATGGTGTGGTAATCAAGACCGATGGGAATATACGAAAGCTTCAGATGCTTTACGACTGCATTTTGAGCAAACCAATAAATGACTTTTGGGCTTTCAATAAAGGTCAGAAAATCCTTCTCGCTCGCAAAAATGTTCGTCGGTGCGTCTTCATCTGCATCGCCAGAAACTAAAACTATAGGATACGGAATTTGTTCGAGACTGTGTGCGAGTTGACCAATAGCAGAGGTGCAAACATAAACCGTCGAACCTGGGCGCAAGTTATCCCAGCGATAATTGACCATCTGATTAATACTCGAGATCGGGGTGCAGCTATGGATATCACAGGACTTTAAAATCCCTCGGGAACTAACGAACCGACAATCATTCTCGTGGAGACCGTGAGTCATTTAAGTAAATTAACTAGAAAATATTCTGAATATCGACTCAATAATTACTCTAAAATTTAGGGCTGTTGACACTTTTAAAATTATAGGCCTATTATTTAGTACCATAAATACAAATGCAAAACTACCTTTTACCTGATTGGTTTTCTCAAAATATTACTAATTTCCTTGAAATAAAATCTCAACTCAGATCAAGAAAGAGAGTGCTCGAGATTGGTTGTTTTGAAGGTCGAAGCACCTGCTGGATCTTAAAAAACTTCCTAGAATCAGACGGCACGATTTGCTGTATCGATACATTTGAAGGCTCTCCAGAGCATACCGATATCCAGCTAGCTGGCTTATTTGACCGCTGGCAAAATAACGTAAAAAGTGTCATCTCAGAAAAACAAACCTGTAACGTACAGGTAAACAAGTCGTACCATGGCTTGGCTAATTTAATCAAAAATAATGAATCTTTTGATTTTATTTATGTTGATGGTAGCCACACTGCACCCGATGTCTTAGCCGATGCTTGTATGAGTTGGGACTTACTTAATTCAGGAGGAATTATTTTGTTCGATGACTATCAATGGCCAGCTGCTGGCGATGAAAGCTATCCACTATTGAAAGAAACTCAAAAGCCAAAATTAGCAATCAACGTATTCGCACAGGTATACAGTGAAAAATTGAGTGTTCTCATTTCTAATTACCAAGTAGCATTTAGAAAATTTTAAAAAGCCACCTACAGGCAAACTTGGAATTACTAATTCTTGCTTTCGACTACTTAAGGTATGCACTATAGTTATTACAACTCGCTAACAAGTTTGGTCATTCTGTCCATCCAATTAGAATCAAATAACCAGAACTTATGACCTCCTAAACTATCATGATTAGCAATCTGCTCACTAGAAAAGAGAGAAGCAACATACGCTGATGGCATTTGGTTTGATCTGTATTTAAACGCTAAAGAAAAGAACACATCTTCCGCTGGAAGAACAAGAACTTTACCGTCGTAATATTTGCTTAAGAAACTTAACAATATTTCAACTAATAATTTGTCATTCAAAATTTCGATAGTTTTTTGTCGGCTGCGCAAACTAAAACCTCCATTACCACACTCCAAACCAAATGGGCGAGGAGGAGCCCATGGGGCACCAACATAATCATAGATTAAAAAATCCTTGATATTGTTTTTGAACATAATTGTGTCCTCCTGATATGCCAAAATATGTTCTCCGGTAAGAGAATTCCAAAAATTGACATCATACATCAAACTATTGGCAGGATTTAAGCCCTCCCAGTTTTCATTAATTTTTAAAATCTTAATACCTGGATCAATCCGATTGCACATATCAGTAATTTCGGTTACATTGTCATTAGTGCACGCAACAGTATGAGACCAGCCAGCACCTAACTTAAGGATATTATTTCTGATAATAAATTCCATATGAGGTAAAAAACGTGAATCGACTATAACTGCCTCGTTTTTTTGGTTCTTTTCAATTTTAGGTAACTTTACTGTCCGGATAAAATCTAATTTTTCATAACAAATATAACGGAAATAAGTTGTATTATTTTCGATTTTTTGAGAAGAGATTTTATACTCATTGAAAAACTCTCTTAGTTTTTCGAATGTAATAATGGTTTGACTCATATAATGAAAAGTAAAGTCTAACTTAGCCTCAAGTAAACAACTATATAGAAATTTATTACTACTTTGAAAACTAAAATACTCATCACAGGGAATGCCGGAATGATTGGAACAGTCTTAAGTGACTACCTACTCGGACGTGGTTACCAAGTTGTGGGGATAGATAATCTATCAGGTGGATTCCAACACAATGTTTCACCAGATGTTAAGTTTTATAAAGAGAATATAACTAATCAGGATGGGATAAATTCTATTTTTGTTAACGAAAAGCCAGACTACGTTATCCATTGTGCCGCTTATGCTGCGGAAGTACTCAGTCCTTTTGTCAGAAATTTCAACTACACCAATAATTTGGTTGGTTCTGTAAATATTATTAATGCCTGTATTAATTTTGAGGTTAAAAAAATCGTAAACTTTAGTTCAATTGCAACTTACGGCGAATTGCCGGCTCCTTTTAGAGAGACCGATATTCGTCAACCTAAGGATTGTTATGGTATTGCAAAACTTGCCGTCGAGATGGATTTAAAAGAAGCTTACGATCATTTTGGTCTTAAATATTCTTCAGTACTGCCTCATAATGTTATTAGTAAATACCAGAACTACTATGATCGCTATCGTAACGCTATCGCAATTTGGATAAGACAATGTTTAGCCCATGAAGATATTACGATTTATGGCGACGGACTGCAGAAGCGCTCATTTTCAGACTGTAAATATATTTGTGAACCTATCGAGAAATTACTAACACAATTTGATTCAGAGTCATTTAATCTGGGTTCAGATCACGATGTAACCATACTCGAAGCTGCAGAACTTGTTCTCGATATTGCAAAGAGAAAAACAGGCTCGAGAAGTAAAATTGTTCATCTCGAACCGAGAAAAGAAGTTAAAATTGCAGTAGCTGATCATTCAAAAGCAAAACGACTTCTTCATTTTAATGACCAAACCAATTTAAGAGAAATTATTGAAGAGATGTACGACTATGCAGTGACTCTGCCAGCCCAACCTATCAAGAGCATGGACTACGAAATTAATAAAAATATATATTCTTATTGGAAAAATTAGTGTAAATTGCAGATGAAAACCACCATCGTTGTTCCAGTCATGACAATGGCACATTGTGTTTTTCTACCACAACAGCTTTTACCGTTACGCATTTTTGAGCCGCGCTATCGGCGAATGCTCAAAGCATCCTTAGCAGGAAATCAAATGTTCGCGGTCTCGCAGTTAGATAAATCAAAGAGCTCTAAAACTAAACAAGAACAGCCCTACCCCTTTACGTGCGTCGGAAGAATCACCGGACATGTTGAATTGGACGATGGTACCCACCAAATCATTTTAGAGGGATTAAGACGTGCGAAGGTTCACTCGATTTCCCACGAGGATCCCTACCCACTTTTAGAAATCAGCCCAGTGGTCGACGAAGATGAGGCTGACTCCATTGCCTTCACCCGCGAAATCGCCAGAACCCTCGCCTTCACCGAACATCTTTTGTCTGATGCCGAGGAGGATGTTAAGCCACTGCTCGATCGCTTCCGCGGACTGGCCAATAAGCCAGGCGCATTAGCCGATGCCGTCGCTGGACACCTTGTGGCGGAAACGGATATCCGACGTGAACTCCTCGAGTGCCTGTCACCGATCAAACGAATCGCCAAAGTCGCCGAAGTCCTTTCCGCTTTAACTGCTCAAAAAGACCTAGATGACGAAATTAAGCCCCCTAATCTCGGGCTAAATTAGTATTTTAAGAAAATAGGCTATTTTCGGCGGTTTTCGCGTAGGTTTAACTTGCAACTTGGAATCATTCCAACTCATTAGCCGTTTAGAATGATTCAAAATCTCAATAAGCACGAACGGGAGTCTTTGCACGAAGCTCTCGCTAAAAGCGGACAGAAAATCACGCCGCAACGGGAAATTGTGTACACGGTTCTCTTAGCTCAACGCGACCACCCGACCGTCGATGAAGTTTATAATCGTGCTTTAGAGACGATGCCTGGTCTGTCACTCGCCACCGTCTACAACTGTCTCGAAACTTTCGTCGGTTGCGGCCTCGTCCGCCAAGTGAATCACGAACGTGAATCCACTCGTTACTGCCCTAACCTCGCCCCCCATGCGCACTTCCGCGACGAATCCACAGGTCGCGTACATGACATCGAACTGCCCAAAGAAATTTTAGATCAGTTAACAAAAATATTACCGGCTAACTTTGAAACTGAAACTATCGAAATCAGTTTCCAAGGCCGCACCAAATCTTCCACCCAAAATTAATTTTTAACATGCCTGATTCACTTGTCATCAAAAACCTCAACGCCTCCATCGGCGAACGTGCGATTCTCAAAGATTTTTCTTTGACCGTCCCCAAAGGCGAAGTTCACGCCATTATGGGACCGAATGGCACGGGTAAAAGTACCCTCGCTAAAGTTTTAGCGGGTCACCCCGACTATTCTGTTCAATCCGGCGAAGCCTTTATCGACGGTGAACAAATCATCGGCCAAGAGCCCGACGCCATTGCCCGCGCAGGACTCTTCCTCGCGTTTCAATACCCCAGCGAAATCCCTGGTGTAACCATCGCTAACTTCATCCGCGCTGCACTCGTAGCCCGCCAAGCCAAAGGCGCGCCCTTCGACGCTAAAGCTTACTACGCTGAACTCTACGCGAAGATGGACGCTCTTAAAATGGATCGCAAATTTACGGCACGATTCGTGAACGAAGGTTTCTCAGGTGGAGAAAAAAAGCGCTGCGAAATTCTTCAGCTTATGATGTTGAAGCCAAAGTATGCCGTACTCGATGAAACCGATTCTGGTCTCGATATCGACGCCCTCCGCATCGTCTCCGAAGGCGTTAATCACATGCGCGGACCTGATGTCGGTTTCCTCATCATCACTCACTATCAACGTCTCCTCGAGTACATCGTACCCGACCGCGTGCACATTATGTACGACGGACGTATCGTCCACAGCGGCGGTAAAGAACTCGCCCTCGAACTCGAAGCCAAAGGCTACGAGTGGGTCAAAAAAGATTTAGCCAACGCCTAACCCTATGTCCGAAATCGAAGACAGTCAGGCCCAACGCGAAGCAATCGAAGTCGATCGCACCAAGGGCGATTTTAAATACGAAGAGAATTATGCTTTCGATGCCGGCATTGGCTTATCGGAAAGAGTAATTAACTACATTGCCGATGTGAAAGGCGAAGAGTCGTGGATTCGTGAATTCCGCTTAAAAGCCCTGAAAACATTCACTGATTTGCCTATGCCCACCCACTGGGCGACCGAAGATTTAAAAAATATTAATTTCGACGAGATTCGTTACTACCTTTCGAAGGGCCAAAAACCAAGTCGCACCTGGGAAGAAGTTCCTGACGACGTCAAAGAAACTTTCGAACGCTTGGGTATTCCTGAAGCGGAAAGAAAATTCCTCGCGGGTGTTGAAGCACAATTCGACTCCGAAGCGGTCTACTCTCGCATGAAAGATGAAATGTCGAAACTCGGCGTTATCTTCTGCGGACCGACTGAAGGACTGCGCGATCACCCTGAAATTTTCCGTAAGTGGTTCGGCAAAGTGATCCCTATCGGTGACAATAAATTCTCCGCACTTAACTCCGCCGTATTTTCAGGTGGTTCATTCATCTATGTACCTAAGGGCGTAAAAGTTGCTCAACCCCTCCAAGCTTACTTCCGTATCAACGCCGAAAACTTCGGACAATTTGAACGTACGCTCATCATCGCAGACGAAGGATCGGAGATTACCTACATGGAAGGTTGTACCGCTCCTAAATTCGAAACCGCCACCCTTCACTCTGCGGTGGTAGAATTAGTCGCGCTCAAAGGTGCGAAAATCCAATATATTACGGTACAAAACTGGTCTGCGAATGTATTTAATCTAGTGACGAAACGTGGCGTTGCGGAAGAGGATGCAGAAATTCGCTGGATTGACTGTAATATCGGCTCACGCCTCACGATGAAATATCCCGGCGTTGTCTTACGCGGTAAACGTGCCCGAGGCGAAGTTCTGTCGATTGCTTTAGCGAATGACGGACAGCACCAAGACACCGGTGCGAAAATGATTCACGCCGCCGATGAGACTACCTCTAACATCATCGCCAAGTCTATCTCAGTGGGCGCAGGACGTTCAACTTATCGCGGCCTCGTGCACATGCCGAAGACCTTAAAAAACTGCAAAAACAATACTGAGTGTGATGCGCTCTTAATTAATGAGCACAGTCGCACCGATACTTATCCTGCTATTTCTGTGCGCGGTCAGAAAAACTTCGTTCAACACGAAGCCAGTGTTTCCAAAGTCTCTGCTGAACAGATTTTTTA
>Ga0304728_1002106_pt1 | contig 13118 bp, 9 predicted proteins | sample C_130625_MF_Meta_FD_190476 | JGI IMG/M metagenome (GOLD analysis project Ga0304728, IMG submission 190476) | Freshwater microbial communities from Lake Croche, Canada to study carbon cycling - C_130625_MF_MetaG (v2) (version 2) | ecosystem: Environmental > Aquatic > Freshwater > Lake | place... | reverse complement strand
TTTAACTTTTTTATCTTCTTCTTTTTTTCTTGGTTTCATATATAATAAATATCTTGAAAAGTATGAAAAGTCATACTTAATAAATAATAATCTTTATTATTGATTTATTAAAATTAAATTTTTATATTTTTAATGGGTTAAAAACTTAGAAGGAAATGGAAATTGATTTAAATGAAGTGGCTGAAGGAGCCGTACTATTGGATGGATTAGAAACAGCCATCATAGGTATTGCGGAAGAATTCGGTAATGGACCAAGAGTAATATACTCCAAAGATATTATTATTGATATTCTTTGTCGTAGAGATGAGATGACAGAAGAAGAGGCTGAAGAATTCTATAGTTTTAATATACTTGGATTACATGCCGGAGAACAAAACGCAGTATTTTTAACAACTAAAATATTACCTTTCAGGAATCCTGAAGATAAAATGGAGTATCACATATTATGATAGAGACAAACAAAATAATTAACGGAAATTGTATAGAGGTAATGAGTGATATGCCTGAGGGTTGTATCGACTTAATCGTTACATCACCACCATACGGGGTGGGAATCAAGTATGATACTCATGATGATGACATGGAGTTTAGTGATTATAAAGAATTTAGTAAAGATTGGTTAACTCAGGCATATAGAGTCCTTAAGGATGATGGTAGAATTGCTGTTAACATTCCTTATGAAATTAATAGACAATCAAAGGGTGGTAGAATCTTTATGGTTGCTGAGGTATGGAAGATAATGCAAGAGATAGGGTTTGGGTTCTTCGGTATAGTGGATTTAGAGGAGGATAGTCCCCACAGAAGTAAAACAACGGCATGGGGTTCTTGGATGTCGGCTAGTGGACCTTATGTGTATAATCCAAAAGAATGTGTTATTCTTGCTTATAAGAAACATCACATTAAGAAAGTTAAAGGAGAATCACAATGGGTCGGTGTTCCTACGGATATTGAAATGGAAGATGGTACAACCAAGAAGAAAGTTGTTTATCAGGATGATGACAAGAAAGAGTTTATGGAGTTGGTATTTGGACAGTGGAAGTATCTAAACGACACCAAACAAATGACCAAAGCGACCTTCTCAATGGACATTCCTACCAAAGCAATTAAAATCCTAACCTATAAAAATGATATAGTCCTTGACCCATTCACAGGAAGTGGAACAAGTTTAGTCGCTGCTGAAGTATTAGACAGACGATGGATAGGCATTGAATTATCACCTAACTATACGGAGGTTGCAAGGAAACGAGTTAATTTGTTTGTGGAGAAAAAGAAACAGATGGAATTAGAATTAAATTAAGAGGTTTATACCTCTTTTTTTATTTTATTGATATTTATTAATAAAAAAAAATGGCAATAGTAACATATTATATCGCACCCTGTGCCGGAGGAACGGCACTCAATGTTGAGTTTAACGGAGCATCACTACCAGATGTTGGTGGAAACTATTATCTAACGTTTACAGGTCTAACCGCACCTGGATGTTATGAAATTGTGGACACGGCAGAACCTGGTGTTGGGGTTGATAGTGTATTAGATAAATCAATTAATTATGGAGATTGTCAAACATGTCAAGGTGCAACACCTACACCTACACCAACAAAAACGTTAACACCTACACCAACTACAACTGTGACTAAAACACTAACTCCAACAAAAACATTAACTAATACACCGACATCAACTAATACACCGACAGTAACAAAAACATTAACTAATACACCAACAGTATCGGTTACTAAAACATTAACTAATACACCGACATTAACAAAAACATTAACTAATACACCAACAAAAACTCTAACACCACAAGCAACCAACACACCTACAACAAGTGTCACACCAACAAGAACACCGGTTGCAACATTAACAAATCCTGTAACCACTCAAACGGCTACAAGAACAGTAACTCCTACACAAACAAATACTCCTACAACAACTAATCCTAATACTACGGCAACACCTACACTAACTAACACAGTTACAAAAACAAATACACCAACAGTGTCTGTAACACAAACTATAACAAATACACCTACAATAAGTGTCACACCGACAAGAACACCTGTGGCAACATTAACTGCTCAACCTCCAGTACCAACAGTAACAAATACTCCTACTAAAACTGTAACTAATACTCCTACACCGAGTAATACACCAACGAGAACACCTGTTGCAACTTTAACAAATCCGGTATCAAGTCCAACACTAACAACTAGTGTAACTAATACACCAACTATTACTAAAACTTTAACACCAACACAAACATTAACAAACACTCCTACATTAACTAGAACAGGTACTCCAACACCAACAAAAACTTTAACATCAACACCGACTAATACTCCAATACCAAGTAATACACCAACAAGAACGCCTGTTGCAACATTAACAAATCCTGTTAAAACACCAACACCAACTACAACATTAACATATACCCCAACACCAGGTCCATTACCTCCAAGATTTATAAGTATTTGGGAAACAACATCGCCGAATGAGTCAATAACGTTACCATTAGTTAATGGTGGGGTTTATGATTTTAATGTAAATTGGGGTGACGGAAATACAGGCACAATAACCCAATGGAATCAATCGGGAGCGACTCATACATATGTCAATGCAAGTGCGTATACCGTAACAATTACGGGAAAGATATTTCTTTGGAGTTTTTATGGTAATACATCATCTAAAGATAATTTATTAGAGATAACTGAATGGGGTCCTTTGGAGTTAGGTACCGGTAATTATAGTGCTTTTGGTGCTTTTTGGGAGTGTACTAATTTGGTATTGACGGGTGTTACAGATACACTTAAACCCTCAAATGATTTACATGGTTTATTTTATGGTTGTACGTCATTAACGACTGTTAATAATATGAATGATTGGGATGTATCAAATGTCACTGACATGAATCAAATGTGTCAAGGGGCAACATTATTCAATCAAGATATTAGTTCTTGGAATGTGTCTAATGTTACTAGTATGAGTAATATGTTTATGAGTTCGTCATTTAATCAAGATATTAGTTCTTGGGATGTCTCTAAGGTTACTAGTATGTCACTGATGTTTCTTGATACACCATTCAATCAAGATATTAGTTCTTGGGATGTATCTATGGTTACTAATATGTATGCTATGTTCTACAATTCACCATTTAATCAACCAATAGGGAATTGGGATGTATCTAAGGTTACTGATATGCAAAATATATTTTATGGTACACCATTCAATCAAGATATTAGTTCTTGGAATGTGTCTAATGTTACCACAATGTATGGTATGTTTAGCCAAAACTCTTCATTCAATCAAGATATTAGTCCTTGGAATGTTTCGGGCGTTACAATTATGGATGCTATGTTTAACGGAGCAACATCGTTCAATCAAGATTTAAGTTATTGGTGTGTGACTTCAATAATGTCGGAGCCAAATAGCTTCGCAGATAATACACCATCTTGGGTATTATCTCAACCAATTTGGGGTACTTGTCCACAAAGACCACCAGACCTAACTCGTACACCAACTCGTACACCAACTCGTACACCAACAAGAACACCGGTTGCTACATTAACAAATCCTGTTAAAACGCCAACTCCAACTGCAAGTGTGAAAGAACCTACACCAACTTCAACACTAACTAGAACAAGTACTCCGACTCCAACTAAAACTCTCACAAATACTCCGACACCAAGTAATACGCCTACAAGAACACCGGTAGCGACTTTAACAAATCCTGTTAGAACTCCGACACCAACCGCAACTGTAAAAGAACCAACACCAACTTCAACAGTTGCAAGTACCGCTAGTACAATATGTTTTAGGTATAATGTAAGAACGGATTTTGGAGGTATTACTAATATCTCATTAAATTCTAATGGTTCTGGTATATACAATGGAAAACCTTATTATCAGTTAGATAATAATTTGTTTGTTATTTGGAATAGTACTTCAACTCGTTGGGAGTTTGTGTTAGGACCAATAACATCAAGAACTGTTCTTAGTTATTTAGATAGTGCGAATCCTAATTATCCAATAAGTGATGCTACACATGTATGGGTAGATACTAATGCTTTTTATATCACAATGATAGATTCTGTTATTTGTGCAGGACCAACACCAACTGCGACACCTACATTAACAATTACCTCGACAAATCCTCCACCAACACCAACACCTACAACAACCACACCTAATAGTGGTAGTTCAATATGTTTTACATTATATCCTTATTTTGATATTACAGGATTTACTACTATACGTACAACATTAGGAGTTAATGGTTCAGGTACTTATAACGGTAAACCTTATTATTTAGTTTATACATTTCCTTCGGGCGTAGGATTATATGTGATTTGGAATAGTACATTAAATCGTTGGGAGCAAGTTCAAGGATACTCGTCAAATTTTTCATCGGCGTTAGTATTGATGTCTTTGAATAGTGCTAATCCTAACTATCCGATAAGTGATTCGACGCATTTTTGGACTGTTGTATCAAACTTTGTTAATACTTATCGGATGTCTAGTTCTGTTTTTGGAACTTGTATAGGACAAACACCAACACCGACATCAACAAATCCACCACCAACTAAAACTCCAACACCAACAAATTGTAGTAATAATTGTTATACGTTTTCAATTAACATATCAGCAAATGATATTTTAGCGGCAACAGGGAATACCGGAAGTATGTCAGGATATAATGGACAAGTATTAGTGGCTGAATTGGTTGATTGTAACGATAATTATGTTCAACCAAGTATATATGGTACTGCTAGTACTTATACATTCTGCGGTAGGTATATTCAATATCCGGTAATTAGTTATTATCAAAATAATATTCCGCAATATGTTAATGTTCAAAGTAATTTAATTAATACTTTAATTTGTTGTTCACCATCAACCCCAACCCCAACCCCAACTCCAACAAAAACACCGACACCAACATTAACATCAACACCAACAAGAACATCAACACCAAGTAATACACCAACAAGAACACCGGTTGCAACATTAACAAATCCTGTTTTAACTCCTACACCGACCTCAACAACAACATTAACTAATACTCCAACCTCAACACTAACTAGAACAAGTACTCCGACCCCAACTAAAACTCTCACAAATACTCCAACACCAAGTAATACACCTACAAGAACACCGGTTGCTACATTAACAAATCCTGTTACAACTCCAACATTAACTACAACATCAACAAATACACCAACATTAACTAATACTCCAACATTAACAAATACACCGACATTAACTAAAACATTAACTAACACCCCAACTAATACTCCGACAGTAACAAAAACATTAACTAATACACCAACATTGACTAATACACCAACAAAAACTAATACACCGACAGTAACAAGAACATTAACTAATACTCCGACATTAACAAACACACCTACTCTCACAAGTACACCTTGTGTATGTGCTCCGGGTTATGAATATTTACCTGACAACAGCGGATGTGTTTTTACCGCAACAACATCGGCAACAACTGTTGGTACATTAATTCCTTTTAACACTGCTTTTAATGATGTTTATGGTTCATTTGGAGTTAATATTTATAATCTTGGAGGATTTAACCCTAATGGAACTGTTATCGGTAATTATGCTTACTCAAGTTTCCCTTCCGGTGCACCATTTTGGGCGGGAAGAATGAATGCGACGGGACTATGGGTTAGGGGAAATCAGGAATGGCCGGGTCCTATTCCAACTAGTCCACCTTTTATAAATCCTTATCCTGGAACAGTTACAATGTGTGATACAATCAATTTAACTGAATCAAAAGTTTATTACATAGGAATGGCGGCAGATAATGATGTCTCATTTTCAATAAATGGTGTAACAATAGTACGACAACCAACTGATGAGAGGGATACTAATTTTAAATTTTGGAGTATTTACCCTGTTTCATTGTCAGCGGGACCAAATGTAATAGTAATGAGTGGTACCAATAGGTTTTATATTGGAGCATTTGCTGCGGAAATCTATAACAATACTTTAGCTGAGTTAATCGCGGCAACTGCGACTACGATGATAAATAGAGTATTTACTACAGGCGATTATAGACAAAATGGTACTAAATACGGACAAGGATTTTGTAGTAATTTTAGTTGTCCTGCGGGTTATAACTATGATTCGAATACTGGTTTGTGTTTACGAGTTGTCCAAATACCATGTGGAGTAATTCCAACCCCAACCCCAACACCGACACCTACTAAAACATTAACTAATACTCCAACAAAAACTAGCACACCAACATTAACTAATACTCCAACACCAAGTAATACTCCAACAAAAACACCGTTGGCGACAATAACTGCTAGACCATTAGCACCAACACCAACACCAAGTAATACTCCAACATTGACTAGTACACCAACACCAAGTAATACACCTACAAGAACACCGGTAGCAACATTAACAAATCCTGTTAGAACACCAACCCCTACTAAAACATTAACAAATACACCAACACCAACACCAAGTAATACTCCAACATTGACTAGTACACCAACACCAACCCCTACTAAAACATTAACAAATACACCAACACCAACCCCTACTAAAACATTAACAAATACACCAACACCAACACCAAGTAATACTCCAACATTGACTAGTACACCAACTCCAACCCCTACTAAAACATTAACAAATACACCAACACCAACCCCTACTAAAACATTAACAAATACACCAACACCAACCCCTACTAAAACATTAACAAATACACCAACTCCAACAATTTAATAAAATAATATCTTAAAAAAAAAGAGGTCGGTTGACCTCTTTTTTTGTTTATAAACTATTTATCATAAAAAGATTATGGCGTGTAATAAAAAAACGATAACCAATAAGGGTACAACCAAAGTGTATTTTAATTATCAAAGTTGTAATGACTTTATTTGGAATTACGAAGTACCATTAAATCCTGGTGAAACTAAAACCATATGGTATGTTGATAATACATTTAGTAGTCCAAATAACAATTTGGATGTTAAAGTTGTTAACACACCTGTTCCTACGATTAATGCGAATGTAACTGCAGCATCGGTAACTACATATCAATTATCATCTTGTTGTGATAAATCTAATTTACAGTATGTTACGGTTAGTTTATCAACACCTCTTACGGTTAATAGAGATATTTTACTAGGTGATGATAACATTTGTTATAGAGTGTTGTCATCGGGTTACACTGTATCACCGACAATTACTTGGACTAATGGAGTTTTATATAGGGATATTTCTGATTGTACAGTATGTACTAATAGTTATCGTTGTCCTTCACAATTACCAACACCAACACCTACTGCTACGGTTTGTAAAAGACCTGCACCCGTATCTACCGCCGAAATGTTTTTTTGTTATACTCTTTCAGGTGTAGTAACTACATTTATATCATCATTTGAATCTGCTTGTAACGGATGTAGAATTATTAATCAAGGAGCCGCTAGTGGGGCTTATAGTGTTGAGATAGATAGTACAAGTCATGTGTATTTTGGGTTACAATCTCAGGGAGTGACCAATTGTTCATCAATACCTGATGGTTATTACATTTATAGTAATTCTACATCACCGCTGTTGGATTGTCGTATTGCTTACGTGTTAAATGGAATTTTAATATCATTAACAGTTTGTAGTACTGCGGTACCAACACCGACAAGAACGCCAACACCTACTCCGACACCAACAAAAAATAGTGTATTTAATTGTGCGGTTGCTGAAACAATACCTAGATTTAGATATTCTTATTATGATTGTTGTAAGAATAATACATTAACAACAGGTGTTGGTTCATTCACTCCTCAGTTATTTTATGTTAATTTGTTATTTCCTTATAGTGGGTTATTACTAGTTGATGCACCATTTGAATGTCCTCCAATACCAATACCAACAAGAACACCGACATTAACTAAATCATTGACTAATACTCCTACACCAACAAAAACATCAACACCAACAAATACTTCAACAAATCCACCACCAACACCAACACCTACAAAGACATTAACAACGCCAACACCAACAAAAACTCCGACTCCAACACCAACTAATACATTAACATTAACTAATACAACAACTAAAACGGGTACACCAACACCAACACCAACACAATTAAATTGTGTAACACTTGTTCAGTTTACTGCATCAACAATAGGTAATGTATCATATTTGGATTGTTGTGGAAATACTAATATTTTAACAACTGTATTGGGTTTAAATCAAATATCTGATTGTATTAAAATAAACTCTTTATCACCTTATGTTGGATTTGCTAATCCCGCTCAAATAGGAAATGTAAATTATAATAGTACTCCATGTGTAGGAAGAACAACTGCTCAATTACCATGTAATACACCACTACCACCACAACCAAGTGCAACCACAATATGTTTTACTGTAAAACAAGTTTCTAAGATTAACGAGGCGGGAGGATATACCACAGGTAATCTTAATACGGTGTATTCTAATATTACCCGAAGTGTTCTCGGTACTGGTATTCTACAAGGGATTAAACCTTATTATAATCTTGGAAATTTCACTAATAATGGTTTAACGGGTGATTTAATTGTTTATTGGAATAATACTTTAGGTAGATGGGAAACAACTTTGGGTCAGGGTAGTAGTGCTAATGTTAGCGGTTATTATTTATTTAATGAATTAACAAATAGTATTAGTGGTAATTATCCAATAAGTGATACAACACATGTATGGACGGGGCAGCCGGCACCTAGTAGTGCTTTTCCTCTTATTAGTGTTACAAGTTCAGTATTTGGAACTTGTGCTGCGGCAACACCAACACCTACACCGACTATAACTAAAACATCAACACCTACATTAACAACAACTCAAAATTACTGTGTACCAAAAAGTGGTGTTACTTTCCAAGTAACAACAACAGGAACCAATGTGACAAGTACTACTATATTTTTTTATGATTGTTGTGGTAATGATTATGTATTTACATTACCTACCGGTATTTATAACTTAGGATTACCGGCATTAGGAATTCCGTTTTCTTGTATTAAAGTAGGTAGTTTAACCGCTTCTTATTATGGGTATCTTAGTAATGTAACTTATAACGGAAGTTGTTCTTCTAATTGTCCAACGCCAACAAAAACACCAACACCGACACCAACTAAAACACTATTAACACCAACTAGAACACTATTAACGCCAACTCCGACTAAAACATTATCAACACCAACTCCAACAAAAACTCCTTGTACGTGTTTAGGTCTTTATCAACCCTTACCGGATAATAGTGGATGTATACTTACTGCAACAACAACACCAATAGTAGTTTCGGCATTAACCACCAATAACGGCACTTCTGATGAAGTTTATGGTTCATTTGGAGTTAATATATATAATTTAAATGGTTATTCAAATAATGGAACAGTTATAGGAAGTTACGCTTATCAGAATTTTGTAGTTCCATCATTTTGGTCAGGAAGAATGAATTCAACATGTATATGGGTTGACGGGGACTCTCTTTGGCCTAACCCAAATTATCCAGGAACCGTGTCAATATGTGATACAATCAATGTGACACAAGCAAAAACTTATTACATTGGAATTGCTGGAGATAACTATGTATCAATAATAATAAATGGGGTAACAATAGTTACTCAACCAAGTGATGAGAGGGATACTAATTTTAAATTTTGGAGTATTTACCCTGTTTCATTGTCAGCGGGACCAAATGTAATATCACTAAACGGTACAAACGTAACTAATATTGGGTCATTTGCGGCAGAAATTTACGATAACACATTAGTTGAGCTAACGGGTGCGACATCGGAATCAATGTTAAATTTAATATTCACAACAGGTGATTATAGAGAAGGTGGTCCTAAATTTAGACAAGGTTTTTGTAGTAATTTTAGATGCCCAATTGGTTATAACTATGATGAATCAACAGGATTATGTTTACAAATACTTAGGTCACCATGTGGAGTATCTATAACACCAACACCAACTCCAACACCAACAGGTACATTAGTTTATTTAGGTAATAATACAATATATATGAACTTTAAAACATATTAAAAATAAAAATTATGATAACAGAATCAATTGACAAAAAAATACAAGAATTATTTAAAAACACACCTGAAAATGTTGGTGTTGGATTAGGTAATAAAATAAAAAATGGTCAATATACTAATGAAGTATGTGTATTGTTCACAGTAGAAAAAAAACTACCATTAAATGAAATACCTGAAAACGAAGTTTTACCGACATCAGTTGAAATAGATGGTGTTGTTTATAAAACAGATGTTTTTGAGGTCGGTAAAATCAAAACATTGACATGTCCTCCAGATTCTACTGGAGGTACTTCATATGCAACGGCATGTACAGTTTGTAATGATTGTTATAGTTGGTATCCAACAAATAATGCTGGAAATAGAAACAGAGTAAGACCACTTCAGGGAGGATTATCAACAACATCATACAATCAAAGAACGTCTGTTGGAACACTTGGTTTTATTGCTCAAGTTACTTCTCAAGATATGTCAACAGATGCGTTAGTTGGAGTAAGTAATAGTCATGTTTATGTTTCAGATTCGTACTATACTTCATATAGGAATTTAAACGGAGCAATAAATAATGAAAGCTCCGATAATACATATCAATGGAATGAAACAAGTCCAATAAATTCAAATGATACCATTGGACAAGTTGTTAGATACGTTCCATTATATAGTTACGAATCAACTTTTGATAATGTTGTTGATGGTGCTTTAACTTCAGTATCAAGTAGTTCTATATCAGCAATTGATTCTTGGAAACAATGGGGTTTAACAGGTATAACATCCGCACCACCATTTGCAACCGCTACTGAAATAGACCAATTGATGGGTGATTATTTTGATTGTGATGTTATAAGTACAGGTAGGAGTACAGGGCCAAAACAAGGGGCTTGTGGGTTAAAAATATTATCCATTAATAATTCTATTATTGTTAGTGGATATAAAAATCAAGGGGTAACTAGTGTTGCAAGATTTAGTAGAGTAATTGCATTTACAAGAATAAATCCAAATTGTATTTATCCTATTTATGCGGGAGATTCGGGGTCAGCGTTAATTGCTAACATAAATGGTGTTAATAAAATAATTGGATTATGTTTTGCGGGTTCTGATTTTGTAGGATTCGCCAATAGAATTGACGATGTTGCTTTACAGTTAGGAATAAAGGCTTGGGATGGAACAACACTAAAATATATTAATCCGGCAACTATAAGTTATTTAACAGTACCAAATGGTAGTTCAACTAAAAGAATAACTTGTAGTGGACAAACATATTGGCAAGTAGGATTAACAAATAGTTCATACTATTGTTAATCTTTTCAAATAAAAAGATATTTATAAATAAAAATAATTATGAACAAAAGAATATTAGTATCAGAATCAGAAAAAAACTCAATCTTAAAAATGCACGAATCGTTTAAAAGTAGAGGAGTAATTAAAGAAGATGAGATGGGTGACATGTCGGATAAAAAATGTACTGTTACAGTAAATAAAAAATTCACAGTAAGAACTTTGGATGCAGGAGCAACAGTAAATGGTAAAAACATTACTAAAGGAATGACTTTAAATCCAGGTGATAAAGTATCATTGATATCAGGTAAAAGTATTTATAGTACTGTAATAGATGATGATGCTCCTACAGCTGCTGGATGTTATGATGTATTAACTTGTAAAGGAATAAGTCAAGAATGTGGAGATTAAAAAAACATTAAATCTAATTCATCACCCTCATTAATACCTAATTTATTACAGGTATTACCTATTAATTCTAAAACTAAATCACCATTTCCACAATAACGTTCATCACAGATGTCATCCTCACAAGGAGGGCAATTGTGATGAATTTTTGTTATAATATTACCATCAATAAAGATTATATCTAAGGGTATTATACAGTTCTTCATCCAAAAACAATGATGTCCTTCACCTTGAAGAAATAACATTCCATTAAATGTGTCGTCAAATTTTTTCTTCATCATACCCATTTCTTGTTCCTTTTCAGAAACGGCGAACTTGACTTTAAAGTTATTATCGTTTATCTTTATCTTCATACTTATAAATACTATGAAAAAGAAAAGATACTCAGGTGTGTTAGTAAAATCTAATGATAAGGTATTACTGTGTAAAAGAAATAATTATGGTTCATTACCCGGTGAGTGGTCTATTCCTGGTGGGGGTATAGAGATTGATGAGACCCCAATTGATGGGGCGGTTAGGGAATTCTATGAAGAGACAAATCTTGAAATAGTGGCTCCAATAACACTATGTGGTGTATTAAAAAGATATACAAGAGATGGTGAGAATGTTAAAGGACTTATGTATACTTTTTTAATGGAAACTGATAGTGAAATGATACCTGATTTGGAAAAAGCAACTGACGGTTCGGAACATACGGAATGCGGATATTTTACGTATGACAAACTACCTGAACCTATTGGAGAACAATTAAAAAAATTAATAAAAATAATTTTAGATAAAAAAGTTGACAATAACGAACAATCTTATTAAATTTATAAAACAAAAATTAAAAAACAAAAAAAAAACAATTATGAAAAAATTACTTGTCATTTTAGGAGTTATCACTTCTATCACAACATTCGGTCAATCTCAGACAAACACAACAAGCACGGCTAAATTCAATTACAGGGTTGGTATTGCGACGGGACTTCCAGTTGATGTAAATGCTGAAGAAAGCAGATTAAAAACTTCGTCTACTATGGGTGAGGTTTCTTACAAAAACACAAAGTTGTCCAAAAAAATTAGTTTAACGGCAAACGCAGGTTATTTAAGGTTCACAAGCGTGGACGGAAATGATTACGCTAAAATTCCTGTTATGGTGGGTGTAAGATACCCAATCAATGAAACCTTCTACTTCGGAGCAAGTGCTGGTCCATCATTCTATAACAAAAAAGAAAGTGGTCAAACTGAGTTGGTGTATTCACCATATATCGGTTTCCAAGTTAAAAAATTATCGGCTGATTTCAGATATCTGAACTTCACTCGTAAGGACTATGTCCAAAAAACGTTAGGTATAGTTTTTTCATACACCCTGTAATCAAGAAAAAA
>Ga0304728_1002099_pt1 | contig 13141 bp, 10 predicted proteins | sample C_130625_MF_Meta_FD_190476 | JGI IMG/M metagenome (GOLD analysis project Ga0304728, IMG submission 190476) | Freshwater microbial communities from Lake Croche, Canada to study carbon cycling - C_130625_MF_MetaG (v2) (version 2) | ecosystem: Environmental > Aquatic > Freshwater > Lake | place... | reverse complement strand
GGCCTCTCTGCCTGGCGCCAACCCTGACACCATGGCCAGTTCGGTGGCGCTGCCGTTGGAGAAGCAATTCCAGACGGTTCCCGGCCTCAAAACCATCAGCTCCACCAGCACACTGGGCCAGACCTCGCTCACCCTGGAGTTTGAAGAGGGGCGCAATATTGACGCCGCTTCGGTCGACGTGCAGGCCGCGTTGCTGCGCGCGCAGCGCAACCTGCCCCTGGATATGACCAATCCGCCGTCCTACCGCAAGGTGAATCCGGCAGACGCACCGATCATGTTTTTGTCGATGACCTCGCCCTCACTCTCACCCCAGGAGTTGCAGGACTACGCGGAGCATCTGATTTCGCCCACGATGTCGACGATTGACGGTGTGGCGCAGGTCAGCATTTACGGTGCGAAGCGTTTTGCGGTGCGGGTGCGCATCAAGCCCGATGCACTTTCAGCGATGAATATCAGCCTGGATGAAGTTAGCGCCGCGCTGCGCCTGGCCAATGTGAATACCCCTGTTGGCACCCTGGAAGGCGCCAAACAATCGCTGGTGCTCCAAGCGAATAAACAACTCACCAATGCGCGCGAATTTGGCAACCTCATCATCAGCAACAAGGGCGGCATGCCTGTGCGCCTGCGCGATGTGGCCAAGGTGGAAGACAGCATTGAGAACCTCAAGACCTGGGCAACGCTGAACAGCAACAACGCGATCTCACTGGCGATTCAGCGCCAACCGGGCGCCAACACCGTCAAAGTCGTGGACACCATCCGCGCCATGCTGCCCGATTTGCAGGCGCAAATGCCCGCCTCGGTGACCATGCAGCCCATCAATGATCGCTCCATTTCCATTCGTGACGCGTTGCATGATGTGTCGCTGACCATGGCCGGCACGATTGCGCTGGTGGTGTTGGTGATTTTTTTGTTCCTGCGCCGTTTTGTGGCTACTGCCATACCGACGCTGTCCTTGCCTATCTCCCTAATGGGCGCAGTGGCGCTCCTGTGGGGCCTCAATTACAGTCTGGACAATATTTCGCTCTTGGGCCTGACGCTGGCCGTCGGACTGGTGGTGGACGACGCGATTGTGGTGCTGGAGAACATCATTCGGCACGTAGAAAACGGCGAAGAGCCTTTTGACGCAGCGCTCAAGGGCGCGCGCGAGGTGGGTTTTACGATCATTTCGATTTCGACGTCCCTCATTGCCGTTTTTATTCCGATCTTTTTCATGCCTGGCGTGATCGGCTTGTTGTTTCACGAATTTGCGGTGGTGGTTGCGCTGTCCATTTTGGTATCGGCCTTTGTCTCGCTGTCACTGGTGCCCATGCTGGCAGGTCGGTTTTTGCAGAATGAATCCCATGCCAAAAAGCCCAACGCCATGATCCGTGTGTTTGAGCGCGGTTTTCAGAAAATGCTGGCAGGTTACGAACACATGCTCAACCTGACGCTGCGCTGGCGCAAAACCGTGCTACTGGTCGCCGCCTCGACCTTTATTGGCACGATTTACCTGGTCAATATCATCCCCAAAGGCTTTTTCCCCGAGGAAGACATCGGACAAATTTCGGTAAGCACCGAAGCTAATGAAGATATTTCCTTCCAAGCGATGGTGCAGTTGCAAGAACGGGCGGTCAATATCATTCGCGCCGACCCCAACGTCAATGCCGTCAACTCCTTTATCGGCGGCAACAATGGCCAAAACGCGGGCCGCATGTTCATCACACTCAAGCCAGCGGCCCAACGGGTTCCGGCTAAAAAGGTGATTGAAGGGCTACGCGGCAAGTTGAAATCGGTCGCTGGTCTGAACGTCTTTATGCGTCCGATCCAAAACTTGCAGCTAGGCGGCCGCACCAGCAAAGCGCAGTTTCAGTATGTGCTGCAAAGTGTCCGCGCCGACGAGCTCAACGGCTGGGCGGCAAAGCTGCAAGAAAAATTGCGCGGCGACCCCCTGTTTCGTGATGTCACCAGCGATGCGCAGTTCCGCGCTTTGCAGGCGCAGCTCAAGATCGACCGCGACCGCGCTAACAGCCTGGGCGTGAGCATGGACGGGGTGCGCTCGGCGCTGTTTACCGCTTTTGGCGAACGCCAAGTCTCCACCATTTACCTGCCCACCGACAGCTACCAGGTGATCATGGAGGTGTCCCCCGAGGCCAAGCAGGACGAAGCGGCCCTGAACGGCATTTACGTGCGCTCCAACACAGGCGCGCTGGTGCCCATCAGCAGCTTCACCACGGTGGAGCGAACCATGGGCGCCACGGCCATCAACCACGTCGGGCAGTTGCAAGCGGTGACCATCTCCTTCAACTTGGCGCCTGGCGCCGCGCTTGGCGATGCCACGACCAAGATCGATAAGGCCCGCGAAACTATCCAACTGCCCTCCTCCATCATCACCACCTACGGCGGCGATGCGGCGGTATTCAAAAGCTCGCAAGGCGGGCAAATGGTGTTGGTGATTGCGGCGCTGCTGGTGATTTACGTGCTGCTGGGTGTGCTCTATGAAAGCTATATCCACCCCATCACGATTTTGGCGGGATTGCCTTCCGCGGCTATGGGTGCCCTAGCGACCCTGATGCTCTTTGGCCAGGACCTGACCTTGATTGCCACCATAGGCATCTTGATGCTGATCGGCATCGTCAAGAAAAACGCCATCATGATGATTGACTTCGCCCTAGAAGCACAGCGCCACGATGGCATGACGCCAGAGCAAGCGATTCACACCGCCTGCCTGATGCGCTTTCGCCCCATCATGATGACCTCGCTGGCCGCCATGTTTGGTGCGCTGCCCATTGCTTTTGGCGTCGGTGCGGGTGCCGAGCTGCGCCAGCCGCTGGGCTTGGCGGTGGTGGGCGGCCTGGTGTTTTCGCAGGCCATCACCCTGTTTATCACACCGGTGCTCTACCTGACCATGAACCGTTTTAGCGGAAGCGGGCCGGTGACGGACCACGCCATTGATATCTCGTAATTCTTAGCGCCAGAAGTAGCGGTCCCTGTGGCCGTACCCCCAGGGAACGACGACGGTGGGCCGGTACACGGGCACCGGGTAATACACCGCTGGCGGCGCACCCATATAGCTCTCCTGGGTGTAGACCGGCGCAGGGGAAGCCGCAATCGTCACATAGGGCAGCTGACTGCTTTGGGTGGCGCCCGCTGGGCTTACCTGCAGCGCAATCGTCGGTCCCGGATCCTGCGGCATTTGGACGCTGTATTGCTTGCCGCCAAATTCGTAGACGACCTGGTAACCCACATTGCGGGTTTCGGTAAAGTTTTGAATACGGCAGCGCTCAACGATTTGGGATCGTTCGCCACCAGGCCCCTCGACCCGGTCCCCAATGACGGCGCCGCCGATGGTACCGATGACGGTAGCTGCTGCACGTTCAGCGCCGTGGCCCCCAACCGAATTGCCCAAAGCGCCACCGGCTATCGCGCCGATAATCGAGCCGACGCCGCTGTTGGGTTGCTGCACGCTCACTTGCTCGCTGGAACACACCCGACGGGGTACCGCCACCTGCTGCACCAAGGGTGTGGAAGACAGCACACGCCCCACATCCTGCGCCAAAACGTTGCCCAGGGCACACAGTCCAAGGGCTCCAAGCATCCAATTTCTCTTCATTTTTGACTCCTAAAGGCTTGCCTTTCGGCGTTTGTATCATGATAACGGCCAAGCAAAAGGCGTTGTTGACAGGCTTTACGTGGGCCTTACCATCAGGAACAGGTCGCCCGGCAGGGGCGGCAGAGATAATCTGTGGCATCCAGCCTTCCGTTTAGCAACACCGCCCAACCCACCTTGACTCCGCAATCCGAACCCCTGCCCCAAGCCGCTGGCGCCGCTGCGCCGGTACTGTTTGCCCAGGTTTTTGCCCTGCTGTGCGCGCTGGCCTTGGTGCCCACGGTGTGGACGCAGCTCGATGTGGCAGCTGCCCAATGGTTTGCCACCGAAGGCGCCCGCGCCGACATAGTGCACTGGGCCTGGGTTGACGCCATCAACCGCTTTTTGCCCGCCGTTTTTCGGGTTTTTGTGATTGCCGCGCTGTTTGCTTGGATGGCAGTCAGTGTGCAGCCGCGCGGGCGTCAATGGCGTTTTGCGCTGGCTTTTGTGTTTTTGGCAGGGGCCTTGGGTCCCGGTTTGGTGGTCAACTCTGGCTTTAAAGAACACTGGCAGCGGGCACGCCCCTACCAGGTGGACAACTTTGGCGGCCCGCAGCACTTCACCCGCGCCGGCGTCATCACCGACCAATGCGATAACAACTGCTCCTTTGTCAGCGGCCATGTGGCCTGCGGCTTTTTTCTGGCCTCACTGATGCTGATACAGCCACGCCGACAAAAGCGCTGGGCCTGCGCCGGGCTGCTGGCCGGGGCAGTGATCGGCTTTGCGCGCATGGCCGATATGGCGCATTGGCTGAGCGATGTGCTTTGGGCCGGGCCCATCACCCTGGTCTGCAGTTGGTTGGTTTGGCGGCTTTTGCTGCGGATCTACCCGCCTAGGCCCGCTTTAGCGCCTGGGATCATCAGCCCACCGAAGGCCTAAAGTCCCGCCGCCAGCCCCGCTAACGCGCTGGGATAGCGCAAGCGCAGGCGCAGCTCTTGTTTCATGCGCCGGTTGTCCAGGCGGCGCGATTCCTCCAGAAAGCTCATTTGCATCGGCGACAGTACTTTGGCCGCCTCAGTGCGGCTCAGTCGCGGTGGCGCTGGCAGGCCGTACAGGGCGGCAGCGGCTGTCATGTAGTCGCCCATGGGCAGTTGCTCGTCGTCGTTGATGTTGTAGCTGCGCTGGGCCCGCCCGCGCCAAAGCGCCAACACGCAGGCGCGCGCCAAGTCGTCGGCGTGGATGTGGTTGGTAAAAACGTCCTCGCTGGCGACCAGCACAGGTGCGCCCTGCCGCAGCCGTGCCAGGGGAGTGCCGCCCTCGCGGTTGGGCGCGTAAATACCGGGCACCCGCAAGATACTCACCCGGGTGGCCAGCGCCCGGCCCCAGAGGCGCAGGTAGGTTTCGGCGTCTACCCGGCGCAGCGCACGTGCGCTGCGCGGCGCAAGCGGCCGACTTTCGGGCACCAAGGCGCCGGCGCAGTCGCCGTAGACTCCGCTGGTGGAGGCGTACACCAGGCTGCTCGGACCGCCACGCCGGCGCAGGGCGAGCACAAGGTTGCGGGTGCGTGGATCGGTGTCGGCACTGCCCGGCGGCGGCGCCAGGTGGACCACATACTGGGCCAAGCCGGCCAGTCGGCGTAAGCTGGCAGGGGAATCCAGATTGCCGACCACAGGCTGCAAGCCCGCCGCGCGCAACGGCGCGACGCGCGCCGGCTGCGAGGTCAGAGCCAGCAGGCGAGGGCCGGCGCCCAGCGCCCGGGCAGTGCGCAAGCCCACGTCGCCGCAGCCCACGATAAGCACTCGGCTGCGGCGAAAGCGCGCTGGCAGCGCGCCCAGGGGAGATTGGTTTGAGGGCAAAATCAGGGGCTTTCGCTTCGTTTGAACCCCAAAGGATAACCATAAACATGAGTTCCAGTGCCGCCAGTTTCTCGATCACGGTCCAGCCCGCCGACATTCGTTTTGAGGCCAGCGCCGACGAAACCGTGCTGGCGGCAGGCATACGCCAGGGCATCGGACTGCCCTACGGATGCAAAGACGGCGCCTGCGGATCGTGCAAATGCAAGCTGGTCTCGGGCCAGGTCACACACAGCAACTTCCAGCGCAAAGCACTCAGCGAGGCTGAAGAAGCCCAAGGCATGGTGCTCACCTGCAGCGCCAAGGCGCTAAGCGATCTGGTGCTGGAGTCGCGCCAGGTCAGCCCTGCGGGCGCCTTGCCGGTGCGAAAAATGCCCACCCGGGTCAGTGCCTTGGTGCGCAAAACTGCCGACGTGATGCTGATGGACCTGCAACTGCCGGCCACGGAGACCTTTGCCTACCGCGCCGGCCAGTACGTCGAGTTCATCTTGCGCGACGGCGCACGGCGCAGCTACTCCATGGCCAACGCGCCGCACACCGGTCCGGGCGTGCAACTGCATATTCGGCACATGCCGGGCGGGCGATTTACCGACACGGTTTTCGGCTCTATGAAGGAGCGCGACATTTTGCGTATCGAAGGCCCGTTGGGCTCCTTTTTTTTGCGCGAGGAGTCGGACAAGCCCCTGGTGTTTTTGGCCTCGGGCACTGGTTTTGCGCCACTCAAAGCCATCTTGGAGCACATGCAGCACAGCGGCATCACGCGGCCGGTGACTCTGTACTGGGGCGGGCGCCGCCCCGCGGACCTGTACATGGACGACTGGATGCGCGCCCAATGCGCGGCGATGCCCTCGCTGCGCTACGTGCCTGTGGTCTCCGACGCTTTGCCCGAGGACGCGTGGCAAGGTCGCAGCGGCTTTGTGCACCGCGCGGTGCTGGAGGACTTTGCCGATCTGTCGCTCCACCAGGTCTATGCCTGCGGTGCCCCTATCGTGGTGGAATCTGCACGGCGCGACTTTTGCAACCTGGCCGGACTGCCCGAGTCCGAATTTTTCGCCGACTCCTTTACGTCAGAAGCGGACAAGCACAGCGCCAGCTAGGGCGCGAGGCCGGCTGGAGCCTCGTGCGTGGGCGCCAGGGCCTCAGGGCGTTGGCTGAGAAGGACTGCAAACACCACAATCACGGCGCCCAGTTGTGCCATGGAGCTCATCTGTTCGGCCAGTAAAAACCAAGCAAACAATGCAGCGAACACCGGCTCCATGGCGTAAATGATGGCCGCCTGCTCTGCCGACACATGGGTTTGCGACAGGGCCTGAAGGAAAAACGTCGCCGCCGAGGCGATCGCCCCCAAAAACACCAGGCCGCAGAGCAACTCGATGGTGATCACATGCGGCAAGTTGGCCATGCGTGTGCCTCCGCTGTCCAGCGCCATCCAGACCAGCCCCATCACGGCCATGCAGCAAACCTGCGCAGTGGCCAGTTGAACTGCACTGTGCCTAGGTGCCCGCGCCGACATCCCGATGGTGTAGACCGCATAGGCCAGCGCCGCCAGCAGCGTGGCCGCGTCAGCCCACAGGTTGGCTTCACCTTCGTAAGACATGAGTCCAATGCCAAAGCAGGCCAGCGCTGCGGCAACAAAGATCAGCAAGCGTGGCCTGGCTCCCAGCAACAGGCCGAGCAAGGGCACCATCAGCACGCTCAAACTGGTCAGAAAGGCACTTCGGTTAGAGGCAATAAATTGCAGCCCATAGGCCTGCGCCGCCATAGAAAAAAGCGCCAAGCCCCCCAGCAACAAACCATCGCGCCAGGCGCTGGCCGACACGCCGCGCACAAAGGGCAGCATGCACACAGCAGCAATGCAAAAACGCAGCGTGGTGATCTCGACACCGCTGAGCACACTCGTGGCGATTTTGAGTACCGGGAAGGTCAGGCCCCAGACCACCGTCACCAGCAACAACAGCGCCGGATACCGGTAAGACCTGCGCGAAGGCGCGTTGGCCAATCTATTCGCCCAGGTAAGCGGCACGCACTTTGGGGTCGGTCAGCATCTGCTTGGCGTCCCCGCGCATGGTGATGATGCCCGACTCCATCACATAGCCGCGGTTTGCAATGGAGAGTGCTCGGCTGGCGTTTTGCTCCACCAGAAGCACAGTGACGCCTTGGGCAAACACGTCTTGCACGACTTCAAAAATTTTGTCGACCATGATGGGCGACAAACCCATGGACGGTTCATCGAGCAGCAGCACTTTGGGCCGGCTCATCAGGGCCCGGCCCATGGCCAGCATTTGCTGCTCGCCGCCAGACATAGTGCCCGCCAATTGGTCACGCCGCTCTTTAAGGCGCGGGAAGATGGCAAACATTTTTTCGATGTCCTGCTCAATAGCCTCTTTGTCGTTGCGGATGTAGGCGCCCATGTACAGGTTTTCCATAATGGACATGCGGGTAAAGACGCCACGTCCTTCGGGCACCATGGCCAGGCCTTGTTTGACCAGGTCCCAGGGACCTTGGCCGCGTATGCTTTTGCCTAGGTATTCGATGTCTCCACCGGCCAGAGGCAAGGTGCCGGTAATGGCCTTCATAGTGGTGGTTTTGCCCGCACCGTTGGAGCCGATCAGGGTGACCAGCTCGCCCTCGCGCACCTCGAAATCTACCCCTTTGACGGCCTGGATGCCGCCGTAGGCCACTTGCAGGCCGGTGACTTTGAGCAATGTGTTCGTCGTCATACGTTTTCCAAATCAATCAATCAATGGCCGCTGGTGCCCAAATAGGCTTCGATGACCTTGCTGTCCCTTTGGACTTCGGCCGGCGTGCCTTCGGCGATTTGCTTGCCGTAGTCCAAGACGGTGACGCGATCGCACAGACCCATAACCAACTTAACGTCGTGCTCGATCAGCAAAATCGTGCGGTTGTCCTGGCGAATGCGGTCAATCAGAGTGCGCAGCATGACTTTTTCGGTGGCGTTCATGCCCGCGGCTGGCTCGTCCAAGGCGATCAGCTGCGGGTCGGTGGCCAGCGCCCGGGCGATCTCCAGGCGGCGCTGGTCACCGTAGCTCAGGGTGCGGGCTTTGTAGTCGGCAAATTTGCCAATGCCCACGTACTCAAGCAATTCCTGCGCGCGCGCTGCAATAGCCGCCTCTTCGGCCTTGAAGCCCGGCGTGCGCAGCATGGCGCCCAGAAGCCCAGAGTGGGTGCGCACATGGCGCCCGACCATGACGTTTTCCAGGGCCGTCATCTCGGCAAACAAACGTATGTTTTGGAAGGTGCGGGCAATACCGGCCTTGGCCACGGTGTGCACGGCTGTGGGCCGATAAGCCCGCCCGGCCAGCGCAAAGTTACCGCTGTCGGGCGTGTACAAGCCAGTCAGCACGTTAAAAAAAGTGGTTTTACCCGCGCCGTTGGGCCCGATCAGGCCATACACCTGCCCGCGCTCGATGGTGATGCCCACCTCGCTCAAAGCCTGCAAGCCGCCGAAACGCTTGGAGACGCCTGTCACCTGCAAAACGATGTCTTTAGAAGTTGCTGTTGTGCTCATGACCGCCTCCTTCACGCCTGGCCCACTTGAGAAAGCGATTTGCCGTGTTCCGGCGAGGGCCACAAGCCCCTGGGGCGCAGCAACATCACGGTCACCATGGCCAGGGCAATGAGCAGTTGGCGCAAGATGGATGCGTCCAAGCGTCCGTCCGTCATGGTTTGCAAGGGGCCAGCCACATAGCGCAGCACCTCGGGCAGCGCAGACAGCAGCACGGCGCCCAGCACCACGCCAGGCAAGTGCCCCACGCCGCCAAGCACCACCATGGCCACAATCATGACCGACTCCATCAAACTAAAGGACTCAGGCGAAATGAAGCCCTGAAAGGACGCAAACATAGCCCCCGAGACGCCGCCAAAAGTGGCGCCCATGCCGAAGGCGGTGAGTTTGAGGTTGCGGGTGTTGATGCCCATAGCCTTGGCAGCGATTTCGTCCTCGCGAATAGCCATCCAGGCCCGGCCGATACGCGAGCGCTCCAAGCGGTGCGAGATCACAATACTAAAAAGCACCAGCGCCAAAAACAGGTAGTAATACAAAGACACCGACGCAAACTCGATGCCGCCGACCACCAGTTTCTTGCCGATATTGATGCCGAAAAACTGCAGTGAGTCGATCTGACCTACGCCCTTGGGCCCATTGGTGATGTTGTAGGGGTTGTCCAAATTATTCAAGAACACGCGGATGATTTCGCCAAAACCCAGGGTCACGATGGCCAAGTAATCGCCCCGCAGGCGCAGTGTCGGGGCGCCCAGCAGGACGCCGAAAATACCGGCCAGGCCGGCCGCCAAAATCAATACCAGCCAAATGGGTGTATGCAGACCCTGCGGGTACGCTGCGGCCATATAGGCAAATGTTTCCGTGAGGTGCGGCGAATTGAGCAGGCCGTAGCTGTAGGCGCCGATGGCAAAGAAGGCGACATAGCCCAAATCAAGCAAACCGGCATAGCCCACCACGATGTTCAGGCCCAGCGCCAGCAACACATACAACAGCGCCATATCGGCAATACGGACCCAGGCATTGCCAAAGATTTGCAGTAACAAGGGCAGCACCAAAAGTACCACGCCAGCGAGTAAAAATGCGGCCAGATTTTTGTTTTTCATATGCACACTCCCCTTCACGCCCGGTCGGCCACACGCTCACCGAGCAAGCCCGAGGGACGCAGCGTGAGCACCACAATCAGCACAATGAAGGCAAAAATATCCGAGTAATGGCTGCCCAGCACACCGCCCGTCCAGTCGCCGATGTAGCCCGCGCCAATCGACTCGATCAGGCCCAGCAAAATCGCGCCTACCACCGCGCCGGCCAAATTACCGATGCCGCCAAAGACGGCGGCGGTAAAGGCCTTCAAGCCTGGCAAAAACCCCATGGCGTGCTGCGCGGTACCGTAGTTAGATGCATACATCACGCCGGCGATGGCGGCCAGCACGGCGCCGATCACAAAAGTGGCGGAAATCACCATGTCGGGTTTGACGCCCATCAGGCCGGCCACGCGCGGATTCTCAGCCGTGGCGCGCATGGCCCGGCCCAGCTTGGTGTAGTTCACCAGCCAAGTCAGGATGGCCAAGGACATGGCGGTAAAGGCCAAAATCATGACCTGCGTAGGGGTAATCACCGCGCCCAGAATATTGAACGGGTCGCTAGGCAAGAGCGTAGGGTAGGACTTGTAATTGGGCTTCCAAATGATCATCGCCAAGGTTTGCAGCAAGATGGACATGCCGATGGCAGTGATCAGGGGCGCCAGCTTGGGGCTGTTGCGCAGCGGCCGGTAGGCGATTTTTTCGATGAGGAAGTTCAAGACGGCAGCCACTACACAGGCCACCACCAGGGCGATCAGCAAGATGACAAAGCCAGGAACGCCCGGCAGGGCTGGCTGTAGCAGCCCGATCAGGGTCCAGCTGGTCAGCGCGCCGACCATCATGACCTCGCCGTGGGCGAAATTGATCAAGTTGATGATGCCGTACACCATGGTGTAGCCGAGGGCGATGAGCGCATACATGCTGCCCAGCACCAGGCCATTGATAACCTGTTGTACAAATATATCCATAAAAACACTCCGAATGTGCGGGGGTGCGCAGGCCCAGCGGGCCCTCACACGTCGGCGCAAGGCCATTGAAAGCAACAAACCGGCCCGTTTTGCGAGTTTGCAGATGGCCGTCGCGCTGTGACGCGATTCTAGCCATTCGCCCCTCAGTGAGACAGAGGGTTTATCCGCCTTGCCAAAGTCAGTCCCTAGCGCGCAGCGGCATTGCGCGCACGCAGTTCGCGCAGCTTTTCGGCGATCCGGATTTCCAAGCCACGGGCTTGGGGCTGGTAAAAAATGCTGTTTTCCAGGCCTTCGGGGAAGTAATTTTCACCAGCGGCAAACGCGTCGTCCTCGTCGTGGGCATAGCGGTAATTTTTGCCGTAGTCCAGGTCTTTCATCAAGGAGGTGGGCGCATTGCGCAGGTGCAGCGGCACCGGGCGCGTGCCGTCTTTTTTGACCAGGGCGCGCACCTGTTTGTAGGCGGTGTACACCGCATTGGACTTGGGTGCCACGGCCAAGTACACCACGCACTGGGCCAGGGTCAGTTCGCCTTCGGGGCTGCCCAGGCGCTCGTAGACCTCGGCGGCGTCCAGAGCCATGCGCAAGGCGCGCGGGTCGGCCAGGCCGATGTCCTCGCTGGCCATGCGGATCAGGCGGCGCGCCAAATAGCGCGGCTCTGCACCTCCATCGAGCATGCGCACGAACCAATACAGTGCAGCATCCGGGTCCGAGCCGCGCACGGATTTGTGCAGGGCCGAAATCGAGTCATAAAACTGCTCACCCCCTTTGTCATAGCGGCGCATGCGCTCGCCCAGCACTTTGAGCAGCCAGGCATCGTCAATCTCGGTGCGGCGCTCTTGCTGGGCGGCGGCGGCCAGCGTCTCCAGCGTATTGAGCAGGCGGCGGGCGTCGCCGTCGGCATAGGCCACCAGACGCTTGGCGGCCGCCTCGTCCAGCGGCGGCACGGCATCGAGTGCCCTCGCCTTGACAATCAACTGGGCCAGCGCCGCCTCGTCCAGCGGCTGCAACACGTACACCGCCGCGCGCGATAGCAGCGCTGAATTGACCTCGAACGAAGGGTTTTCTGTGGTCGCCCCGATAAAGGTGAACAGGCCGCTTTCCACGTGGGGCAAAAAGGCGTCTTGCTGACTTTTGTTAAAGCGGTGCACCTCGTCCACAAACACCAGGGTGCGCCGGGCGCTCAGGCCGTCACGCGACTGCTGCGCCCGCTCCACCGCCTCGCGGATTTCTTTGATACCGCCCAAGACCGCACTGATGCTGATGAAGTCGGCGTCAAAAGCCTCGGCCATTAGGCGGGCGATGGTGGTTTTTCCGGTGCCCGGCGGACCCCACAAAATGCAGCTGTGCGGCGTGCCCGACTCAAAAGCCAGGCGCAACGCCATGCCTTCGCCCAGCACCTGCGCTTGCCCGATAACCTCGGCCAGCGTCGCCGGGCGCAGGCGCTCGGCCAGGGGGGCGTGCCGGGTACTCACTGGCGAATAACATCCACGCCCGCAGGCGGCTTGAACTGAAACACCGAGGCCTCGAGCGCCGGGTTGGCCTCGAACTGGCTAAATTGCATCACCGAGCGCTGGCCAAAGCTGTCCAAAATCTCCAGCGTGGCCAACGCGCCGTTGCGAAAGGCGATGCGCACGCTTTGTACCGCGCCGTCTTTGGCTTTGGGGCGGGCCAGCACCCAGTCCAGGCGGTCGATACTGGGCGTATTGCTCAGCTCAAACTCAGCCTCCAGGCTGCGCAGGTCGGGCGCTGAGGCAATCAAGGCCGCCGGCGTGGAAGCGAGCACCTGGGTTTGCTTGCGCGCGGTGGCCTGGGCCAGATCCACGTCATACAACCACAGGGTTTGCCCGTCGGCGACGATGGTTTGCTCCATCGGCTTTTTAAACACAAAACGAAAGCGGTTGGGCCGAACAAACTCAAAGCTGCCGCTCGAACTCTTGGTGCGGGCCGCCTGCCCCTCTTTAGCAGGTGCAATCACCACTTGCGAAAAATTGGCGCGCCCGCTGCGGGTGTTTTTGATAAACACCTCGAGCGCATCGAGCCCGGCCGCATGTGCCTGCGCGGCCAGCAGCAAGGTGGTAAGGGCCAGCGTCGGTAGCGCACAGCGCATCAGGACGCCCTTGCCGGAACCAAAATTTCGCGCTGACCGCTGCCAC
>Ga0304728_1002097_pt1 | contig 13144 bp, 13 predicted proteins | sample C_130625_MF_Meta_FD_190476 | JGI IMG/M metagenome (GOLD analysis project Ga0304728, IMG submission 190476) | Freshwater microbial communities from Lake Croche, Canada to study carbon cycling - C_130625_MF_MetaG (v2) (version 2) | ecosystem: Environmental > Aquatic > Freshwater > Lake | place... | reverse complement strand
AAAACAAAAAAGTCCGCTTCTTTCGAAGTGGACTTTTTTTGTGATCCCTCTGGGATTCGAACCCAGGGCCCATACATTAAAAGTGTATTGCTCTACCAGCTGAGCTAAGGAATCATTAAATTTAAGGGTGCAAATATACATCATTAATTTAGTTTATCAAATCATTAAATTGGTAAATTTGTTTTTTTTCTTAAAATAATCTTTAAAAGGTTGATTTTCAAATATAATTCTACCATGGTTCACAGAAAAGTATTTCTTATTGGTTATATGGCTTCAGGAAAGAGTACCCTAGGAAAAAAGATAGCGGAACAACTGAACCTAACTTTTTTAGATACAGATGCATTTATAGAAAATAGAATAGGTCTGAAAATCCATCAAATAGTTAAAGAAAAATCTTGGGATTATTTTAGAGCATTAGAAACTGAAGTTTTAGAAACTGCTTGTGATCCCTTTCAAATCATTTCAACAGGTGGAGGAATGCCTTGCAGTGACTCAGCTATTTCCATAATGAAATCAATGGGTTTGGTGGTTTATTTGCGTTGTTCCGAAGCGACTTTATTGGATAGGTTATCGCAATCTGACACAACAAGGCCTTCTTTAGTAGGATTATCTAAAGCAGCATTAAAAGCTCATATTTCGCAGCAATTAGAGGAACGCTCCACTTACTACAATCAAGCGGATTGTATTCTTGATGCAGATCAAGAAATTGAAGTGCTATTGGAGTCTCTTGCTATAGCGCTAAGAGGAATGGCTCAATAAAATTCTTTTCGGTACCCAACATTGAATACCATGATGAAAGGTGAATAAAGATTGGTATTGGCTGCCGTATTGTTATTGGGTAATGCCAATAGGGAATAATTAGCTGTGATGTCTGCAAAAATACTTCCTTGTCCTGGGAATGTGTATTTCATCCCACCCTCTACACCAAGTGCTAAACAAATAATTCTGCCTGAACTTGGTTCGTTGGAAGGTAAAGTATAGTTAGGTTCCCACGCATAAGTGCCAGTATAATCTTTTTTATCATATTTTCTTTTAACTGAATTCAAAATCAACATAAAGTCACTTCCTCCATACAAAGCAAATCCATTGTCATAATCATTTCCAATATAGCGACGCGTGCCAAACTCAATGGTACCGTAATTAAAGGTAGTTTGATAATTAATAGTTAGACTGCTGGGAAGGGATACATTTGTAGTTTGTGATACATATGTTGAGCTATAAGCTGGGCTTCCATCTGGATTTGTTTCTGATTTTGGAAGGGAAACTGTCCCCCGCAAATAAAATGTCATATCGCTAAAATTCGGAAGTTCAACGCCCAAACTCAATCCAGGAAAAGTCTTTCCAGATCCAAATCCTCGAACCGCAGCCAATCCACCACTAATACCAATTTGTGCCTTAGATTGAAATGAAATACAGCTGATTATTGCGCAAATAAATAATATTCTTTTTGACATAAGTGATTTTTTAAATGATATTGTCAATTCTTGTTGCTCTAACAAAGTTAAGGCTCTTTTATTATTTTTCTTATTAAAGACGGATCTTTTTTTACTTTCCTCAATAAGCATTATTATTACCTACACTTTAAATCACCGCTATTCTTAAGTGCTTGATTTAGAAGGCTTTTTTTATTCTTATTTCTTTTTATATAATTAGTGTTTTTTTTTAATTTTCTCTTGTTCACAATTGAAATTAGTTTACTTTTGTTACAAGTAATATGAGTAAAAAACAATATTTATTTTCTTTTGTTCTCGCGACCCTGTCGTTTATTGCTGCACGTTCCCTCGAAAAAATTGGAGTTCAGCGCTTCTATGTAGATAAAGCCTCTCAATTTATTAAAGAAGATGGTTACTTTGACTTAGAACATCCGAACAGTATTGTTCCTTTACCTATGGGTAATATGCCCTTGAGTGATCTGACACTATTGGACAGTACGCAAATGTTTTGTATTCAGTCCTCAACAGGTGGAGTTGTCATTTATGATTTAGATTCCAATAAAATTAGTGCCAATCTTTCTCTTGGAATTCAAGAGGTAATTAGAGATATAGTTGTCGTTGATTCTAGTTTGTTATTGTTTGATGAGAATATGTCTGTTTATCGTTCTTATGCTCCCTACGACTCTTTGCATACTACGCAATTAACCAAAGGAAATACAAGTTGGAAATCTGCAAGTATCTGTCATCATGCCATGACACACCGTCTGTTTATTGTTGAAGCTGTCGATAATCTAGAACAAACAGAGCGTTTTGTTTATACTTATAATTTGAACAACACAAAATTTCAAGAAGAACCACTTTTTCAATTTGATGTAAGTGCTTTAGAAACTTTTGCTCAAGAGAATAATATTAAGATCAATACTTATAAAGTGAATTCAATGCAGGATACGGTCCTTGGATTTAACTTTATTCCAACTGCAATTGCGGTGCATCCAAAAACAAATGACATCTATATCCTTTCTTCTATTGATCGCACTCTAGCCGTTTTCAATCAGTTTGGTGAGTTGGTTAATTTGGCAGTATTGGAGCCGCGTCAATTTCCTGTTCCTTCTGGAATGGTCTTCAATGCGCAAGGGGATTTGTATATTTCTAACAATGACCTCATGAATAATTCAATGGTCAAAGTCATGTGGAATAAGTTATTCCAAAAGAAATCCGGACACGGACTTATTTTCGGTCGTTAAGCAAGAGCTTTCTTGCCATTGGTCCTTCATTGAAAAGCAAATCTAGAATACTTAAGTTGTCTGTAAAGGATTTATCATATCCAAACACTTGCTGGTAGCTGATAGAAAGCGATTCGCGCTGAAGAAAATCATAAGATCGGAAATCATGAAGCTCTTCTTCGACATAAGATTTACTGTAGTGTATCTGAATGGGCAATTCTAATAATTCTATGATCTTGGCTAAAATCGCTTGATTCTTTGAATAGAGAAAAGCATCCTCTTGTTCAATTAAGGTTTGAATCTCCAAAGCGTAATCATCGAAATAGGGGGAAGAGGCATAAGCTGAGGTAATTGCTCTCCAATGGATGGATTGCCACCGCTGACTGTAATCAATTTCTATTTCTTGAGTACCTAACTTTTTTGTTTTGTCGTGCACTAATGGAATACTCAATTTAAGTACGCCATTAGATGTTAAAATCTCACAACGATTCCGAATGGTTTGTTTGATGTAATGTTCTCCTAAGTCAATTTGAATCTCCCCAAAATGAATTAATTTCTGAATGTAGCAAATTGACGGAAAATAGGCCGTCGGAAAAACAGGCATTAATGAATCATTTTAAAGATTCGGTCATATCTAATTCCTTTGTAGGCACTTTTAGAAAACCAGACAATTGATGCTCTTCCTACGACATGATCTTCTGGAACAAAGCCCCAAATCCTTGAATCTGCCGAATTATATCGATTATCACCCATCAACCAATAATAGTTCATTTTGAAAGTGTAGGTAGTCGCTAATTTCCCATCAATAAAAATACCAGTCTTTTTTTCTTCCAAACGATGTCCTTCATACGCAGTAATGATACGACGGTACCAAGCGATATTATCTTTTGAAATTTTGATTTTTTGACCAGCACTTGGGATTTGAAAGCGTTGAAAATCTGTTGTTGTATTGGTAATCTTAAAATCTTTAGGGAAAGTCCTTAAGTTTTCAATCATTTGTTGAGGCGTAAGTCCTTCTTTCTTTTTAATCAGAAGTGCCGCAGCATCCATACCTTCTTCACTTGGAATATATATTTCGAACTTTGCTGAAGGAAAATCACGTTTTATTTTTGCCTTTTCTTGTTTGGTTAGGGTAAGTAAGTAATACTCTAGATTATAATCTATAAAATCATTTCTGGTTTGGTCAGGAGCATTCTCAAGTCCATAACGATCATCCATTTCTTGAGCTGAAGGAAAAGTAACGGTTTGCTTGTTGACTTTGTACTGCAAACATTGGAAAGGAGCTACCCAAGCTGGTTTACCGTTAACATATAAAACAGAACGCTTCACCTCTAAATAATCACCTGGAATTCCTACACAACGTTTGATGTAGTTTTCTCTTTTATCAACAGGTCTATAGATTAAACCTTTGTGCAACTCCATACTTCCTTCTCCTGGAAATTCTCCACGAGCAAGTTTTTCACGTGCCAATTGCTTCCAACGATTGTGTGTATTGATGAAGAATCCAAGTAAATCTTGATTAGCACGCATCATTGCAAGACTGTCAGACAAACCTTTTGATTTGTAATTGGTTAATAAATCTTGATTTTTTTGTGCTATTTCACCTGAACTTTTAAATTGGTAGAATGCTTCTTCATTCAAAATACCATGATAGTCATGCCCCATTAATCCGTCTGGAACTCTTGGATCATAGACCGCAGTATCTCCAGAAGGGTAATTGAAGACCACCACATCATTATTTTTTATTTTAATAAATCCGGGCAATCTGGTGTAAGATCCTTTTTCAAGGGTGGTATAAGATGGAATATTGATCCAAGGAACATTATTATGGACCAATGGATAGGAGAGCGGGGTAACCGGAACTTTCGGTCCATAAGCTAATTTGTTCACGAATAAAAAATCACCTACAAGAAGTGTTTTTTCCATTGAACCTGTTGGGATTTGAAAAGGTTCAAATACATAAGTTCTAATAATACTTGCAGCTACCAGGGCAAAGATGATAGAATCTCCCCATTCTTTGGTTCTTGATTTGGTTCCTGGTTTATCTCTTGACACTGCTCCAATTGCTAAAGCAACTGCATGACCTAGAACGGGTAGACTTAAAAATAAGGCAATGTGATCACTCCATTTTCTTGTTTCAATCTCTTTAGAATTCGACCAATTGGTTTCTTTGCCAAAAACTGCATCATCTTTACTAATCTTATAACTTAAGATATAAGGGAAAAATATGGCTTGTAGTGTTTGTCCGAAGCTAAAATACCCAAAGCGTCTCAGGTAACTTACATTGGCAACCGCCAACATTACGAGATGTACCCCAGGAAATACCAATAGGAGGGACCAATAAGGTTTGGAACAAGTAATTTTAAAAACCACAAAATAATTATATCCAGGAATTAAGGCTTCCCATGATTTTCTTCCTGCCTTAGGAAACGAAATCCACCATAAAGATAAATAGGGGTGAACCAGTATTAGTAGATAAAAATATAAAAAGCTCATAAGTTAATTTTTAGTACATCATGCATTGTAAATAATCCTTTTTTATTGCCCAGCCATTCGGCAGCAATCACAGCACCAAGTGCAAATCCATCTCTATTGTGTGCCACATGCTCAAAGGAAATGGTATCGATATCGCTTGTGTATTGAACAAGATGTGTCCCAGGAACACTATCTTCACGCTTGGCTATCACGGCTAAATTTTGTTCTTCCACTTTAGATGGGTCATGGGTCAATTCCCAATGGGTATAATTTTTGTTTTCCTCCAAAATACCTTCTGCAATTGTAACGGCAGTTCCACTCGGCGCATCAACTTTTTGTGTGTGATGAATTTCCTCGATCGATGCTTTATACTCTTTGTAAGGAGCCATGATACGAGCCAATTCCTTATTGATCGCAAAAAATAAATTTACGCCGATACTAAAATTACTGGCATATAAAACAGAACCTTTTTGTTGTGATACAGCAGCTTCTACCTCGTTTAATCTTTCTTTCCAAGCAGTTGTTCCCACCACAATAGGGATTCCAATAGAGATGCAATGAAGGATATGGTCAACCGCTAATTCTGGTCGCGTGAATTCGATAGCAATATCGCATTGGCTTAGGTCAGTATCTTTTAGCAAAGTACTACTGTCAATTTTCACCGCGACTTCATGGCCACGCTGAACGGCATAGCTTTCAATTGCTTTGCCCATTTTCCCGTATCCAATCAATGCTATCTTCATAAAACAAATGTATGCAATCGTAATTTAACGGAAGTTCATTTTAATGCTAAATCCGGGTGTTTTAAGATTCATTAACACCGGATCCACAGTCAAACTCAAGTTATCACTCACATCAAAAGAAACAAAATGGGCCTCAACACCTGCATCCAAGATTTGAATTAAATACACTGCACCAAAGGCTAAAATAGATAAATCGCGAAAACTCAATGCTTGTTGATACAAGCTCAGCACCGCTGGATCATCATAAGCCGCCCATTCTGCAGTTTGTTGTCCAGTACCTCGAAGGATATATTCTTGTTTGAGATTGTTTTTTAGCTTTTGATTGGAGATTAAAAGATATCCGGTAGCCCCTAATCCAGCATAAATTAACGGAACTTTCCAATACGCTTTTTTAGGTCCATTTTTCATGGCTAAACTGTTGTAGACTTGTCCAGCTCCGGGTAAACAAGCAGAAAAAATTATAGCTTTTTTAAAAGAATGTACCGTATCTAATTCATTTTTCACCTTTAAACTATCAGGATTCTTGGCCTCCTGAGCATAGAGGGCAGTCGAGAAAAACAAGCAAAAGTAAAAGACTGTTTTCATTCACCGTTCAGTAGTGCAATAATGCGATTGAAATCTCCATCCGATTTAAAAGGAATAATCAATTTGCCCTTACCATCATTTCTTTTTTGTATTTCAATCACAGCACTTAATTTCGTTTCCAATTCACCTTTAAATACCATTTGAATAGCATTAAGAGGTGTGTTTGTTTTTGTACTCGTTGTTGGTGTTGAACTTACTCCAGTTTTTCCTTCTTTTAATTTTTGTTCAATAGCTCGTACAGACAATTGCCCTTGAATAATTTCTTGAAATAAGGCTAATTGTGCTGCAGCATCACCTGCAGCGACCAATGCTCTTGCATGTCCCATTGAAATTTGATTGTCGCGAACGCCTGCTTGAATTTCGGCAGGAAGTTTAAGTAAGCGCAAATGATTGGTAACATCTGATCTAGATTTAGAAATTTTCTGTCCCAATTGTTCTTGGGTTAGATTGCATTCTTCAATCAATCGCTGATAGGACAATCCGACTTCAATGGCATTTAAATCTTCTCGTTGAATATTTTCCACCAGCGCCATTTCTAGCATGGCTTGATCGTTAGCAACACGGATGTAAGCAGGAACTTCAGTTAATCCAGCCAATTGAGCTGCACGAAATCTTCTTTCTCCAGATATTAATTGATAGTTTTCTCGTCCTAGTTTACGTACGGTTAGCGGTTGAATTATTCCATGCGTAGCAATAGATATAGCAAGCTCTTCAAGTGCATCATGATCAAAGTTTGACCTCGGATTAAAGGGATTTGCTTCAATTGCACTGATAGGAAGTAAGGCAATAGTACCTAAGTTAGCGCCTGAGAATGAAGTGATATCAGTATCTGCATTAGATAATAAAGCACCTAAACCTCTTCCTAATGCAGGTTGTTTTTTTGTGTTAGAGTTCATTGTCAATTTCTATTATTTTATCTTCATTTCCAATTTTCGTAAGATTGTTTTTCTGTAGAAATTCTCTCGCAAAATTGAGGTAATTAACTGCTCCTCTCGAGCTTGCATCATGCATAATCACCGTTGCACCATGACTTGAAGATTCGGTAAGTGTAGTATTTCTATGGATAATCGTATCAAAAACAAGTTCTTGAAAATGAGTTTTCACCTCATCTACTACTTGATTGGCAAGACGTAAACGCGTGTCGTACATGGTTAAAAGCATGCCTTCTATTTCCAGGTCTGGATGCAGTCTTCCTTGAACGATTTTTATGGTATTTAATAATTTACTTAAACCTTCTAAGGCAAAATATTCACATTGCACCGGAATCATAATCGAATCCGCAGCGGTTAAGGCATTAATGGTAATTAAACCCAGAGAGGGAGAACAGTCAATTAAAATAAAGTCATATTCATCTTTGATTTTGGCAATAGCCTTGCGCAATAAATATTCTCTTTCTGGAAGATTAATCATTTCTAATTCCGCGCCAACAAGATCAATATGGGAAGGTAAAAGATCTAGATTAGGACTCTCCGTTTTTAAAATAATTTCTTTAGGATCCACTCCATTGACCAAACAATCATAAATATTTTTATTTGACCTAGGGTCGAATCCTGTTCCAGAAGTAGAATTTGCTTGCGGATCTGCATCAATAATAAGTGTTTTATATTCTAATACTCCAAGGCATCCACCCAGATTAATAGCTGTAGTAGTCTTGCCGACACCACCTTTTTGATTTGCAATTGCGATAACCTTTCCCATGAGTATTATTTAAAGTATAAAGTTAAGATATGTTGCGCACTAATATTAACAAGACTCAAGGAATTTATTAACTGATTTTCACTAATTTTGTTTATAATCGTTTTCCAAGATGGAATCATTACTATTTCAAAATCTAGAAAGCAATTAAAGAAATTAATTTTCTAAGCAATATGAGTGAAAAGCTCCTTCTTCGAATTGGCCGTGCACCGGAAAACGATCTCGTTATCAATAAAGATGACATTGGAAATTTGCATTTAGAACTTTTTAGAGACGCTACAGGAAATGTATTTATCACCGATATGGAATCTCCTTTTGGCACTTATGTCAACAATAAGCGTTTAAAGGGTTATACTTTACTTGGCATGGGCGATGAGGTTCGACTTGGAGACTCGCATATTTTGAAATGGGAAAAATACGCAATGGAACCCGCTTCGACTCCTCGCGTTACTCCTCCAACACGCCCGACTCAAAACCAAACGGTTCGTCCTGCCCAAAAGACGCAGTCACAGCAAAAAGTTCAGGACTCGAAAAACGAAACCACAACCAATAAACAGCTGCTTATTATTTATGGTGTACTGTTGTTCTTGATGATTTTGATGTATTTGTTCAATTAAAATAAATCTTGATTACGGACTTTTTATTTACTCGTAAGCCTTGAGAATGAGTTCATTTTACTGCCACTTGCATCAATTTCCAGCATTAAAAAACTTGGTTAAAATAAATTCAGTAAAATTTTTCTAAAAATCATTCCGAGTTTCAAGAAATATTTTGTAATATTGCACCCCCATTAGGAATAAAGGGTTAAAATTATTGTCATGAACTTTATCAGTGAAATTCAAAAAGAAATCGTAGCAGCAAATGACTTACCGAAGTTTGGTGCAGGAGACACGATTATAGTATCCTATAAAATTAAGGAAGGAACCAAAGAGCGTATTCAGCAATTCCAAGGCGTTGTATTGCAACGAAGAGGTACTGGTTTAACAGAAACATTTACAGTTCGTAAGATGTCTGGTAACATCGGAGTGGAGCGTATCTTCCCAATTTCATCTCCATTTTTAGATGCGATTACAGTAGTTAAACATGGTGCAGTTAGAAGAGCTAGAATATTCTACTTTAGAGAACGTACTGGAAAATCTGCTCGTATCCGTGAGAAGAAAAACTTTAATCGCGCTTAAAAGCAAGAAATTATATAAGGGACTTTAAGTCCCTTTTTTTTTGTCCAATATTTTCTTGAGTGGTAAAAAAATAGATTGAATTAATTTTGAATCATGAATTCAGTTCTTCTATTTTTCGTTCTGTTTTCCTCGCTAATGTTTGGATATTTTGGTTTACTCTCCCCATAGCCAACGGCAGTCATTCTTTCTTCTGAAACTCCTTTTGAGATCAAGAAGCTTCTAACACCATCAGCTCTCTGCTGCGAGAGTATTTTGTTCTCATTGTCAACCCCAAGATCATCTGTATGACCTTGAATAATGATGTTAAGACTTTCATTTTCTTTTAAATACGAAGCAAATCCAGAAAGGATTAATTGAGCTTTTGAGGTGATGACATAGGAATCACTGGCAAATAAAATATCATTGATATTATAGGCCTTTTCTGGACTAATAGTTTCTAACTTGAAATCGGTTGGACTTGGTTTAGATTCTGGATTTTTTAATACCTCTGTTTCTATAAGTTTAGCGGTAAATGCAAATCCTTCTTTTTTCACCGTTAGTGCAAGAACATCCGCTTGATCCACTTTGACAACAGCTGCATATTTACCATCATCTCCGTTTACCTTAAAGGTTGTTTTTTCATCACTGCCTTCATAAGTAACCTCAATTTCAGCATCTGTGATCACCTCATTATTTTCATCCTTAAGTTCACCTTTGATGATAACCACTTCTTGTGGTCGCGCCTCTTTGTACAAATCAAATGAATATATATTCCAATCTCCTTCTTTCATACTGGAATAGTAAGCTGATTTCCCATCTGTAGAAACAAATAGACCCAATTCATCTTCACTAGAGTTAATGGGATACCCAATGTTCTTAGGGCTTGTCCACGCATCCTTCTCTTTTCTAATGTAGAATATATCAAGACCTCCAACTCCTTTTCTCAGTTCATTACTTTCCGAAACAAAATACAAGGTTTCACCATCCTGATGAAAAAAGGGACTTTTATCCTTCCCTGCTGTATTCACGATGTCAAATGGTTTTCCAAGCGACCAGGAACCATCAGGCATTCTTTCAGAGAAATAAATATCATTATCTCTAGATCCTTTGCGCAGGGTGGTATAAAAAAGTAATTTTCCATCAGCAGAAAGCGAAGGTTGCGCTTCCCAACCATCTTTAGTGTTAATTCCTTCACCCATATTGACTAACGGTGCCCATTGGAAATCGTTTCCACCTTTACCACTTCGTTTAAATGTTGTGGTGTATAAATCGCAATTCAAATAATTTTGATTGTATACTTTTTCCATTTTACAGGCACAGATAATCATCTCTTTATTATCAACGGATAAACTTGCTGTTCCATAATTATAAAAACTACCATCATTGAAAGGATTCGGTAAGGCTTGTCCAGAAGAAAATTGATTCGAAGTTGAATTCTTAGTTGCTACCGTAAATTCCTCTCTTACATTGGTGGCTATATCACCAAGATTGGTGCGATCTACCTTTCTAGTAAAAAACATCAAATCATTATCTGGTGAAATCATCGGAAAATACTCGTCTAATGCCGAACTTACATTTACTACCTTACTCGGGTCGAAGGGCACAGGATTATCAAGTAATTTCTTCTCTTCTTCGTAGTCGTTTAAAAATTTAATTACTTGTGTTTTTTTAGTTTCATAATCTCCAGGCAATCTCGTGAAATCGTCTTGAGGGAAATCAAGAAAGGCTTGTAGGTTTTTTGCTGCTTTCTCTTTCTCCCCATTGGATAACAGAATAGAGCCTATGTAATAAGGGCAATCTGCATGTATGGATGGACATTTTTTAAGCGCCAATTGAAAGAGAACGAATGATTTTTTGAGATTTTGTTCCCCTACACCAATCGTAGTTTCTTTGTCAAAACAACGCATAGCATAAGTATAGCATCTTTTTGCATAGAGATAGGGAGCTTCAGCATTGTCGGGATATTTTTGTAATACAGCAGTATACAGAATGGAAGATTTTTCAAAATCGGGTTCTATTTTTGCTTCGTCAATTGATTTCTTTTGTTTTTTGTCAGTCGTAATACAAGGGTCATTTTGACCAAACAATGGATTCATTAACAATAAAAAATTTACTATTGAGAGTATCTTTAATACCATATTACTCTGTTTTTATTTCCGTAGTAAATTATAGTACTAAAAGCAACAAAAGGTTACATATTTATGAGAAAGATTTTAGGATTTCTACTACGAAAGAAATTTGATCTTCACTTACATCAAGATGGGTAACCATTCTAATCATGCCTATACCAAAAGCCATTGTTTTTATTCCGTTAACGGCTAATTTTTCAATATAAAAATCTCTTTTTTCTGCATCCACAAGTTGAATAACTACGATATTAGTTTGCACTTCTAATACACTTTGCACCCATGAACAATTATTCAAGCAATTTTCTAATTGTTTTGCATGTAAATGATCTAAAGAAAGTCGGGCAACATTTTCTTTCAGCGCGTACAATCCTCCTGCAGCGATGATACCAGCTTGTCTCATGCCGCCACCAAAAACTTTTCTAACTCTTCTTGCTTTAGTAATAAAATCTCTATTGCCCAATAAAACTGATCCAATGGGAGCTCCTAATCCTTTGGATAAACATAGGGAGATACTATCAAATTCATTGGCATATTCGATTGGATTGATTTGATTAACAACAAGTGCATTCATTAATCTTGCTCCATCCAAATGAAGAGGCAAACCTTCTGTTTGACATAACTTTCTTATTGTTTTTATTTCATTGAAATCATAAATAGCACCACCACCTCTATTGGCGGTATCTTCCAAAGAGACTAATGCTGTCAATGGAAAATGAACATCGTGTTTAGGATTTAGATATTTTGCTATTTCGTTTGCTTGAATGCGACCTCGATCTCCATGGAGTAGTCGGACAGAAGCACCCGAGTTTTTAGCAATTCCACCTCCTTCGTATTTATAAATATGACTTTCTTCATGGCAAATAACTTCGCATCCTGGTTGTACATGTACATTAATAGCGATTTGATTTGTCTGCGTTCCAGAGGAACAAAACAATGCCGCTTCTTTTCCAAAATAGCCAGCGGTATATGATTCTAATTCGTTAACAGTGGGATCTTCACCAAAAACATCATCGCCGACTTTTGCTTGGAACATAGCGTCCAACATCTCTTTACTTGGTTGAGTTACGGTATCACTTCTTAAGTCAATCATCTTGTGTATTTTTGTGTAAAGTTAATGACAATGAACGAATACCTACCTCTTCTAATTATCCTTTTTGTTTCCTTCATTGCTTCGACGCTCACTTTTTTTTCAGGATTCGGTTTAGGAACTCTTCTACTCCCCGCATTTGCGTTATTTGTCCCCTTGGAAATTGCCATTGCTATGACAGCATTGGTTCATTTTGCAAATAATATTTTAAAAGTGTTCTTGGTGTATGCAACAATTGATAGAAAATTACTTCTAAAATTTGGTGGTGCTGCCCTAATTGGATCCGCAATAGGAGCATTGTTATTGAGACTCATTGATGGCTTTGGACTTTGTTACCAAATGACTTTTTTCGAGAAAACTCATGAAGTAAGTTATATTGGAATGTTAGTAGGTATACTGATGCTTTTATTTGCAATAGTTGAATACATCCCCAATTTTTCTCTAAAGTCCGTTGGTTTAACCCTAGGAGGATTAATTTCTGGTTTTTTCGGTGGTTTATCCGGACATCAGGGAGCGCTTAGGGCAGCGTTTTTAAGCAGTAAAGTGGATAAAAAAGAGGTTTTTATTTCGACTACAATAGCGGTTTCATTATTAGTAGATCTAACACGACTGAGTAT
>Ga0304728_1002096_pt1 | contig 13148 bp, 12 predicted proteins | sample C_130625_MF_Meta_FD_190476 | JGI IMG/M metagenome (GOLD analysis project Ga0304728, IMG submission 190476) | Freshwater microbial communities from Lake Croche, Canada to study carbon cycling - C_130625_MF_MetaG (v2) (version 2) | ecosystem: Environmental > Aquatic > Freshwater > Lake | place... | reverse complement strand
ACCGTATATGTTAGCCGCAATGACTTTCACAGATGCAGAAGCAAGAATTTATGAAGAATTAGGGGCTTTAATTCGAGGAGAATTCACGGTAGTAGGAATAGCAAGAACCGATGTACATGATATCTTCGCGTATGATGATGCAGAAACTTGGTTCAAGTGCAAGGTAACTTATGATAAAATTGATGATGAAGGGGACAAGAAAAAGACTATTTCTCAAAATTATCTTGTGACGGCTTCCAATGTAAAAGAAGCTTATCTTAGAGTTGAAGAAAGTTTGGCTACTTTAATGATTGATTTTAAAATCACTATTATTGCTGCTTCTCCGATTATTGAAATCTTCCCTCAGCACGAAGATGATGTTGCTCCAATTAATAAGCTCATGCCAGAGGTAATGAATGAACTAAAATCTACCCCTGCTACCAATGAACCTGAAATTGAAGATCCAGAGGAAGAGGATGAGGAAGAAGAGGAAGAAGAGGAAGATGAAGAAATTTCTCAACCTCAAGGTCTTGTCTTCAGTGCTTCGGGATCTGATCTAGACGATGACGATGTTTCTGATAGTGATTTAATTGATGAGTTAGCAGATGAAGATGCCTAATTCCTTAGATCAACTCAAGCACAAACACGATGATTTCTCAAAAGGATCTCTTATCAATGTTGATAGGAAGAATCCCTTTGATTTGTTTGGAATTTGGTTTCAAGAGGCAATTGACGAAAAGGAATTAGAGTCGAATGCCTGTTCTTTATCCACGGTCGATTCTCATGGTCAACCGAGCTCTAGAATTATCTATTTAAAGGAAATGTGGAAGGAGTCTTTTGTTTTCTACACGAATTATATGAGTCAAAAAGGTACGGAAATGAAAGGAAACCCCCTAGTTTCTCTTCTGTTTTTTTGGCCTAAACTAGAACGACAAGTTCGGATAGAAGGGCGTGTTGAACCATTAGACGCTGCATTGAGTGATGCTTATTTTAACAGTCGTCCCCGCGAAAGTCAATTGGGGGCTTGGGCATCTGAACAATCTCAAGAATTATCCTCATCCCAGGACTTACTAGATCGTTTTCAATCTTATTCAGAACAATTTGGCTCAATTGTACCGCGACCACCTCATTGGGGTGGATGTGCTCTCCTACCGTCAAAAATAGAGTTTTGGCAAGGCCGTCCTTCTAGATTACACGATAGAATAGTGTATGAATTACAGGATAAGTCATGGAAAATCTATAGAAAAAATCCTTAATGAAAGACATTCAACCTATCTGTTTTACCTTATCTAATGGAGTGAGGCTTGTTTATTTACATAAATCTAGTCAAGTTTCTCATTTGGGTTTTACTTTTTTGGCTGGTTCCAAATTTGAAGAAGAAAATAAGGAAGGACTTGCTCATTTTTTGGAGCATTGTGTTTTTAAAGGAACCAGTAAAAGAAAAGCACTTCAAGTACTTTCTCGATTAGATGATGTTGGAGGTGAATTGAATGCCTTTACTGCAAAGGAAGAAATTTGTTTACACGCTTCTTTTACTAAGCAATATACGGCGAGAGCGATAGATTTATTAGCGGATATCTCCATTAACTCTGTGTTTCCTGAAAATGAAATGCTGAAAGAAAAAGAGGTGATTCTCGATGAATTAAATTCTTATCTCGATAGTCCAAGTGACAAAATATTTGATGATTTTGAGGCGTATTTGTATAAAAAACATCCTCTAGGGAATAATATACTAGGCACCAAAAAGAGTGTCAAATCTTTCAATCGTTCTGATTTACAGCATTATGTTTCCACTCATTTTACAGCTGATAATTTGGTGGTTTCTTATGTTGGGTCTTACTCAAAAGCAAAATTATTAAGTCTTCTAGAAGCTGCGTTGGAGCTGCTTCCCGCTACTGCTTCCCGACCTATTTACCATCCGATTGGCACTTATATTCCTTTTAATATTCGAACAAAAGAAACTAATTATCAATCTCACGCGGTTATTGGTGGCGTTGCGCCTAGTTATTTAGATGAGGATAGACGCGGAATGGGTTTACTGATAAATGTTCTTGGAGGCCCAGCGCTAAATTCTAGATTGAGTTTGGCGATTCGTGAAAAGCATGGTCTGGCCTATGCAGTAGATGCAAGTTATACCTCATTTTCTGATACTGGTTTTTGGAGTATTTATTTAGGGACAGATCCAAAAAATATTGATCAAGCGGTAGATTTGGCGAAGAAGGAACTTTCTAAAATTTGCATAAAAGGACTTTCTAGTGCTCAATTGCACCGAGCCAAACAACAATACAAAGGCCACATGGCTTTAGGAATGGATAGTAATATGGGTTTGATGCTTGGACTGGGTAAAAGTTTATTGGCTTTTAATCAAATTGATACCATCAAGGAAATTCATGAAGGAATTGATCGTTTGACAGCAAAAGAGCTCATGGATATAGCCAATAGGTACTTCCATCCAGAAACGCTATCGACATTAATATTTGATTGTAAAAAATAAGATACTATTGTCCACCAAATATGGAGCTTCCAACTCTTATCAAGGTGCTTCCTTCCTCAATTGCAATTTTATAATCACCACTCATTCCCATGGAGATTTCTTTGAAATCTAAATTGGTCTTGAAATGCTCATTTTTAATAGCTTCAAATATCGATTTTAAATGCTGAAATTCTTTTCGGATTTGGTCCTGATCGTCAACAAATGAAGCCATTCCCATTACTCCAGCAATTTGAATATTTTTCAGACTCAGAAATTCATTAGAAGTCAATAATTCTTCTGCCTCTTCGAGGTTGAGGCCAAATTTTGTTTCTTCTTGTGCAATGTAGAATTGCAGTAAACAGGAAATAACCCGATCATTTTTTTGTGCTTGTTTATTAATTTCTATTAATAATTTCAAACTATCAACCGTATGGATAAGGTGTACAAATGGAGCGATATATTTTACTTTATTGCTTTGCAGATGACCAATCATATGCCAATGAATATCTTTGGGTAATTGTTCTGATTTTTCTGTAAGCTCTTGTACTTTATTTTCACCAAAATGCCTTTGTCCAGCCTTATAGGCAATACTAAGATCTGACACGGGTTTTGTTTTTGAAACAGCAATTAAACTTACACTTGCGGGTAATGTATTTTGAATTATTTCAATTTGTTCTGAAATCATTGGTTGATATCATAAATGGTTAAGCCACTGCGCAATTTAGGTTCAACATAAGTTGATTTTGGAGGCATATTTAACTGTTGGTCCGCCACTTTTTTAATTTGTTGAAAGGTAGCTGGATACAAGACAAATCCTACGGTATATTTATTCGAATTAATCAATTCTTCCATGATAGAAAGGTCTTCGCTTCCAGGTAGAAAATTAACTCTTTCGGTGGTTTTGAGATCGGTAATTCCCAAGAGTGGGGAAAGTATTAATTCTGTTAACAAACTACTGTCTAAACCAACAACAGGATGATTTTCATCAATCAGGTAATTCAGAAATATTAAGCTGTACCATTTTTGATCTATGAATAAGGTGATCTCATGTTCTTGCTTAGGTTTTTCAGCTGCTTTTAATTCTTTGAGTTCTCCTAAGGCACTTATGGCATGTAAAAAAGTTGTTGGACTATAGCCTTGTAAGTCTTTCACAAGTCGATTAAATTCTAGGATAGACAAATTACTTTCAGGAACAAAATACGCGAGGAAATTTCCTGCATTTTTAACAGCTTGCTTAGTGTCTTGACGATTTTTTAAAAGTCTTGCAGACGATGCAGAACGGTGATGTCCATCCGCTATATAGGCAACGGGTACGCTTTCAAATGCTGTTTGTAATTCACTTGTACCTTCAACAGAAAGTACCCATAATTCGTGTGTTATTCTATCCGTAGTGGTGAATTCATATTCAGGTCTTTGCAAGACGTATTGCGCAATGAGATGATCGATATTGTTCTGATCAGCATAGGCTATTAATACGGGTTCAGCATTATAAGCAACTTGTTCAAGATAATCTGTAAACATTGTTTCTCTAGAAGTGAGCGTTGCCTCATGTTTTTTGATGATATCCTCTTGATAATCCTGGAGAGAAGCCCCACCAATAACCCCCAAACTTACATGACTTCCTTTAGTTTGTCTATATAAATAAAGTCGAGGAGAAGATTCTTGAATTAGAATTCCCTTCTCAATAAATAATTGATATTGTTTCTTAACTAAATCAAATCGTTCCGTTGAATTGGGTTTTGTTTTAATTTCACTTCCAAACTCAGGATTAATGATGTGTAAAAAAGTAAATGGATTGTCCTCTAGTTTTGCTTTAAGAACATTTTTTTTATAGGAATAATAAGGTCTAGTGGCCACTAGATGCACTTTATCTCGGACCGGCCTTATGGCGGAGAAAGCACTGATTTTCACTATTTTTAAAATTTAAAACTTAGACCCATACTAGGTAAAATCGGGAATTGATAAATTTGCTTTGAAGTCACCCGATTCACATAAAATATATTTTTTCTATTGTAAACATTGGTAATACTTCCTACCAGTTCAAGAACTGTTTTGTTTTTGAAAGTAAAATGTTTTTTCACCGTAATATCTAGTCTGTGGTAGTAGGGTAGGCGTTGGCTGTTAAAGTTTCCAAGAATAGTGGTAATTGTACTTGGGTTATTGGTCACATAATTGGTCGTTACTCCTCCATTAAAGTTTTCAGCTTGATAATAACCTGCTGTTGGTGTGAAAGGTAAACCAGAACCAAGATTCCATCTAACATTCATTTCTACATCTTTTTTCTTGCCGAATAAATAGGAACCGACTAAATTTAAATTGTGTCGTCTGTCAAAAACTGGAAAATAGGTAACGAAACCATCCCATCTTGTTGAGTATCCATAGGAATATACTCCCCAAAGGAACAAGCGGTCTTTATTGTATTTGAGCAAGACATCAAGTCCTACTGATCTACCAGATTCCAAGATAAAATCTTTTTTATAGATGTCAGCAATTTGATCAAATTGAGAAATATCTTCGTACAATTTGTTTTGATTGATATTACTTAACTGAGTAAAGTATTTATAATATCCTTCAATATTTAAGCTTGCATATTTACCCAAGTCATATTCAACGCCCGCAATGGCATGCCAAGCATATTGCAAACCATTTTTAGTGTTTTTTACTTGTTGGAATTCTGTCACAAATGTTGATTGCACATTGGTAGGAGCTGAGAGTAGGCCATTGAAAAGATTGATTATATCTTTATCAGACGATGCTGAAGTAAAGTTTTGTGAGTAGCGACCTCCTGAGAATTTGAATCTCAATTTGTCCGTAGCATTATATTTTAATCCAAGTCGTGGCTCAGGAGAAATGGTACCCAATGAAGTATACGCTTGAATTCTAAATCCAGCTTGCATAACCCATCGAACGCCCACTTTCCTATAATTAAAATAACTTCCAATTTCAGTAGTGAAATTAGTAGCTTCTATTTTTCGTTTTACTTCATTATAAGTGACAAATTCAGTATTGAAACCATTTAAATTAAATCCATAGCTCAATTCACTTTCATCTTTCAAGAAATAACTAAAGTCAAATCCTAAATCAAATCCACCAATTTTTGAATACCTAGGTTCTGTTGTACTTTCAGAAAATGTTGTCATGTAATTACTTCCATTTACGTGACCTCTAATAAATACTGGGGAGCCACTTGGAATCATTAAAAAATTCATTCCTCCACCAGATGCATGCCAATTTAAATCTGCAACATTATAATTCACACTATCTTGATTGTGAAAACCAAAGACACTTACTTTTGAACCTCCATCACCTGTGAAGGTAACTTTACCATATAAATCAGTAAAATTAAAAGGAAGACCATTGCCATCATTAATTTTAGGATACAAAGCTTTTGAGGTATAGTCTAATAAACTTTTTTTGGCGGAAAACACATACGAACCTGCTGCTGGAGCATCTTTTTTAACTTTTCCAATAGGTCCTTCGAGCACCAATTTGGCTAAGAATGGAGAAACAGACAATTTACCCCCAAATTCCTTTCTATTTCCATCTCTATAGGTAATATCCATCACTGAAGATACTCTACCGCCGTACTTACTTTCAAAGCCTCCGGTATAAACATCAATATTCTTTACCAATTCAGTTTCAAAAATGGAAAAGAAACCAATTGAGTGAAAAGGATTGTAGATGGTCATTCCATCAAGTAGCACCTTATTTTGAATTGGCGTTCCTCCACGAACATACAACTGTCCACCTTGATCTCCAGTGGTAATAACACCAGGTGTTACACTGATGGCGCCCACGATGTCATTTTCAGCTCCATAACTTGGAATCCTTTCTAGCGCATGTTGATCTAGTTTTACTTTTCCAATTTCAATTTCCGTGCGTTTTGACTTGTCGGCAGCAGTGATATCAATTTGTCCAAATACCTTTAAATCTTCACTTCTAACGAGTTCTATTGTAATATCTAAAATGCGCTTTCCTTCCTTAAAATTTATGTCGACAGAGAATTTTTTATATTTTGGATTATCTATTTTAATTATGTAATTCCCAAGTGCCAATTTAGGTATGGAAAAGAGACCATTTATGTCCGTAACAGCACCGGCGATTATGGTACTATCCTTTTTTAGTAATTTCACTTTTTGAAAACTCATTGCGTCTCCATTGGACTTATCGTACATATACCCGCGTACATTATAATCTTGTGCTGACAGGGAAAGTTGAAGAAAAAATGAAAAAAGAAGAAAAGCGTATTTCATGTAATAGTTTTGAGTCCCGAATTTAAGCTTTTACATTCAAAATACATGGGTATATTGAAAAAAAAATGAATTTAAGTCGAAAAATTTAAAGCGAAAAAGTGTTGGAGCTAACCTTAATTATAATTATTCGGACATCAAGGAATTGACAAATGCTTCCCGATCAAATAATTGAAGATCTTCCATTTTTTCACCTACGCCAATATATTTCACAGGAATATTCATTTGATCCGATATTCCAATGACTACACCACCTTTGGCTGTACCGTCTAATTTGGTTACTGCCAAGGCATTAATCTCTGTTGCTTGAGCAAATTGTTTTGCTTGTTCAAAGGCATTTTGACCGGTAGAGCCATCAAGAACTAGAAGTATTTCATGGGGAGCACCTGGAATTACCTTTTCCATCACGCGTTTAATTTTACTTAATTCCGCCATGAGGTTTATTTTATTGTGCAATCTTCCAGCGGTATCAATAATAACCACATCTGCTTTCTGTGCCTTAGCTGATTGAAGTGTATCAAAAGCGACACTAGCAGGATCGGCATTCATACCTTGCTGTACAATTTCAACACCAACACGCTCCGACCAAATGATCAATTGTTCGACAGCTGCGGCACGAAAAGTATCGGCAGCGCCAAGGATTACTTTTTTACCTGATTTTTTAAATTGATAGGCTAATTTACCAATGGTAGTTGTTTTTCCGACTCCATTTACACCAACAACCATTATTACATAAGGGTCATTTTGAGGTGAAGGATTTGGAGCATCAAATTTTGCTGTATTTTCAGCAAGTAGGCCGATGATTTCAGCACGCAAGATGCCGTTGAGTTCTTCCGTGTTTAACACCTTATCTTTAGCAACCCGATTTTGAATTCTTTCAATGATTTTCAAAGTAGTTTGAACTCCCACATCAGAAGAAATCAATATTTCTTCTAATTGATCTAATACTTCCTCGTCTACTTTAGATTTCCCGACGATTGCTCTCGTTATCTTGGATAGAAAAGACTGTTTAGAAAGAGCTAAACCTTCGTCTAGATTTTCTTTTTTTGACCGAGAAAAAAAATCAAATAAGCCCATAATATTGAAAAAAAAAGCCTCCAAAAAAGGAAGCTTAAATATTTATTAAATGTATTTCACAATTAACCCTTAGTAAACCATTCCTTTACTTTGTCATTGTGTACAATTTCTTGCTTGAAAGTGTAAGATCCAGACTTCTCTGACTTGATCATTTTAATCACTTTCGTATGTTCTTTTCCGCCACCTTTTTGTAGTGTTGCAACAACTTTCTTTGCCATGACTTATATTATTTAATTTCTTTATGAATTGTATACTTCTTAAGAATTGGATTGAACTTTTTAATTTCCATTCTATCCGGTGTATTCTTACGATTCTTTGTAGTAATGTAACGAGATGTTCCCGCCATTCCTGTGGTTTTGTGCTCTGTGCACTCAAGAATTACTTGGATTCTATTACCTTTTGATTTCTTAGCCATTTCTTCTTCTTATTTCTGTTTCACAACAGTTGATTATTTTAAAAACCCTTTTTTACGCGCTTCTTTAAGACAAGCCACAAGACCATTCTTATTGATTGTTCGCAAAGCAGATGTTGATATTTTTAATGTAATATAACGATCTTCTTCTGGAATGAAAAATTTCTTAGTTATAAGGTTAGGATAAAAACGACGCTTCGTTTTGCGATTAGAGTGAGAAACATTGTTTCCCACCATAACTGACTTTCCTGTTAATTGACAAACTCGAGACATGTGTGATAGTTTATTGTAAATCTTTAAGCGGGTGCAAAGAAAAGATATTTTTCCAATAAATACAAACAAAAATCAATCTTTTTTTAATATTTCTTTAAACTTAAATCACGGATTCTCACTAAATTTTAAATCTCTTGATTTCTTTTTTTAGCTAAGCACCTCATAGCGAAGTAAATTAAGAGCAGAAGCTACTGCCATTTGTATATTCCTTTCTCTTTGATCCCCGTATTGGAAGGATTTTGAAATTGTTTTTGTAGGTGTTGCTATCGCTATCCAAACCAAACCGACGGGTTTAGTATTCGTCCCTCCTGTTGGACCAGCTATTCCAGTGGTCGCAATACATACGGAAACATTTAACTTATTCATTCCTCCTTCTGCCATTGCGCAGGCAACTTCTTGACTGACTGCCCCAAATTTTTCAATTAAACCAGCATCCACTGCTGCTAATTTGGTTTTCATTTCATTGTGATAGGTCAATAAAGAACCCATAAAATATTCTGAAGCACCTGAGACAGAGCTGATTTGAGCTGCTAACATTCCACCTGTGCAACTTTCAACGGTACCTATACTAAGATTTTTTTCTTTCAACTTGGCTCCAATTACTTCCTGGAGTTTGTCTTCATTATAACCATATAGCGCTTCGGGAATCAGTTGTTCTAATTTATTAAAGTAGGAATTAATTTCATCTAATCCTTCCAGTTCATTTGGTGCAGTAATTCTTAATTTAACGAATCCTGGTGAGGGTAAATAAGCAAGCGAAAAATTATTTTTAGTCAAATCTTCTTCCCAGGTCTTAATTTTTTCTGCTAAAAATGATTCTCCAATGCCTTGGGTAAGGGCTGTTTTGTAACTTCTCCCTTTCAGTTCAAAGCGATTTTTTAAATAAGGGATCAATTCCTCAAGAACAATTCCTTTCATCTCATAGGGCACTCCGGGTAAGCTAACAAAAATCTGATTATTTTTTTCAATTAAGATTCCTGCTGCAGTTCCATAGTTATTGTGTAGCACGACAGCTCCTTTTGGCATTAATGCTTGATCCTCATTTACTGAAAGCATTGGTCTATTCCGTTTCTGAAAATATTGTTGAATCTTATATTTAATTTCCTCATTCATTTTAAGTTCCAAATCAAAATAGGAAGCAAGGGTAAGTTTGGTAATATCATCATTCGTGGGACCTAATCCGCCGGTAATGATGCACAATTGTGTAGTATTTTGAATATCATCTAAAGCGCCAGTAATAGCATCCTTAGTATCTGAAATGGTAACTCCTTTGATTATTTCACACCCTAAAAGAGAAAGTTCTTGACCCAACCAAGAGGCATTGGTATTGATGGTTTGACCAATCAACAATTCATCTCCAATAGAAATTAATTCTACTTTCATCTTTTAACAAATTTCGCAATCGATTCTATATGTCCCGTATGTGGAAATTGATCCACGAGGGTATATTTTTCAAGTACATAACCCGCATCAATCAACAAGGAAGCGTCTCTGGCTTGTGTGGAGGGATTACAAGAGATATAAACGATAGTTTTAGATCCCAAATCGATTACTTTTTGTAATGTTTTTGGTGCTATTCCAGCCCTTGGGGGATCTAGTATTAAGGCAGCAATTGCGCCCTCAAATTCAGGCATTTGCTTTAAAAATTTTCCGACATCAGCAGCAAAAAAGGAAAGATCTTCTAAGCCATTTAACTTGGCATTTCTTTTGGCATCTTCAATTGCTTGTTCAACAATATCAACTCCTATAATAGAAATAGGAGCAAGTGATTTTAACTGTCTCTTGGCAATCAATTGTGCAATGGTTCCTGTTCCGCAAAATAAATCTAAGACTACACTGTCTTTTTTTACTTCATCTTCCAATAAATAGTCGATGGCTCTTGCATAGAGTAATTCTGCACAGGCTGGATTGGTTTGAAAGAAACTTTCCATACTAATTTCAAATCTCAAGCCTGCTATAGTTTCTTCTACAATTCCTTTGCCATAAAGTAGTTTATTTTCACCATTTTCAATTTTTGATCTATCGGCAACATTGTCATTAATGGTATGTTGAATTCCAGCGATTCTTTCTCCAAATAAGGAAATTAAAAACGCTGTAAATGCTTTTCCGTCAAAAAGGTGCAAGCCATCAGAAGAGGTTACCAGATTGATTAAGAGTTGATTGGATTGAAAAGATTTTCGGATTACAATATGTCTGAAAAACCCTTCTTTTTTTGGCGGATGCCACGCGGGGAGTGTGCTTTCTTCCAGATGTTTGCGAATCAAATGGAGTTTCGATTCCCATTCTTCATCAAAAAGTCCACTGGGTTGATCCAAGCTTTCTACTTTCCACCAAGTACCTCTGCGTTTAAATCCTAAAGCAAAGGCATTGTCTTTTTCTGTTCCACTTTGCAAGCAATGTTCAATGGAAGAGAAACTGTATTCCATTTTATTCCGATAAAAATAATGCAGTGGTGAACTGATAAATCCATCATATATTTCAGTAATATTTTTTATTCCAGATATTTTACTGAAGGTACTCAAAGTCGATTCTTCTTTTGCTTTTTCTTGAATTTTGGTAGGGACATAGATATAAGGTCCACCAGATATTTCCTGAAAATTCTTCACTTCTTCATCAGGAGACCTCTGAATCACTTCAATTAATTGAGCTTCGGCATGATTTTTCCTTTTGACATCTATTTTTGCTTTTACAATCTGACCGGGGAATGCATTGTCGACAAAAATAATAAAATGAGAATCTTCAATAGGAACGCGTGAAATTCCTCTTCCTCCAAAACTATAGTCATGAATGGTCAATTCAACGATATCCCCTCTTGTCAATTTCATTAGATCATTCCTCTTATGACTCCTTTGTCTGAGCTTTCAATAAATTGTATGATTTCATTTCTGAGGGCACTTTCGGGAAAAGTATCTTTAACATTTTGTATTCCTTTGGAGATATTGCTGCTTTGTATGTAGATACTTCGATACACATCTTCAATCGTCCTTACCTCATCATCGGTAAAACCTCTTCTACGCAATCCAACGGAATTTACCCCAGCAAAAGTCATAGGTTCTCTTGCGGATTTAATAAATGGTGGGACATCTTTTCTAATGAGGGAAGCTCCGCCAATAAAAGCATGGCGACCGATATGAACAAATTGTTGTGCTGCCACTTTACCTTCTAAAATTGCAAAATCATCAATCACTACATGACCGGAAAGTCCGACATAACTTGCAAGAATTACATTATTTCCAATTTGGCAATCGTGAGCAACATGCACATAAGTCATCAGTAAGCAATTTTTTCCAATCGATGTTTTCCATTTATCTTTTGTTCCACGATGTATGGTTACACATTCTCTAATGGTAGTATTGTCTCCAATTTCCACTGTGGTATATTCACCTTCGAATTTCAAATCTTGTGGAATTACTCCGATTACAGCGCCTGGAAAAACTTCACAATTATTTCCTATTCTAGTACCTGGATAGATGGTTACATTCGAATGAATATGAGAACCTTCTCCGATAATAACATCTTCATGTATGCAGGTAAAAGGATCAACTCTTACACTATTATGTAATTTGGCTAAGTGGGAAATAGACGCTAGTGGACTTTGCATACTTATACTTTATCTTTGATTACTTGAGCAAGCATTTCTGCTTCCATCACTAAATTCCCATTCACAAAGGCCTTTCCGCCCATTTCAACCAATCCTCTTCTGATAGGTGAAAGTAAGGTTAATTCAAATACTAAGGTATCACCAGGCACAACTTTTTGCTTAAACTTAACTTTATCTATTTTCATGAAATAGGTAGAATACAAATGCGGTTCTTCCACCTTACTTAAGGCAAAAATACCACCAACTTGAGCCATGGCTTCAATTTGCAGTACGCCAGGGAATACTGGGTTTCCAGGAAAATGACCTGTAAAAATTGGTTCATTCATGGTGACATTTTTCACACCGATTATGGTTAGATCATTAATCTCCATAATTTTATCCACCATCAAAAAAGGAAAGCGATGCGGGAGCATACCTTCAATAGCAATACTATCATACAGCGGTGTTTTTGTAATATCAAACACCCTGCCTTGATTTTGTTGTTTTTTGATTTGTTCCTTTAAGATTTTTGCAAAACGAACATTTCCTGAGTGACCTGGACGGGCTGCTAGAATATGTGCTTTAATAGGTTTGCCTATGAGTGCCAAGTCTCCAACAATATCTAATAATTTATGTCGAGCGGGCTCATTTTCATATTTTAATTTAGAACTATTGAGTACACCAATTCCTTTTAATTCAATTTTCAATTCTTCCTTACCCAATAATTTCGCCAATCGATTTAATTCTTCTTGTGAAATATCAATACGATCAACCAAAACAATAGCATTGTCTAAATCGCCACCTTTTATTAAATTATTCTGGGCAAGGTATTCTAATTCTCTTAAGAACACAAAAGTTCTACAGGGCGCAATTTCAGTATTAAAATCACCGATATTGTACATGCTTGCGTGTTGCGTTCCAAGCACAGGAGATTTATAATCGACCATTACGGTTAATCTATAATTTTTATCTGGGATTGCTAAAAATTCAATTCCATTTTCAACATCTTCCCACGGAATATTTTCAGTCAATTCAAAGTACTCTCTTTCGGCAGTTTGTTCCACGAAACCCGTTTCGAGTATGGCATCTACATACAATTTTGAA
>Ga0304728_1002094_pt1 | contig 13154 bp, 11 predicted proteins | sample C_130625_MF_Meta_FD_190476 | JGI IMG/M metagenome (GOLD analysis project Ga0304728, IMG submission 190476) | Freshwater microbial communities from Lake Croche, Canada to study carbon cycling - C_130625_MF_MetaG (v2) (version 2) | ecosystem: Environmental > Aquatic > Freshwater > Lake | place... | reverse complement strand
AGTGCCACGTTCAAAAGCAACATCATTGCGCTTGTATTGAACATCGACGAACTTGCGTAGTAATGCATTCCGCTCGATCTCATCCCCTACGCGCAATTTGATCATTCGATCCACATATTCTTGTGGAGTTCCTAAACCGTAAATGCAGGAAACCGTGGCCACAACGATCACATCGCGGCGTGTAAGTAATGAGTTTGTTGCTGAGTGACGTAAGCGCTCGACTTCATCATTAACGCTCGAATCCTTTTCTATAAAAGTATCAGTCTGCGGAACGTAAGCTTCTGGTTGGTAGTAGTCGTAATACGAAACAAAATATTCAACGGCATTATTGGGAAGTAACTCCCGAAATTCATTGGCTAACTGGGCGGCCAAAGTTTTATTCGGCGCTAAAACCAAAGTAGGCCTCTGCAGTTTTTCAATTAACCAAGCAGTGGTGGCTGATTTTCCAGTACCCGTTGCACCTAGCAGGACAACATCTTGTTCGCCCGCAGCTATGCGACGAGCGATTTCAGCGATGGCCTCAGGCTGATCCCCGGCTGGAACATAATCACTGATTACTTGGAACGGCTCGACTCGACGTTGAAGTTCTGAAATCGGACGCATTTGCTAAGCCTACTTTTTAACATCCTTATCCGCGAGTTCTTCCCATATATTTTCCACTTTACGCAGCAAATCATCTTCGCTGCCATCGTTTTCAATTACAAAATCAGCGATGGATTCGCGTTGTTCCCGACTTGCCTGGGCAGCAATGCGCGATTCAATCTCAGAGATGTGTAGACCCCTAGCCCGAAGGCGTGCAATGCGATTGTCCATCGCTGCCTCAACGGTAATTACGCAATCAAATCTATCTGCGCCCTTTGTCTCAAATAGCAATGGAATTTCATAGACCAAAGTTTCTCCAGCTTTGAGTGATGCGACCGCTTCTTCGAATTCTTTGCGAATCCAGGGGTGGATCACGCCTTCTAATTTCGCTCTCAAAGTAGGGTCTTTGAAAATCAATTCACCTAACGCACGGCGATCTATATCTCCATTTTTTAGAATACCGTCACCAAAAATCATCACTACTTCATCAAATCCAGTTGAACCACGTTCGATAGCTGCACGAGCTAATTGATCAGCATCGATTACTAATGCGCCCAGATCAGCAAAATACTCAGAGGCAAGCGACTTTCCGCTTCCTATTCCCCCAGTCAAAGCAATCACCCGCATATTCCAAGCCTACCTTTGAAGAATCAGATTTATTGAAAAGGACTCAGTAGAAGAAAGAAAGGGTCAAACGTTCTGCTTTCGTCTTCGCTGAGTTCTTGAAAAGAAAAAGGACCCGACAATTACGTCGAGTCCTTTTATCTCAAATATTGCTACTCAGCAGCTGGTGCTTCTTCTTCAGCTGGAGTTGCAGCAGCATCGGCAGCTTTAGCTTCTGCTTTTTGCTTCTTATGCGCCATGAAACGCTCTTGCGCTTGAGCGTATTGTTTTTCCCACTCTTCGCGCTGAGTTTCAAATCCCGGCTTCCATTCTTGTGAATCTGAATCGAAACCTTCTGGATAGATAAAGTTTCCTTCGGCATCGTACCGAGCAGCCATTCCATATTGAGTTGGATCAAATGCTTCGATCTCAATCTCATGACCTTCATTGGCTTGCTTCAACGATAGTGAAATTCGACGACGCTCTAGGTCGATATCAATGATCTTCACAAATAGTTCGTCATCAACTTGAACAACTTGCTCAGGAATTTCAACATGGCGTTCGGCCAACTCTGAAATGTGAACTAGGCCTTCAATGCCTTCGTGAACACGAATGAATGCTCCGAATGGAACAAGCTTTGTAACCACACCAGGAACAACCTGATTGATTGTATGTGTGCGAGCAAATGCTTGCCATGGATCTTCTTGTGTTGCCTTAAGTGAAAGTGATACGCGCTCACGCTCGAAATCAACTTCAAGAACTTCAACAGTTACTTCATCGCCAACTTCAACAACTTCACCTGGATGATCAATGTGCTTCCAAGAAAGCTCTGAGACGTGAACAAGTCCATCTACTCCACCTAGGTCTACGAAAGCACCGAAGTTTACGATTGATGAAACTACACCAGTACGAACTTGACCCTTTTGTAGCTGATTGAGGAAAGTTGTACGTGATTCTGATTGTGTTTGTTCAAGGAAAGCACGACGTGAAAGAACTACGTTATTGCGGTTCTTATCCAGTTCGATGATACGAGCCTCAACCTGCTTACCAATGTAAGGAGTGAGGTCACGAACACGACGCATTTCAACAAGGGACGCTGGCAAAAAGCCGCGAAGTCCGATGTCAACGATAAGTCCGCCCTTAACAACTTCAATTACAGTTCCGATGACAACTTCATCGCGTTCCTTCTTGCCTTCAATGTCTCCCCATGCGCGTTCGTATTGTGCGCGCTTCTTAGAAAGAATGAGGCGTCCTTCTTTATCTTCTTTTTGAAGAACGAGAGCTTCGATTGTCTCGCCAACCTTGACGAGTGAATTTGGATCTACATCGTGGCGAATTGAAAGCTCGCGAGAAGGAATTACACCTTCAGTTTTGTAACCGATGTCGACAAGAACTTCTTCGCGTCCAACCTGGACGATTGTTCCTGTTACTAGATCTCCGTCATTAAAATTTCTGATTGTTCCTTCGATTGCGGCTAAAAAGTCAGCTGCTGATCCGATGTCATTTACTGCAATTACAGGTGCTGTAGTCAAGTTGCTCCGTAGGGATAGATGAGTAGTAGTTCCCGCTTTCGCGGCTGGAGGGTAAGGGTACGGTTTACGCGCGAGTTAGAGCAAATCCATGCGTAAAAATCCGCTCCATAGATAGACTCACTCTTGAAATGAAACGTTACATTGATTTCTTCCGCACGCCGCAAGTTGTGCCACTCTTTTTAGCCTCCTTCCCAGCACGAATTGCTTACGGGATGATCGCCCTTTCGGTCTTTTTCAAAGCCCAGCATGAAACAGGTTCTATCGCTTTCGCAGGTCTAGCCATCGGGATAACTTCTGTTGCTGGTTCGGCTTCTGCTGGTATTCGATCCTCTGTCATCGATCTTTTTGGCCAGAAATGGCCCCTTAGAATTTTGGTGCCCGGGTACACATCAATGTTGATTGTTCTAAGTTTCGCCCATACACGCCAAACAATTTTGAGTTTTGCATTTCTATTGGGTATCTCGGCTCCTCCAATTAATCTTTCAGTTCGTCCGCTGTGGAAAGCAATTGTCTCTGAAGATTTAATACGCAGTGCATACGCTATTGACACTTCTGTTATCAATACTGCCGGAGTAATTGGCCCAGTGATTGCCACGGCGTTATCACTCTCTTCACATCCTCAGCTAGCACTGCTATCGGCAGCTTGCTTGATGGCATTGGGGGGCGGGGCTCTTTCAATTAATCCAGTTTCACGGGCATGGATTCCGGAAAAGAAAAAAGCCGGACAAAAACCATTGTGGAAACACAGAGCGATTCAATTATTAATGATTGAGGCAATCTTCATTGGTTTTGGTTGGGGTGTATTTGATGTTGCCGTGCCCGCTTTTGCAACGATTGAAAAAGTTCCTTCACGAACCGCTTGGATTCTGGCCGCAATGGGCATTGCAAGTATTCTGGGTGGAATAGCTGCGGGCATAGTTTCAAAGCGTTACAGTCCACTTGGTTGGTTTATTCGTAATTATTTTCTCTGGTTTATTTTTACTTTGCCTTTAGCATTTACGTATCCCGGTTGGAGTTTGGCGCTCGTCGGTGCCTGTCTAGGCTTTATTGGTGGAGCGCAACAAGTTTTTTACTGGGAAGTTCTTGAAGCCGTTCGCCCCCTAGGTTCTGAAGTTTCATCTATCGGTTGGTTGTGGACCATCGAAGGTTCTTTTATGGCACTTGGCTCAGCTGTTGGCGGGTATGTATCGCAAGAATTTTCGCCTCGAATTGCATTAGCGATAACACCGACGTGCATTGCTATCGGAACAATTCTTTTGGTCTTAGGTCGATCATGGCTAGCCGAAGCTAATCTTGTGCCGAAGCCTGAAAATGATTTACGAGCCATGCGCGATAACTCAGATGAAACTAATTAATGCGCGGCTTCGTGCCAGGTAAGGCCTAATCCAGCGCTCACATCCAGAGGTGCTCGTAGCGGATATGCCGCGCCCATTTCGCGCTTCACAAGTTCGGTAATCGCGTTTTCCTCACCTTTCACAACTTCAACAATCAACTCATCATGAATCTGCAGCAATAAACGCGAAGCCATGTTTTCCTTCTCAATAGCGCGCTGAACTTTGAGCATGGCTAATTTAATGATGTCGGCAGCTGAACCTTGAATCGGTGCATTTAATGCCATTCGTTCAGCTACTTCACGGCGTTGACGGTTATCGTGCATCAAGTCAGGCAAATATCTGCGCCGACCCATAATCGTTTCGGTATAACCAACTTTGCGCGCCTCTTCTACGACGTTTTTCAAATAATCGCGGATTCCACCAAAGCGCTCAAAATATTTATCCATTAATTCTTGGGCCGCTGGTGGTGAGATATCTAGTTGAGCCGATAATCCGTAAGACGAGAGGCCATATGCAAGTCCATATGACATTGCTTTAATCTGCCTGCGCATTTCAGGATCTACATCATGTGCAGCAACTCCAAATATTTCTCCGGCAATAGTTGCATGCAAATCTTCGCCCGACTCAAAAGCTTTGAGCAGCTTTTCATCGTGCGATAAGTGAGCCATGATGCGCATTTCAATCTGACTGTAATCAGCAGTTAAGAGGCCGACGTAACCCTTGCCTGCGATAAAGCAGTTACGAATGGTGCGCCCTTCCTCTGTACGAACTGGAATATTTTGTAAATTTGGTCCAGTTGAAGATAGACGTCCAGTGGCTGCGACGGTCTGTTGGAAATGCGTGTGTATCCGCCCATCTTTTGCTATTTCAGCAATTAAACCTTCAACTGTCGTTCCTAGTTTCTTTGTTTCACGAATGCGCAAAAGTGACGTCAGTACAGGATGGCCACTCTTTTGATGTAGCCAATCTAAGCTTTCAGCATCGGTGGTATATCCAGTTTTGATCTTCTTTGTCTTAGGAAGCTTAAGCTCATCAAAGAGAACAACTTGTAACTGCTTAGGGGAAGCCACATTGAATTCATGTCCTACTGCGTCATGTGCCGATTTAGTTTCACGACTTACTTCACCCTCAAAGTAGGCAGCTAGTTTGTCTAACTCTTTCTTATCAACGGCAATACCCAGTGCTTCCATCTTGGCTAAAAGGGCGGCAATTGGTAGTTCCATATCTACAAAGAGATCCCACAACCCGCGCTCTTTAAGTTCTCGCGTCAGCGAATCACGCAGGGTGAACAATGCTCGAGCAGATGTCAGTAACTCTTGTTCAGGGGATGAAAAGTTTATTGCACTGCCATCTCCCCAACGCTCTTGGAGATCTTTGAGTTCTTGTGCTCGAATACCTGGATTAACTAAATAAGCCGCAAGTGAAGTATCAAACTCAACACCCACTAGTCCATTACTGCGCCCTAAAGATTTAGCATCATGGGCGATTTTTGGAATTGAAGCATCTAGAGCCCAATCCCCCATATTTGAAGAATGAATCAGGTATATCTCTTCTTGAGAGAAGGCAACCGCGAATCGATGTAACTTCTCATCAACCATTGAATAAGTAAGTGCGATAGCACCCTTGTGCTTAGCAATCTTTGCATCCAACTCTGCTGGAGTTAATACACCTTCACTGATCGCTTGCGCAAAGAGTTGAAACTCTGGCTCTGCTGCTTTAGAACTCCCCTTAAGTAGAATTGGTTTCATTCGGTCTTTAAGAGTTTTGAATTCAAGGCGATCAAATAGCGGATTAGTCAGATTCTCATCGACTCCAGACCAGGCCAATGCATCGATACTCAATTCCAAAGGAACGTCGGCAACGAGCTGTGTCAATTCTCGATTGCGAATGACATTGTCGATTGAATCGCGAAGGGATTGTCCGACTTTGCCGCCGACTTTATCTACGTTCGATAAAAGCTCTTGTAACGATCCATACTCAACGACCCACTTGGCTGCAGTTTTTTCTCCCACGCCAGGAATCGAAGGCAAGTTATCACTGGGGTCTCCACGCAAGGCCGCAAAATCTGGATACTGTGTTGGCGACATTCCATATTTTTCTTGGACAGCTTCTGGAGTCATCCGGGCTAAATCACTTACTCCACGCTTGGGATAAAGCACCGTTGTCTTCTCATTTACTAACTGGAATGAATCGCGATCTCCAGTGCAAATAAAAACTTCTGCGCCCTCTTTTTCAGCCCGCTTAGCGATAGTGGCCAATATATCGTCGGCTTCATAACCCTCTACTTCAAACTGTGTAATCCCAAAGGATGAAACTAATTCGTGAAGATAAGACATTTGAGAGCGAAATTCATCCGGGGTTTTAGCTCGGTTGGCTTTGTATTCGGGGAAGATTTCAGAGCGAAAAGTCTTTCGCGAAACATCAAAAGCTACCGCTACATGTGTAGGTTTTTCGCTGGTGAGAAGTGAGAGCAACATCGTGGCAAAACCATAAATAGCATTCGTATGCTGACCCGAGGCAGTAGTGAAATTTTCGGCCGGTAGCGCATAAAAGGCTCGGTACGCCATCGAATGCCCATCAATAAGTAATAGGCGTTTGCTCATGGGCACATCTTAGGTTGCACACTAGAATACTTCTCATGATCAATGAAGAGTTTCTAAAGTTTTACAAAGAGCGCGGTAGTGGTGCACTGGATCAGAAGTTAGGCATCACAATTACTCAGGCCGAGCCAGGGCGAATTGTCGGCACAATGCCCGTTGAAGGAAACACGCAACCCATGGGGCTTTTGCATGGTGGTGCTAACGTAGTTCTGGCTGAAAGTCTTGGTTCAATTGGTACGTCATTGCATGCCGGTCCAACGCGCAAAATTGTAGGTGTAGATATAAATGCCACTCATCACAAATCCGCCACAACTGGTTTAGTTACTGGAGTTGCTACAGCAATCTCCCTTGGAAAAACCTTGTGTAGCTGGGAGATTGTTATTACCAATGAAGCAGGAGAACGCACATGTACTGCGCGCATTACCTGTTTAATTCTGGCGCAACGTTAAGAATGCGCTCCAGTACCAAGATAAGCCTCGCGCACTGCTGGGTCATTGAGTAGGTCCGAAGCTTTTGCTTCTTTAACTACATTTCCAGTCTCCAAAATATAAGCACGATGGGCGCGCTGTAGTGCTTGTTGAGCATTTTGCTCAACTAACAAAATAGTCACACCTTGCTTATTGATTTCAGTAATGATGCGGAAGATATTGGCAATCATTTGTGGCGCAAGACCCATGGATGGTTCATCAAGAAGTAAAACCTTTGGACGAGACATCAATGCACGGCCGATAGCCAACATCTGCTGCTCTCCCCCAGATAAAGTTCCACCGGCTTGAGCTAAACGTTCTTTAAGACGTGGGAATAATCCATAAATCATTTCCAGATCTTCATCCATTTCGGCTTTGCGATTTTTACGATGGAACTTACCCATCTCAAGATTTTCTAACACGGTCATGCCCGGAAAGATTCCACGGCCTTCAGGTGCTTGTGAGATTCCAAGATCTACGCGCTGATGCGCCGGAACATTAGAAATATCTTGACCATCAAAAATAATTGAGCCAGAGGAAACTTTACGAAGGCCAGAAATTGTTTTAAGTGTCGTGGTCTTGCCCGCACCATTAGCACCAATTAACGTAACAATTTCACCTTCGTTAACTACAACGTTGATGCCTTTGATTGCCTCGATTTTGCCGTAGTGAACATGGAGATCTTTAATTTCAAGACGCATCAGCGGGTACTCCTAAATAGGCCTCGATAACCTTGGGATCATTTTGAACTTTACTTGGCAAGTCATCTGCAATTTTGACACCGAAATCTAGAACAGCAACGCGATCAGAGATTCCCATGATTAATGACATGTCATGCTCGATAAGCAGAACGGTGTAACCAGCATCGCGGATCCGCTTAATGAGGGCGGCAAGTTCTACTTTTTCAGCCGGGTTGAAACCAGCCGCTGGCTCATCAAGCAGAAGCAGTTGTGGGTTAGTGCCCATTGCGCGTGCGATCTCAAGACGGCGTTGCACACCATACGGTAAATTCTTCGCTAGACGATCGGCGTACTCGTCAATGCCGATGAAACGCAAAATCTCATGTGCGCGTTCACGATTTTCGCGCTCTTCGCGACGTGCACGTGGCACGCCAAATAAGGCGCCAACAAGACCGCTCTTTTTGTGAGCATCGGTGGCAGTAATGACATTTTCAAGCGTTGTCATGTCGCCCCATAAACGAATGTTTTGGAAAGTACGCGCGATACCCATTTGGGTAATTTGGAAACGCTTCTGCTTATTGATACGAGTTCCAGCAAAGGTGATGGTTCCACTAGTTGGCTTGTAAACTCCTGTGACAACATTAAAGACAGTAGTTTTACCGGCGCCGTTAGGTCCGATCAAAGCCAAAATTTCACCTTTTTTAACCTCTAGGTTCACTTCACCTAAAGCTGTAACGCCACCAAATTTCATAGTGACATTTTGAAGAGAAAGAAGAATCTCGGACATTTAAGCATTCACCTCTTTCTTCACGATCGCCTTTTCACGCTTTTTGCGAGGCAGCAACCCATCTGGGCGGAAATTCATAACTACAACAAGAACTATTCCAAATACCAATAGACGGGCATCTGAAATAAAGCGAATACGATCAGGTAGATAACCCAGGATTGTTCCACCTACAACGACTCCCCAGATGTTTCCAATTCCACCGAACACAACGCATGACAGGATAAGAATTGAAACGTTAAGCGTAAACATTTCAGGTGCGATGAAAAGATTCTTGGAAGCGTAAAGAACTCCCGCAGCGCCACCAACAGCTGCGCCTAAAGTAAAGGACCAAATCTTGTACTTAAGTGTTGGAACTCCCATAAGTTCGGCAGCATCTTCGTCCTGGCGAATAGCTTCCCATGCACGTCCTGGACGGCGCACACTCAACCGGCGAATCATCCAGATAGTTAATAAAATCATAACGACAACTACCCAGAAGAAAACTTTCTGGTCATCTAATTTGAACTTTAGCGGGCCAATATTTGGAGGCATTGGAACGTTAGCAATTCCATTTGGGCCTTTACTCCAGGTGGAGTTGAGAACAATGAGGCGAACAATTTCACCAAAACCCAAAGTAACGATGGCCAAATAATCCCCACGAAGACGCAACGTTGGAAGACCAAGAAGTACGCCAGCCAACATCGCAAAACCAATACCAAAAGGCATGATTTCCCAAGTGTTCAAATGCGTATGAGTTCCCATTAGCGCCATTGTGTAGGCACCAATTGCGAAGAAAGCTACATAGCCCAAATCCAACATTCCAGATTTACCAACAACAATGTTGAGACCAAGGGCCATCAAAACGAAAATACCAACTGGATAAACAAGTACCGCATCGTATGAAGCGATAGGAGTTGCTAACCAGCTAGCACCAGCAAATGGCAGAAGGCCAACAAGGATAATCGCACTAATTGCAATTGTTACACGCTTAGGGCGATTGGCACGCTCCCAAATTCCTGCGCCCCAGTCACGAAGATTCCAATAATTTCTAATTTTCATGGCTTATGCCCTCGTTGTCTGAACGGCTTCGCCAAATAGACCATTTGGCTTAAAGAGAAGAACAAGAACTAAGACAACGAAAACTGTTACAGCTTTCCATTGTGTTCCAAGTACGGCTGATGCATAAACCTCAAGCAAACCTAAAGTAAGTCCGCCGAAGAAAGCACCTCGGATATTTCCAATTCCTCCAAGAACTGCAGCAGTAAATGCCGCTAAACCCATAGTGAAACCAATATTGAACTTCGTGTATTCGAAAACAGTTACGTAGAAAAAGCCTGCGGCACCAGTAGCTAATCCACCCACCAAGAAGGTAGTGGTAATGACTCGGTTGAGATTAACACCCATTAATTTAGCGGCATCTTCATTCATAGATACTGCACGAATAGCTTTACCCATTCGAGACATCTTAATAAAGCGCTCAAGTATGAAGAAAATGATTGCTGCAGCAATGATTGTAATAACGGTGTCGAGGCGAATGTTGGCGCCCCACACTTCAGTCAAGATAATTTTTTCAAGCACGCGAGGTGATCCCACTGGGCGTGAACTTGTGAGCAAGCGCATAACCTCAGAAAGGGCGATTGAAATACCAATTGCCGAAATCAATGTCGCAATTCGGTTAGTTCCTTTAGCACGTAAACGGCGATACGCCACAAATTCAACAAAGACTGCTGTAAGTCCGGCAACCGCCATAGACATTAAGAGTGCGCAGACTAGAACAAAAACTAATTTAAAACCCGTAGCTGGCTTAGTTAACTGCGTGTAATGGAAAATATCGCGGTTAGTAACAACCGTGCCGAAAGTTCCCCACATAAAGATTTCAGAGTTAGCGAAGTTAATCATTCTAAGAACGCCATAAACCATGGTGTAACCGAGTGAGATCAATACATAAATAAATCCAAGGGCTACTCCAGATATAGTGAGAGACCAGAACTGGTCAATCAACACTTTAAACATTGTTCTCCTTCGCTAAAGCAACTGCGCGAGTATAAAGCCTTCAACTACGCAAGTGGTGGGTGCCCCGGCCCTCTTTTGCAAGAGAGTTCGGAGACACCCACCAACTCGTTAAACGTAGAGCCCGTTAATTACTTAACTGGACCTGTGTTCTTTAGCGCACCGCTTGTAACAGTGAATCCTGAGAATCCACCAACTGCGATGTCTCCGGCCTTGTTGAAGCCAAGAGTTGCTCCACCGATACCAGTGCCCTTGTAAGCGTTAACCCAAGCAAGCATTGCTGCGCGAGTTGTCTTACCAGCCTTGATACCTGCAAGCATGATGTTTGCAGCATCGAATGATTCAACTGCATATACACCTGAAGAGATGCCCATCTTCGCCTTGAAGTCAGCTTCGATCTTTGCGCTGACATCTGGAAGACCAGCAACACCTGTAAGGCGTGAACCTTCAGCTGATGCACCAGCTAGAACTGCGAACTGTGCATTGAATACTCCGTCGCCGCCAGCAAATACTGCCTTTGAACCTGAGTCACGAAGCTGCTTGATGAAGACTGCTGCTTGGCTGTAGTAACCAGTGTAGATAACTACAGTTGCGCCAGATGTCTTGATCTTTGCAATTGTTGGGCTGAAATCTGTTGTTGTGTTTGGAACTGAGTCAGTTCCTACTAGTGATGCTCCTGCAACAGTCTTTAGACCAGCAGTTACATAACCAGCTAGAGGCACTGCATATGCTGATTGGTCATCAAAGATGAAGACCTTTGCACTTGAAACGCCACTTGTTGCGTACTTAGCTAGAGCTGGACCCTGCTTATCATCTGTAGCAACAACACGGTGGAACACTGGGCTACCAAAGTCAGGTGACTTTGGATCTGTTAGTGATACACGAGTTGCTGATGGAGAGATAGTTACTAGTCCGCCAGCCTTGTAATAAGGAAGTGAAGCAATTGTTGCACCTGAATAAGCTGGTCCAACGATTCCAAGAATGCTCTTGTTAGTTCCAATTCCTGGAGCAACTGTTCCTGCTACAGATGGATCGCCTTGGTCATCGATTGAAACAAGCTTGATTTTGATGCTTGGGTTCTTTGCTTCGAATAATTTAATTGCGTACTTGACTGCATTTTGCTCATCAGTACCAGTTGATGCTTCGCCACCTGAAAGTGGGCCTTGGTAACCGATTGTGTAAGTCTTTGCAGCAGCACTTGCTGTTGAAACTGAAGCTAAGCCAAACGCTAGGGCCGCAGCAGTAACAATCGCAAGGGATTGCTTAAGCTTCTTGTTCATGTGTTGCCTTTCCTGTTCTTGTGTCCCGGGACAGGGAGGTGGTCAGGGTAATGGCAGCACTTGCCTATTCACAAGTGGAATTGAGCCTGGAAATGTATCGGTTTTGTTATATTCGTGTAACGAATTACGGCTTTGAGGGCTCTTAGCCCTCGGGCACGGCATCTGGACTAATGACCGCCTCGGCCACTTGTTTCATGGTTAATCGACGGTCCATGGCCGCTCTTTGGATCCAGGAGAAAGCCTCTGGCTCTGAAAGATTCAACGCCTTCATCAAAATGCCTTTTGCGCGATCGATTATTTTTCGAGTTTCCAAGCGATCATGTAAGTCGGCAACTTCGGCGGCAAGTGATTTCATTTGAGTGTGTCGGCTAATTGCAATTTCAATTGCTGGGACTAAATCTGAAATTGTAAAAGGCTTCACTACATAAGCCATTACACCGGCATCACGAGCACGGTCGATTAACTCTTTTTGAGAAAAAGCCGTCAACATTAAAACTGGTGCGATTTCAATAATTTTTGCCGCCGCGGATATTCCATCAAGAATCGGCATCTTGACATCTAAAATTGCTAAATCCGGTTTATGTAACGTTGCTAATTCAATAGCTTCTTGGCCATTAGTTGCTTGTGCGATAACTTCATAACCAGCACCTTGCAACATTTCCACAAGATCCATACGAATAAGCGTTTCATCTTCGGCTACAACAATGCGAACACCCATGGCCGATACATCCTTTCGCACTGTGAATGTAGCTAAAGTGCCCCGAGTCGGATTCGAACCGACACTATGCAGTGTTTGAGACTGCCCTCTCTACCGTTGGAGTACCGAGGCTTTTCGATTACCAGCGGGGTAAATCTTAGCGGTAAGCCGGAGCTACTCCACCAACTGCATCTCCAACGCGGTGAACGCGCATTGCATTGGTTGAGCCTGGAATTCCAGGAGGAGATCCAGCAACAATCATGACTTCATCACCTTTATGAGCGCGACCTGACTCAATTAAAACACTATCAACGAGTATCACCATTTCATCGGTTGCACCAACAACTGGAGTGAGCATTGATTCGACTCCCCATGAAAGTGCAAGTCGGTTATACGTGCCGATTTCAGGAGTCATTGCAAGAATTGGAATGGGCGAACGCATGCGTGACATGCGGCGCGCAGAATCACCACTTTGAGTGAATGCAACTAAATATTTAGCACCAACAATTGCGCCAACCTCAGTTGCCGCTTTTGTGATTGCTCCGCCTTTAGTTCGTGGTGAAGTTTTAATGGGGCGGATTCGATCCAGTCCACCTTCTTCAG
>Ga0304728_1002091_pt1 | contig 13163 bp, 32 predicted proteins | sample C_130625_MF_Meta_FD_190476 | JGI IMG/M metagenome (GOLD analysis project Ga0304728, IMG submission 190476) | Freshwater microbial communities from Lake Croche, Canada to study carbon cycling - C_130625_MF_MetaG (v2) (version 2) | ecosystem: Environmental > Aquatic > Freshwater > Lake | place... | reverse complement strand
GTGCTCCGCCACGCCTTTCGTGGGGGGGGTCGAGGAGACTCCTTACCGGGGAATAAGGCCTATTATACGCTGTTTTCATCGCTTCTTCTTTCCTCGTAATGGCTTCTTAATGACAGGCGGAACGACCACCGGCTCCTGATCGGTGTGGAATCCGCCCAGCGCGTCAGCCATCGCCGCTTGAATCCGTATTGGTCGAGCCCGCTTATGCACGGCCTGTTTAGTGATGCCATACATCCTGGCTATCTCGGGGGCCGATAGACAGCCGGGTAACTCCAATGCCCAGCGCACTAACTCGACGTGCCGACGTAACCGCATATCACCCGTGCGTGCAATGCTATCAAAGAATTGTCTGAGCAACCGGCCGACGTGATCGCGAGAAATGAATGAGTCAGTCTCCACCCGCAGCTCCTCGGGCTTAGTGGCCCACGCCTTATGGTTAGGATTAATCTCGAACACGTGCCTAGGCTGGACCATCTCGCGGTAAGGCAACACACCGCCGTCTCTCAGCTTATCTTGGACTGTCTTCGATTGAGCAAAGAACCATCGGTCAAAAGACGTGGCATCTTTGGCGGGCGCAGTGAGGTCGTGCAGGGTTGTCCTCATTCGATGTCAGTAGAGTCGGGCAAGGATGTTGAGTCGGGCAACAGGGAACAAAGGTTATGCCATAGGCCGTCTGGTTTAAACTCGAGCATATGCTTGCGGGTAAATCGATAGACTAGGGATGAGTAGCGCTTAGTGTATTCGATATCCCTTTGGACTAGGTCTTTCAGTTCCTTTGGACTGATGGTCTTCGGCCAGCCTGCGATCGTAGCACGCAAGGCATCGTCTAGGGCTTTCTTATTTTTTATAGCCTGTTCGTGTGCTAGCTCTAAAGCGGCCTCCATCGTCGGTCGCTTCTCTCTCCAGGCTTTCTGCCGGATACGAGTCCACTCAAGTTTCTTTAAAACGGTCCGTCTTCGGCTTAGGTTACTCATCGCGTTAACGTACGTCCTCGCCAGAGAGACGAGCGAACCCCAGCGTAAGCGACAGGGGTGATGCAAGTCTCACCCTGTTATCGAAGATACAGGGACAGAAGTTGAGACAGAAGTTGATAGTGGTCGATTTGGTCATTTAAGGGGGGTATGGGGGTGTAGGGGCTATCCTGCTACCCTTTAGAGTTTCAAACGCCCTGTAGACCCCTTGGCGGGGCTGGAATCGGTGCTCTGGGTAGGGGCTTGGGAGTATTCCCATCGAATGACCCCTTTCTCGGCGGCGTGGCGGATATGAATCTCAGACTTGAATTGGTTTTCCGAGTCCTTGAGGCCCGCCCGACCACGGCGCTTAGTCAGACCAAACTTATAGATAGGTTCGTCCCCTTGGCATCGGAATAGGACGGCTACTTCGCGGAAGTAGTTAGTGAACTCTGAGGAGCCTAGGCCCGAATAAGCCAAGTCGGCTACCGTATGGCCTTCTTTGTCGGAGGCTGACTTAGGCTTGCCAGTATGATGCATAGCGACGAGGACGGCGCCAGTCTCGAGGAGGATGGGTGCTAGATCGTGGCGGAGGAAACGGGAGGCCTGCTCCTGGTCGGAGATATCAATGCCGGCGAAGGAGAGCAATGGGTCGACGAAGACGATGTCGGCCCTATGGTCTTGGATGAGTTTCTTGAGGGCGTCGGTAAAAGCGGTGCCTGTGCTGATAGTATCCCGAAAGATTGCTAGGTGCTCTTTCAGCTGCGCCTTCTCTTCCGCGTCAAGATAAGCACCCGAGACTACGTCTTGGAGGGCTTCTCCCATATCGAGGGCGTCATTCTCCGCTTGGAGGATAATCGAGCGCAGGGGTTTGACTGGTTTAATGCCAAAGAAATCACGGCCCAGTGACCAGTGGACTGAGGCCTGCATCATCAGCGACGATTTACCCGTCCCAGATTGACCGACGATAAGGAGCGAGCCTCCCTTGCATAACCAGCGATTGCCTAAAATATTGTTAGGGTCAGCCTTTCGGTCGGCAGTAAGGAGGTAATCGAAATCCATCCGCTGAGGGCCAGTCTTCGTTTCAGCCTTCTGGGGCTCAATGGCGCCGAGTACGCGGGAGGCATAGTCAATGATGCCATCTAGGTCTGCGTTAGGATCGTTAGCGGCCTCAACGGCTTTAGCCAGGGAGCCGGAGAGTTTGCGGAGCTTCGAGGTACGTACGATAGACTCTATCCACGATGAGCGTTCGACGGTGGGAGCGTTGCTGGTCATCTGAGAGACGAACCACGCCTCAACGGGTGAACCCATCTTGCGAAGGGTTTGGCTCACGGTCAGTTCGTTAACGTCTGCGTAGCATCGGAGCATAGCGGAGGCGATGTCTTGGTGCTTTGGCTCGAAAAAGTCTGACGGCTGTACCTCATCGGGTAGCGGTTTAAAATCGCGGATTAGGACGCCGAGCAGTGCAGACTCAGCGTCAACGGAGTTGGGAAGTGACATTGGGAAGATTGTGAATGAGGCGGTGCAGGCCTTCGGTCAAGATGCTTTCCTCTTTGGCTTATCGGGCGGGCCATAATGAGCCATCCGTTGCAAACGATTGTGGGTGACTACGCGGTAAGTCCGTTTCTCAAGAATACCGGAGGCAATGGCCTTGCGAATATATATGTGAGTCTGGGCGTCGGTCAAACTCCAGCGCTTAGACCATTCCGAAGTCATCACGAAACCTTTGTCGGGCTTTTCGGCAGTCTTATGGATTTCAGCGAGGACGGCCTTGAGTATTGGGTCAATGGATTTGCGACCCCATACCATTTTACCTTTCGATGCGTTTGCCATATCAGCGAGACTTTGGGGTGTAAATGCGGAGGTCGGTCTGCCAGATCCACGACTTCCCAACCTTGTGAACAAGCCACACCTTCCAATCTTGGCCGTCAACCCATCCGGCCGCAAAGCCAGACCCCCAGCGAGAAGTGGCTAGGCGGTGAGACGCGTAAGCCATCGCATCTTTCTGGCAAAGGCATCCAGCTGAGAAAGCGGCGCCACCTTCGGCTTTGGTCAAATTGACCTGGCTAAGATTATGCGTGTGTCCGTGGATAAGAGCACCGCCACGATCGGCGTAGTGCTTCCCCTGCTCTGGCGTGGCGTTGATGCCGTGGGCATAGCCGTGGACAAAAGCGATAGGGCCTAGGCGGTAGACGCCCTTCTCAGCGTGGTAAGGCAGGATGGTCTTGGCTCCTGCTGCTTTGGCTGAACGATTGATGCGTTCCTTAAGGTCTGAGCAATAGTCGCGGACTAGAGCCGAACCGGAACTGTGCATTAAGTTATCTGCACGGTGCTCGTGATTACCCCACAGGTAGACGGTTGGCTTGGTTCGCTTGAGGAAATCTTCACCGGCCTCGAGGTCAGCCAGGAGGGACTCAGCGCCTTCAGCGTCGTTACCCGCACCGCGTCGAAGCGATCGGAAGTCGAAGCAGTCACCGAGGTGGACGCGAACGGTCGGCTTGTAGTCCTTGATGAACTCGCAAAGAGCGTCGACGGCTTCGGGGTCGGCCATATCTCCGTGATTGTCACCGAAGGCTACGAAGCGGGTAGGGTTAGACATTGGAGTATGCGACTTTCTTGGCCTTCAATTCGGCTAGCAAGGCGTCACGTTTGACGCGGGCGGCATCTAAATCATAACCGAGAGGGATGATGGTAGACTTGCCGGCTAGGGAGTGAACGCGGAAGTAATACTTACGGCCCGACTTCATCAGGTACTTATTGGGTGCGGGTAATTCGATGCGGGCGTGCTTCATATGAGCGCCGCATTTAGTGTATTTCGGGCAGGACGCGAGGAAGGCCGCACGTTCGACTGTAAGGCCCACGGCCCGAGCCCACGCCATCTGCTCGGGGTTTAGAGTCTCCATTGGCGTGCAAGGGAACGACCCTCGGTCATTATGGCGTTACGATCGTCGGGCTTAAAGATATACTCTTGGTCAAAAGAGTGACCCGCACGGATGGCGAGGATGGAGTCCGCCTCTTCGTCATTAGCGGGCCCGATGCCTGCGGTGGAGACGTAGACAGTCCGTACCTTCCAGCCTAGAGGCCAGAGGATGTCTTGGCACGTCCGCAGCTCGTTTTCATAACGCCAGTCCGAACATACGACCGTTTCATTGGCCTGCTCATCTGCACCGGGTATGCAGGGGACAAAGTTAGCCAAGTGTTTGGCAAAGATGTCCTGGTCAAGTGAGCGAGCTAGACGGCCAGCCGCTACGAGAAAGTCGCGGTGCTGGCATTTGAACTGCTCGTTGAAGAAATCGCCTTCAATCTGGAGATAATCAAGATACTGATTGGAGGCCTCCTTGAGCACGTCTGCAAAGTTAATCTTTGACGATGGCCTGCGAGACCATTCAAGGATACCACTGGCAAGGGTGTCCTTTCCGGCGCGTGCGAAGCCGGAGATTAAGACAAGCGTCGGGGCTGACATTGGGGGCAGCTCTTCGGTCATTAGCGTGAGGCCTTGGCTTCGAGGCGAGCTTTACGGAATTGTCGGCCAGTGATGTTACAGGCCTTACGGATGGCACGGGGCTTCGTGAACTTATCAGCTGAGCCTTTGAGCACTTGGATCAGAATAGCGACCGCCAGTTTCCTGCGCTCGGTAAGAGGCAGGGCATCGGCGTCGAAGGCATCGCGGTAGGGCGGGCAGGGGTTGAGTTTAAGGCCTCCGCGGCGTTGGGTGGTCATCGGGTTAGAAGGGCGGTGCTTCGGAGGAGGAGGCATCTTCCACGGTCGGCTTGATGGTGCCCTTGGGGAAGTTGAGTTTATACTTATACTGCTGTTTCTCGTTCCAGATTTCGCCTTTCGTGACTTCCACGCCCACCAGGCAAGTTTGACCGCAGGCCGGGCTGACGTACAAGATGAACTCGGCGGGGGTAGCGTCAAGGCGAAGCTCTTCAGTGAACTTGCCGGAGAACTTGCCGACGAGCATAGCCAGGGACTTTCCGTACTTCGTTCCGTACGACTTGGACAGGCAGTTACCAGCGTCATCCATAAAGAAAAGGCGGGCCGAGGTGGTGCCATCTTCATATTGCTTCACCTTTTCAAACTTAGGCTTGATGAGCTTCAGTTTATAGGTGCCAGAGACTTCGATGGACTTGAGGGGTGGGCGTTCGTAGTTTTGCGGGTTCATAGGAATTAGGCGAATTGGATGGGGGCAGGAGCTGCGGAGGCAGGCTTGTTGGAATCGATGACTTGAATCTCCTCGGAGTATCCGGGCCAGATGCCAGTCTCCTCACACTGCTTGTACGTCTTAAGGGCGTTTTCCCAGTCGCATATTGCACGCGTCTGAAGATCTGGGCCAATTTCGTACACGGCGCCGGCGTCTACGTCCTTTTCAGCGACGATAAAGCGAAACCCTCGAAGGCGTTTAGAGAAAGCGGCCTCAAGGGTTGATCGGTAGATATGAGCCTGGAGATCGTAGCGGTAGGCGTAGATAGATTTAAGGAATCCGCGAGGAGATGCGTCCTCGGAGGTCTTAAGGTCGTAAAGGTAGCCATCTGAGCCCACGGCGTCGACGGCGCACTTGACTGGGACGCCATTGATAATGGTCGTAAACATAAACTCCGTAAACTCAAAGGACACGCCAAGGCGGTTTTTGATACTAAGCATCGTGCGGGAGACGCGCTCACTGGTCGTGGCCTCTTCAAGCGTCAAGATGGTCTTGCCAACGGCTTCTGATTCAAACGCGGAGTAGGCGGCTTTACCGTCCTTAGTCCGACGATCGATGCCTTCGGGGATGACCGCAAAGTTAGAGACGGCCACATCGGGCTCGAGCACTAGGGCGTGAACGTATTTTCCAACGCGAAGGGCTTTGGTCTCCTCGCGTTGAGTGTTGAGATAGGCCTGATAATGGGCCGGAGACTTGAGCAGCTCTTTCGTGCCGCTAAAGTTGAGCGCTACGCAGGCGTCATAGACTACTCGGGATGGGATTGGGATAGGCATTGGGTTTCGGTGGGTTGGTATTGGTGGGAAAGTTTAGAGGTCTTCATCTCCTGGCATAACTTCTTCAACGGAGGAACTGATAATGCGGATGGCTTTGATGGCGTCTTCGGCGCGGGCCTCAGCGGAATCTAGGGCGTGCCGGATGGCTCGCAGTTGAACGAGTACGGTGTGCAGGCGATCGTGGAGCCCTTTAATGTCAAAGGCCTCGGCGATACGCTCTGGGTCGAGGGAGTTAATCTCCATAGACACGGCATCGCAAAGTTTCTCGAGGGTCTTGACGTCAGCATCGAGGCGGCACGAGGAGTCGCGTTGACCGGGAAGCGTAAGGATGGCCGATGCGGCCACGTTATAAAGTCGGCTGATGTTATCGCGGTTGGTCATTTCTTAAAGGTAAGTTCCTTTATCTCTCCCGTCGGGGCGAGCGTGAAATATCGAACGACTGATTTAATTAGAGTCGGGTAGACGCGGCGCTTCCAAGACTCTAGCTCGATGGTGAAATGCGAGGGCTTGGCACAAGTGAACTCGCAGTACGGGTAACCGTCTAGGAGGATGAGCAGGGCGAATTGGCCTTTGAGTGTCCAAGCCATACGCTCAACGCCTTTGGGTAGTTCAGCCATTGCGGCGCATTTCTTGCCAATCGGCAATAGCCTCCATTAGTTCGGCAGGGTTAACGCTGGGGGCGTGGCGGACGCAGTACCACAAGGCGTCACCGGCCTCGCGCATCGCTTCGTTTGAGTTCTCGAGCTCAGCGATCCGCTTGTCCTTCTGCTCTAACGCGGCCTCGACCACGTTGACGGGTAGCCATCCTTCAGGCATCGGGATTCGATTTGATGGTGACGGCCTTCCAGCGCTCAATGTTAGCGCGGATGATGGTCTGGGCCACTTCGTTGTCGGGGATGGCGTCGGCCACGGTGAGCAGGGCCATTACGAGGGAATCTCCGGCCCGATAGGCCGCGTCGAGTTTAGCCTGGGCAGTCCGCAGCTGATTGTCCTGCTTGAGAGAGTTGAATAGGTCTTGTGGGTTCATTTGGTCAGTGGGCGAGGGGTGTACGCGTAAGGGGTGGCTGAGGCCTTATTGCCATCATCGTCGGTGTCGTTCTCTAGGTGCGTGCCTACACAGGTCTGGAGGGCCATCTTGCGGAGGTATGTGATCGCGGAACCCAGTTGGTGGAACGTCATCCCTTCCGTCTTAAAGGACAGGATACCGTGGTCAAACACTTGGCCGGAGTTATGCACGAATGACGTGCTCACTCGCAGGATGCCTTCAGCGCTCGTAGCCGTCTGGAGTACGGCGATGTTATGCTTGGCGGCGGTGCCTTTGATGGTTTCAAGGATTTCAGCCAAAGAAGCGTACTTGCTCTTTAGATGGCTGTTAACCTTGTCGGCGTGGACATTGGAGACTGCGTTAAGGAAGTTAACGAGGTCTACCGTGGGTGCGTTTTCTTTGTTCGTGGTGCTCATATGTTGGGGGGAAATTATTCAGACTTTGAGACGGAGCCTTTGGCGATGGTAGCCTCAATGTCAGAGAGGGACAATCGAGTATAGGATGGCTCGCCTTTATCGTCGGGCAGGAACAGGTTGTAGTAAACTACGCCATTTCGCAGGGTTGGGCGGAGGAGGCGGGCCACCTTCTGATCTGGTAATACAATGTAAGACGAGTCTGCAATGACGCGGTACTCTCCGGGGGTTTTAATAATAGGTTTTTTCATTAGGGGGTTAAAGTTAGTTAAGAAGACCACGCTCAGCTGCGTAGAGGATAAGGGCCGCGTCGGCGTTGTCTTTCGTGATGTCCATCGTGGGCATCAGTTCGCGGGCTCGAGCGTACAGCCAGGACTTGCGTTGGGCGTACGTCATCTTTTCTTTGCCGGCGGCGTGATAGCCTATGGCCTTCTGCCAGCGCTTAGGGTCGACGCGGTGGATCGTGAAACCTTGAGCCACGCAAGCACCGTAGAGCAGGCCTACACCAAAGTAGTAAGTTGCCACGGAGGCCTTGGACTGAACTGACCAGCCACCCTTGGACGGCTCCTCGAGCCAGACTTCGATGTCGCGGTGCTTAAGATGCAGGGAGGCGATGAATTCGCAGATTTCCATATCCGTGCCGGGCATCGGTATAATGACGGTGGCCTCGGGGTGTTTGATAGCGATGGCGCCGGATTTGCCAGCGTCGATGGCTACGAGTGCAAGGGACATAGGAAAGACCCTTACCTCGTTAAAGCACCTTGCAAGCGGAATAAATTACCGACCCGCACCGCGTAATCGTTGGGGGCGAAGTTGTAAGTCTTGGCGCCTTCGTAGCCGCGGTTCCAAGCCAGGGCCAGTTGCTCAGGCGTAGGGGTCGAGTAGCCATCAGCCTTGAAGCGCTGACGAAGTATGCGGAGGTGGGCCGCCGCGATCATATCCTGGGCGGTGACGTTGCGCCACTGAGACCACTGGTAGTGGAAGTGCTTCTCGGACTCCAGCAGGGCGTTGGCGTCGTCCCAGCTGGCCTTCTTCAGCTGATACATCCCCCGTTCGCCGGCCTTGCCGACGGCCTTGCGATTCTGGCCGGACTCGACTTGAGCGATGGCCTCGAGGAAGGTGGCGTCAGAGGCCGCAGCTGAATTAAAGCCAAGTAGGAACAGGGCGACAACTGAGAAACGATGGGCAAAAGTCATTCGCTTAATCTATTGTTTCTAAAGTCTTCCCATCTTTGACAAACTTCCCATTGATTGGCGGTGATTTTAGAATTACCCAAAAGATAATAATACAATGTATCCCCCCTTTCTTCGAGTTGTTTAATTTTATCTAAAAGGCTCGAATGGCTTTTTGCTAATTCAGAGTATTCGTGCGCCATCCTTTGGCACTGTTCATCAAGGTGTTCAAGTTCTGCCTCTAGTTGTTCTTCGCTCATTTGGTTTCGCCCTCCTTGGCGGCGGCTATGGCATTTAGGCCAATGCAATACTCAATAGCATCGTGGGCTTTCAATTTGAAATAGAAATTACGCCCTTTGTATAACAATGTTTTACCATAACTTACTCCTGGCCGGCGTGGGCCTCCAAAGTTTGGATCAGTGTCTTCAAAATAATAACGCACTTGTCCGTCATCGCCGTACCCAATGAAGATTTGCCAGCGTGGGCGCGGATTGTCGGTAATGGTTTTTTGATTAAACAATCGGACATAGTCTCGGTATTCGCAAAACTTCCCATTTTCGTCGTCCTGCGTAAAACCAAACCAACCCCAAAGGGTGTTAACCTTATATCGTGGAATACTCACGACTGTTTGCCCTCCTTGGCGGCGTTCCACGCTTCGACGGATGCTTCGGGTTGCCCCCACCAGAAATGCGAATCTTCACCGACCCATAAAGCCATCGCATCCCCGGCCTTGGTCAGCCGCTCGACCTCGGCCTTGAGTCGGGCGTTCTCTTGCATTGCCACCTTGAGTTTCCTGCGGACTTGTTCGCTCATTTGGAGTGATTGCCGTCCTCTATTTCACGAAGACGCTGACGCATTTCAACGCTGTCTATAATTGCCTTGGTCAGCCTCTCGACCTCGGCCTGCAATTCCTCATTCGGGATGATGGTGCGGGTGGTGAAGGCCGTCAGTCGCTCGACCTCGGCCTTGAGGCGAGCGTAGTCCTCCCACTTGATCCATTCACCTTCGGGGTGTTCCCAATGCGGACTGCCAAGGAGTGAGCCTTCCGTCTTACCCGTGTAGCGGTTCGGTTCGCTCATACGCGTCTCGGGGTTTGGGAGCCTTCAATGGTCATACCGTCTAGGACATAGGAGTAAGTCAGCCCGACCCAGCCACCGGCCGCGACGTAAGCCTGGAGATGAATGTTTGAGGCGCCGTCCTCACTGATGGCCTCCGCATAATGGTTCAGCAGCTTCTTCATCCGATCGCTGGCAATGGCCGTCTTCGGGGAGCAAATGTCACCCGTGCGGATGCGCTCGTTAATCTCATAGAGCTCCGAGAGCAGGGACAGCATTCCGTCGGTATGTTTAAACTCACTCATAGGATTTGGCGTCGGGGGTGATAGCCACGCCACGGATGATGGCGTCATTCTGGTCGGCGATGCGGAGTTGAAGCGTCCTAATCTCCGCAGACTGCCTATCGATGACGCGGGATTGAATGTCGATGAGGTCATCAATACGGTCGGCGTAGGGTTTCAACGCCGTGACAGCTTGGTGCAGGGTCTTGGCCGTACCCCAAGGGTTAAGCCACCAGAGACGAGGAAGCGTGCCGGGTCGTATGGTGTTCACGATTTGAAGCGGTTAGGGTTACGACGGACGTAGGTGCGTTTATTCTGCCAAGTCACACCGATCGCGTCGATGTAGTTAACGAGGGTCTGCTTCTCGATGCCGAGCGCTAGGGCCGCGTCCTCAAGTGATTTACTCGCTTCGTTCAGCGCCATAATCTGAAGGCAGTTAGCCTGGAGACGTTTGGCGAGGTCGAGCGTGACCGGGCGGGTGAGGAGCCAATCACTGCCGCCACTGGTGCGGAGGGACTGGGTCATTTCTTTGGGTGTGTGTTTGGGCATTGGGAGAAATTAAAAGCGGTTAAGGATTTCCAAGATACCCGGAAACTCGGGGTCGAGGAAGGTGGCGATGGCAAACCCGATGAGGGCGGCCCAGAAGAGGATGGCGAGTAGTTTGGTCATTGGTGGTGCGTCAACACCCTTTCCCAAAGTCTAAACTAGGTCAAGCGGAGAAATTAAGAAACTTTCCACGTTTTGCATAGGAGCCCAAAGCCTACCCTTGATGACTGGCTAGGCACCCCATTAGACCCCTCTGGCTTGCCCTAGGAGGCGTTTTGACGTCTAAGGCGGGTCAATACCGCTACCCCCACCCCTAAGCACCCTACAGCCAAGGCCCAGCCAAAGTCTCGGCAGGCTTTAAGCGCGTCACTTGCCCGGTTCAAGTTCTGGCCCGTCACCTTGTCATCTGTGACCAGCCCGCCCTGCGTGATAAACATAGCGTAGACGTTCTGCGTGTTCTGGAACGACTCGATAATGCTCCCGCTGATCCACGCCACGGCCAGCGCCGAGACTCCCGCAAAGAAGGTCAGCCCAGCGACAGCCAGGAGCAAATTGGTGTCACTTCCGCTTTCGCTTTCCTTTGCCATTTTTGACTCCCACTTTTTTAAGTTCAGTTTGTCCTCGGGCTTTCGCATATTTTAGCAGAAAGTCTAAGGCCTCAGGAGCACAGTAGCCACAGGCACCCACGACGCCCATCCGTAGGCCCGGTGACTGGATGTGCTCTTGGATGCCATACCCGACTAGGGCGGCCGTAATCGCCGCGGCCATCACCCGACGGACTACCCAGCCAATGGTGACCGGCTCAGTCGATAGCAGTAGGCGTGCCGTCATTGCCAGACCGCCAAGGGTCGAGGCCACTAGACCATCTTTGACTTCGTGAGGAATCTCCTCGGGGTTCATAGCGCTCATTTGCGGACGGTGAAAGAGTAGATCAGGCAGAGGTTCGCAGCTGAGTAGCATAGCCACATCACGCCCATCGGTAAATTACGGCCGTAGAGGTTTGCGAGGCCGGCCGACAGATAGGCCACCGACGCCACCGCGGGGACAACCGTAGAGCAGAAAGATTGGATGGTCACGAGATGCGAGGGGGTTGGTTATTCTTATCCATCAATACGCGGCGGTAATTCTGGGACCACATTAGCCGCGAGAGAAGTTTGCCTGCTCGGTCGACGTCGGCCTCAGTCATTTCTGGGAAAGCAATGTGCAGACCCTCGTGGAGGAGTACCTCAGTCTGGCGTTTGGCTCCCAGCCGGATATCTATCTCTATCAAGTTATCGTTAATAGTGGCCTGCCCCCAAGCCTGCTCACGCCCTAACTTGCGCCAGATGACTTTAGGCAGAGGGGGGGGCATCGTCTTTCGGGGGCGGGGGGGTGTGTGTGATGTCGTGCAGATGCCAGACGCCGACTAGGGCCACCGCTACGCACGTCCCGCCAGCGATCCAACTGAACCACGGAGACTCGTAGATGTAAGGGATTGAGCCAGCGAAACCGCCGACCAGGAGCAAAGGCGTGCCAATCTTCACGGAAGCAAAGGCACACGCTAATCCGCCGGCTACGACTAGCCCAGCGCCAGTCAGCGTCCAGATGTTGCGAGAGGCATCTTGCTTCACGCGCGCGACTTCCTTCTGCAGTTCGACGATGCGGGCGTCCTTTAAATCAGAGACCCGCTTGGCTTCTTTCGTGTCGGCCTCCATCTTCGCCCAATTCGTATCAATCGAGGCGAGCAGCTTCTTTCCGTAGGCCACGGCGGTGGCGTAGTCCTGCTGGTCATTCTTGGCGGCCCGAGCGCGCGCTACGGCTAGGTCACCCTCGGAAGGGTTGGGCAAATAGGACAGGGCTACCCCCGTCTCGGCCTTGACGACTTCGGGTCGGGTGGCGTTCTCCCTGGCTACGGTTACTGCGGCGGCTACTCGACCGTCAGCCTTGTCCTGCTGATCGCCTACGACTTGCACGATGGCCGGTGCCGTCGGAGCGTCGGGTTGCTTCGGCAGGGGGTCGGAGAGCGTGGCACATCCCGCCAGACCAAAACAGGTTAGCAGGATGAGTCGCATAGGTCACTTGCCTTTTAAGGCTTTCAAAATGTCGATGGCCTTGTCGACTTTCTTGGACGAGGCGTTTTTGACGCCAGCGTAAAAGCCACCAGCGAAGCCCAGCACGATAAGGATAAGGTAAATCATTTGCGTTCGATGAGGCCAGCCTCGGCGATGGCGAGTTTAAGCGCGGCATCGTTATCGGCTACGAGGACGGCTAGGGCCGAAACAATCGTGCCATCCTGCGGGAAGTTGGCGAAGTGAGTAATCACTTTGGTATCCGCAAAGTAGAAGACACCAACTTTTCCCGCCTTTACAGGCGTGGAGGTTTTAACGAGTGGAAGGTTCATTAGAAGGTGAGGACGTTAACGTAATAGTAAGACGTGGTATAGACGGTTGAAATCGTCGCAGAATACCAATTATTATAAATCCAGACGGACTCGCTGTAAGAAGGGCTTCCGCCACCGCCTGGGCTGGCCCATTCCAAAGAGCCTCCGTTAAACTTTAAAAACAGTCCACTCGATGGATAATTGGTGACCGATGAAGTATATCCATTTGAAATGGCGTTAATCGCACCGCTTCCATCAACGAAGCCCGAGGGATTGCTGGTCGAATACTTGCCGTCCAAAGCGGACTGCAAATCGGTTTGCGATGAGAGCGTACCAGAAATCGAACCCCAAGAAACCGAACCGCC
>Ga0304728_1002088_pt1 | contig 13176 bp, 10 predicted proteins | sample C_130625_MF_Meta_FD_190476 | JGI IMG/M metagenome (GOLD analysis project Ga0304728, IMG submission 190476) | Freshwater microbial communities from Lake Croche, Canada to study carbon cycling - C_130625_MF_MetaG (v2) (version 2) | ecosystem: Environmental > Aquatic > Freshwater > Lake | place... | reverse complement strand
CTTCGATATCAGTGGAATGGAAATTAATCAGGAAATTGAAGTTTATGACTTAAACGGAAAATTAATCTTGAGTACTTTTGCAAATGCAACTACAGTTACTATTGATTTGCCACTAGTGCGCACAGGGATTTATTATCTACGAACTACCAAAAACGGAAAAGTAGGCCAATTGAAGTTCGCTGTTATTTAATTTCCATTAAAAGCGAAAATTACCTTAATTTTGCGGCCTTGACTTCGTAGTTCAACGGATAGAATAGAAGTTTCCTAAACTTTTGATCTAGGTTCGATTCCTAGCGAGGTCACAAAACAAAATGAGAATGAGAGCGATAGCATCAGTCTCGTTTTGTTTTACTTCATTGTCACTCTCCTTCTCGCTCTTATATAGTATTGCTTAATGTAAAGTCCTATTCAATAATTCAGTCCTAGCGAGGTCACAAAAACAGAGCGAGAGTGTAGAGCAAAAGCGATGACTACCCAACTTCACCCTGCGAAGCTTGAAAAGCGAAGCAGGACTCATTCTTTTCATCGATACAAGAGTGATGACTACCCAATTTCACCCTGCGAAGCTTGAAAAGCGAAGCAGGGCACATTTCATCCATTCGGGATAGATGATTGCACACTTTCACCCTGCGAAGCTTGAAAAGCGAAGCAGGACTCATTCTTTTCATCTTAAATCTCCATTGCTTTAAACATATTATTAAGCAAATATTATTTTTTCATAGCGCAAAGGCATCTTAATTTGATTTTTAGCGTTAATTCCATTAACTTTGTTTAAAGCGACTTAAATTATTTACTATGATGAATCGAATTGCTAGCATTTTAGGGGCTGTTGCCTTATTGATCTCCGTATCTTCTTGTATTGAACACGAAGTAATACCTCCTCCAGTGAATACAGTTGATTTGAATTGTTCTTTTAGTGGATACGTTCAGGGAACTCAAGTTGAATTCACTCAAAATGTTAATGGATATAAAGGATATACAGGTCTAGATGAATATATTGCACCTTCTCCACTTCCTTCTCGTCGCGTTTACATGTCAGAAATTACCTCTCCCTCAGATATGAGAGCTATTCGTGTGAAATTCGGATCTTTAAATTGGGATGCTGCAGCTAATACAGAACCAACACTTACCATGTTTAATGATTTCCATACTGCTTCAGCGGTCAACAATCAGATTTTTTCTAATCAAGGTTTATCAGGTTTAGAAGTTACTTATACAGACATGAATAGTGCTATCTGGAGTTCAAAGCAAAACAATCCAATGCCTCAAACCTTGGCTTTTTCAAATATTAAACAACAATCAGACAATACCGGAGATTACTCCATGTTTGATTGTACTTTCTCTTGTTATGTATATAGAACTAATCCGTTGACGAGTACAGTGGATTCTCTTTATGTTCAAAACGGAAAGTATTCTGGTTGGTTTAAAAAATAATATTGTCATCTAATGGCATTTTAATAGCGTCATGAACCGATTGAAAATTGCCATCATTGGAGATTATAATTTCACTTTCAATGCGCACCACGCAACGAATTTATCTTTAGATCATGCTGCGGCATTTTTAGAATTAGAAATCAATTATTATTGGATAAAAGTGGGTGAAGCCGCCCAGCAAAAACCCATTTATTACGATCAATATGATGCTTTTTGGATAGCTCCCGGGCCTTATCAAAATCCATTTTATCTGAATGGGATTTTCAAACGGCTTCTTGAGCTTAAAAAACCTGTTTTGCTTACTGGAGAATCTTTTAAGTTGATTTTAGAATATCTCATTTCTTTTCATCAACTGAATGGTGCTGGAGAGAAATTAATCTCGGAAAATTTAACTTCGGGACCTTATTTTGAAAAGATTGAAATTCTTCCCAATTCAAAAGCCTTTAGTAAATTGTATGAGAATTTTACGCTTACAGAATTATCCGCTACACGCTACAGTCTTTATCCAAAATTGATTCAAGAATTATCGGGTTCTTGGATTGATATTGAAGCCTTAAATCAATTTGAAGATCCTGAAATTTTCAGCATGAAGGAAAAAATGTTTTTTGTAGCCTGCGCATTTTACCCTCAAGTATCTTCTACTCGAGATATTCCTCATCCAATTATTTATACTTTTTTGAAAAGTGCTATTGAAGCTCAAGCCTTAGCAAGCAACTAATTCACCTTCATTCGTATAATACAAGAAGGAATCAACTGGTAAGTGCAGCATTTCTTCTAAAAGCACTTTGTAAGCAGAGATTTGCTGATGATCTTTATCTTTTCTTAATCCGGTTTTGAAGTCAATCACCACGATCTTATCTGGATAAATAAATAATTTATCCGGTCGCTTGGTTTCTGATTCCGAAACTAAAATCCAAGGTTCACTTTTTGTCTTTAGGGCACGTCCTACCAAATCTTGGTATTGTGGATTATTGAGCAAAGTAGTGGCTTTTTCCCTTAATAAAGGTTCTAATTCTCTAGTGATTTGACCTGTTTCTAATAAGCTTTCTATTGCTTCATCCAATACTTCCAATTTATTTGCCTGAGCTAGTAAAAGGTGAAACTGGTTTCCAAATTTCACTTCTTCTGAAGGGTCTCTTAGATTTACATCTCTCAGTACTATTTGAGGAAACCACAGTCGGTCTGTCAATTCTTCTGGTTTATAAAAGGAGTCTTTTTCTCGTTCTTTTTCAATTTTTAATTGAGGCGTCCCGGCTTGGTAAATGATCTGTCCCTCTGTTTCTGTGATGCCTTCTTGCATCGAACTTAATGCTCTATTGACCATAGCACCAAATTCCTTTTTCTTATAGTAGTTAAAGGCATACAAACGATCTTCCGCACGGGTTAAAGCAACATAACACATATTCATCTTGTCGGTAACAACGAGTTCTTGTTCGATCATGGAATAATCTTTTACCGCTTTAATTTTACTATTGGGACTAATATTTTTATAAAGAACTTGTTCCCCAGCATCTATAAGATATTTATTGAAACTAATCGGACTTAAGTGAAAGTCTAATTGAGGAATAATCACAACTGGAAATTCTAAACCTTTTGATTTATGAATGGTCATAATTTGAATCGCGTCTCTTGATGACGGAAGTTGAATCGCAATTTTATCTTTATTGTCTTCAAAATAGTTTAAAAAGGAGGATACATCAGTGTGTCTATTGGTTTGAAAAGAGAAACAGACATCAGCAAAATGATGCAAATAAGCTTCATCCGTTTCTTTCCATTGCATCATGCCGAAGAATTGCTGAATCAAATCGTATAAATTTTCATAGGCAGCAAAAAAGATTTCTTTACCTCCAAAGTGATCGGTTAAAAATTTGAATTCATTAAAAAATCGTATTTTTTTACCTTCAGCATTAATAAATTCCTCAAAATAAGCCCGGTATTCTTGGGTAGCGCTGTCTAAAGTAATTCTAAAAAATAATTCAGCAAAGCGTTTTACTTCTGTTGCATTAGAAGGGTTTTGTCTTCTTTTTAAATAGGAGATGCACAATCTTACTTTAGAATCATTAGTGATTAAAAGTGAATCCACCGACACTACTTTGAAATTAGCTTGCGTTAAGGCGTTTGCGATTTTATTCCCAAAACCATTGGTATGGGTTAAAATACAAATATCACCTCTTTCATAATTATCTTTTTCACAGGCATTAATGATCTTGATAATATCTTCACTTAATTCAACTTCATTGGTCTTTTCGGCTTGTGAAACTATGCGCACAAAACCATTTTTTCCAGATTGTGACGTTTGTTGAACTGCATTATAATACGCTGCAGATTTTTCAGGTAATTCTTTGATTAATTCTGTGAAAAATTGGTTGTTGAAAGTTACAATCTCCTGCGCGGATCTATAGTTATTTGGTAAAGTAAGCAAGTGCCCACTGTTTTGAAAATATGCTGATTTTCCGGCGATAAATGGATTGTGCTCAGGATTGTAAATGGCAGGTAAGGCAACAAATTGATCCGCTAATCCATTGTTGAATCTGTATATAGATTGTTTGGCATCTCCCACAATTAAATTCTTTTTCTGCTTGGAAAGTGACTCATGAATTAAGGGAATGAGATTCAACCATTGAAGACGAGAAGTGTCTTGAAATTCATCCAATAGAAAATGCGACAAACGATTGCCTAAGCGCTCATAGATATATGGAGCCTCTTCATCACGCACTAAGTTACTGATCAATTTATTGAATTCAGAAATGCGAATTATTTGTTCGTTTTTCTTCAATTTTTCCATCTCACTTGCAATAAATTGCAATAATGCCATATTGAAAAAATTACTTTTATAGGCTTCTAGTAAGAGTAATTGTGGGAATTCTTGATCATACAATTCTATTAAAGCACATAATTTTTGTCGTAGAGGTTCTCCAAGAAAACTACTTGAATCTGTATCTTCAATTAATTTTATCAGTCCATCGGCAAATAAGCGCGAATTTGACTTTGGCTCTGGGAAAGTCTCCAATGATGCCAAGGCTAATAAGGGTTTAGTTGTTTTTGATTTATTGGGTATTTTCTTCTCATCTAATTCTAGTTCCACAAATAAATTACCTGCTTCATTGGCATATTTAAGGAAATTGGCGCTTGTAATTTTTATGGACTGTCTTAATGACTGAAATGCAGCTTGATCCAAAGGCATATCCATTAATTTATGGATCAGTTCATTGTATTTCTCATTGCTTAAAACACTTGAAAAAGCAATCAGTTGATCTCTAAAATTCCATTTTTGACCATCTTCAAAATTAAATTTCGCGTATTCTTTTACCAATTTAGTGAGGTTTTCCTGTCCGGGAATTCCTAACTTATTCAACATCGCATCTACAACATCTGCCAGTATTTGTTTTTCATTTAATACTACTTCAAAATCGCCCGGAATATCGAGGTCACGACTAAAGGAACGAATTAATTTAAGATTGAATTTATCAATGGTTGACACATGAAATTCCTCATAACCATGTAAAATTTCATTTAATGTTTGCTTGCAGCGTTCCTTTAAAACTTGTTCCGTAATGGGTAAGCGCTCCAACAAGTCTTTTTGCATGGACTTGATTTTGTTGCTATTGGTTAATCCAAAGGCAATTCCGTCAAGTGTGTCTATAATCCGAGTCTTCATTTCTAGCGCAGCCTTATTCGTAAAAGTCATTGCGACTAAGGATTTGTAATTGCTTCCATTATCCGGATCCTCAAGTAAAATACTTAGGTATTCAAGTACCAATTGATGTGTTTTTCCGCTACCTGCAGAGGCACTCATTACGAGAAGTGGGTATTTTTTTCTATCTACTTGTTCCATTTGGAGAAAAAACGATTATTTATGAAGGTTAAAAGTAGAAAAATCATTGAGTTTTCAAGTATATTTGTAGCATGAGAAATTCAATAAACTTTTTTTTGTTTTGTTTGGTGAGCTTTCTGTTCTTTTCATGCAAAGACAAACCTGTCCCACCAGTGGACAAAGACTACGTAGACATTACGGTACAACCGATTTATAACGGCCAAAATCTTTTAATGGATTCGATTTATGTAACGCAAGAAGGGTATAAAATCAAAATAACGGATCTGAAGTTTTATGTAACATCACTTCAAAATGGAGGGACAAATTTGTCTCAAGCGTCGTTATTTGATTATCGTGAGACAGGTACCACACTACTTCATCAAGAAGCAGATTATCTAAAATTTGGAAGTCTTCAAGGAATTTTAGGAGTTGACACAACTCTGAATCACGACGATCCTTCAGCATTCCCAACCGCTAGCCCATTGAATATTAGTAATGCAGGAACCATGCATTGGGGTTGGAATCCAGGATATATTTTTATTAGTATTGAAGGAAAAGCGGATACTTTGTTCGATGGAATCGATAATCTGGATCATAACTTTAGTTTTCATATCGGGACAGATCTTTATTTACAATCGCTTTCTTTTTCTTCTATCTCTTGGCAACAAATTAGTGCGCACCAGCATACTTTTGCTCTCAAATTAGATGTTTACAATATTTTTTGTAATCCTATTCAAGCAATTGATTTAAGGCTTGAATATTTAGCCCATTCTTCAGGTAGTCAAGCCGCTTTGACTCAGAAATTTGGTCATAATTTTAAATCCTCTTTAACTCCCTATTAAGAATATGAAATACTGTCTTTTCTTTTTCGGCGCTTTCATTCTTTTTTCTTGTAACAAAGACAATGTTCATTATGATCCAAGGCCTTATGCTTTAGAAATCCCCTCTCATTTTCCGCAGATGGTTATGCCTATTGATAATCCTTTGACAGACGAAGGTGTGGAATTGGGTAGATATTTGTTCTACGAAAAAAAATTAAGTGGCGACAATACGATGAGTTGCGCTACCTGTCATTCACCTCAAAATTCTTTTTCTGATAGCAATAAGTTTTCTGTTGGCATTGACGGAATTCAAGGAACGCGTCAGTCTATGGCTTTAATAAATTTAGGTTGGGATGACTATTTCTTCTGGGATGGAAGGGCATCTTCCTTGGAAAATCAAATTCTAGGCCCGATTCCTAATCCTATTGAGATGCACCAAAGTTGGAAAGATGCTGTCTCAAAATTATCGGCTGACATGACCTATAGAAATAGGTTTTTTAGAGCTTTTGGAACCTCAAATATTGACTCCACTCAAGTGGCGAAAGCAATTGCTCAGTTCCTAAGGACTATGGTATCCTCTAATTCCAAGTATGATGTCATGTATAAATATATCAATGGACAGTCACTTTCTTCGAATGAGTCACAAATATTAGCTACTGTTGATGCTGAAGAATGGGCAGGTTATGATTTGTTTAAAAGTCTCAATGGTGCAGATTGTTTTCATTGCCACAATGGTCCACTCATGAGGGTTAAAAAATTCAGCAATAATGGATTGGATGCAGTAATCACTGATTTAGGTCGCGGTGGTGTCACTGGGAATTCTAATGATATTGGTAAGTTTAAAGTTCCAACTTTGCGAAATATTGCGCTCACAGGTCCTTACATGCACGATGGAAGATTTGCTAGCTTAGATGAGGTGATTGAACAGTATTCTACTGGTGTTCATCCTAGTTTAACGATTGATCCTTTGATTGAATACGCCAACCAAGGAGGGGTGCAACTGGATGCACAAGAAAAGTTATTATTGAAAAAGTTTTTAATGACCTTAACGGATCTTGAATTTGTGAATAATCCTAAATTTAAGGATCCTAATTAATCAATAAATGAGTGAAGATAGACTGACTACTGAAGAAAAAGCACTAAACATAAATCTAACTTCAGATATCTATGGCTGTTTTGCAGAAATTGGAGCAGGACAAGAAGTAGCAGCAAATTTTTTTAAGGCAGGAGGAAGTTCAGGAACCATCGCATTTACCCGCTCGGCCTATGACATGAAGGTTTCTGATTCTATGTATGGTGCTGCCTCTAGGTATGTATGTGAAGAAAGATTGGAAACCATGCTCACGGCAGAATACGATTCATTAAAAACGATCCTGCCCACAAAAAATAAGGAAGCGAGATTTTTCGCTTTTTGTAATACCGTAGAAGCACTCAATTATCATAAGAACAATCAAGGTCATGGTTGGATAGGAATCCGATTCCAACGGACTTTAGGAGGCCGATCCAATGATATTATTCTGCATGTCAAATTGCACGATAACAGTCATAAGTCACAACAAGAATCTTTGGGAATATTAGGTGTAAACCTCATTCATGCTGCATTTTTTCACTGTGAAGATATGGATGATTTTATCACCTCTCTGGTAATGCGACTCCCACGGGATAGAATGGAAATTGATATGCTGCGCTTTTCGGGGCCTGATTTTGAGGATACTGACAATAGAGTGGTAGCACTTAATCTTGTGAAAAGAGGAATTACAGATGCTACTATGTTTGATTTAGCTAAAAATGTTCTTCAGCCTGCTACAGCACTTTATAAAAAACATATACTCCTAATGCGTGGTCGCTTTCGTCCCGTAACAAAGGTTCATATTGATATGATAGAGCAAGGAAAAAAAGCCTTTCTTGCTGAAAAAGGAATCAAAGAAGAAAATTTAGAGGTGGTCTTTGAATTAACATTGAAGGATTTAACGGCAGATGGAAAAATATCGGTTAAGGATTTCATGGATAGGGCCGAATTATTAGGTTCTTTAGGATATACCGTGATGATTTCAAATTATCTGAAACATTATAAAATGGTTGAATATTTATCATCCATTTCTAGAGGTAATTTGATTGGTGTTATTGTTGGAATTTATAACTTGAATACCATTTTTGATGAGCGCTATTATGATAATTTACCGGGTGGTTTGTTAGAGGCTTTTGGCAGAGGATTTGGACATGCTGTTAAAATGTATGTGTATCCGGCGATTAATGTTGAAGATGGTTCATTGTATGATTTATCTAACATTAAATTACCGAATCATTTATACAGTCTATTGCAATTTATGCAGGACAATGGAAAAATTTCTGCCCTCAAAGAATATGACCAAAGCTTGCTGCATATTATGTCAGATGATGTACTCAGTAAGATAAAAATGGGTGCTGCGCATTGGGAAGATGATGTTCCTTATGAGGTCGCTCAAGCGATTAAGTTCTTTGAGTTGTTTGGATATCATAAAAACTAAAATTTAAAATGCCTCACATAAAAAACGCATTGATTCGGTATCGTATTATTGACAGAATGCTGCGCAATAAATATAAAACCTATCCATCCAAACAAGAAATGCGGGAAGCTTGTGAAGACGCTCTTTATGGTACATCGCACGGTGATAATATTTGTGATTCTACTATTGAAAAAGATATGTATGCCATGAAAATGGATCATGATGCCCCCATAAAATACAGTAGAAAAAACGAAGGGTATTTCTATGAAAATCCTGATTTTAGTATCAATGATATTCCCTTAAGTGAAGACGAATTGAGTTCTATTCGTTTTGCTGTAAATACGCTTCAACAATTTCGAGAGGTTCCCTTCTTTCAGCAGTTTGGTAATGCCATTGATAAAATTGTGGATCGTGTTGCCATGGGAAGTGATCAAGAAAGTGATGTGAATCAATTTGTAAGTTTTGAATCTGCTAAATCTTTGGGTGGGAATCAATTTTTACCTGATTTATTGACGGCAATTCGTGCCAAAACTTTAGTTGATTTTCAATATGAAAGTTTTATTTCAGGCATCTCCAAACCAAGGCAATGTTTACCTCTTTTTTTAAAGGAATATCGAAATCGTTGGTATTTAATTTCCTTCGATTTGAGCAAGGAAGATATCATAACGTATGCCCTTGATAGGATTTCTGATTTAGAATGTTCGGAATCAGTTTATGTTTTACCAGAAAGTTTTGATGCTGCCAGCTATTTTCAAGATACTATTGGTATCACTGCCTTCAAAGGAAAGCCTGAAAAAATAAAATTTGAAGCAGATAAAGTAGCTGCACGCTACATCACTTCACAACCATTTCATCACTCGCAAAAAATTGAAAAGCAAAAAAGTGGAAGTACAGTCTTCACCTTGAAAATTTTAGTATCTGAAGAATTAATCCGTACTTTTTTAAGTTATGGTGGTGAAATTGAGGTGCTTGCTCCCGAAAGTCTTAGGCAAACAATTCGACTGAGAGCGAAGCAATTGGCCTCCTTATATAAATGAAACTAAATTCAAAAACATGGAAATTCTTAGAAAAGATGAGGCTGGAGTTTGCACTCTAATTTTAAACCGTCCCTCTGTCTATAATTCCTTTAATCAATCTATGGCGCTTCAACTTCAAGCTGCTTTGGATCATTGTTACTCTGATGATCAGGTAAGGGTTATTGTTCTTACTGGAGAAGGAAAAGCATTTTGTGCTGGACAAGATTTAGGAGAGGCAATCGATCCAAATGGACCAGGCTTAGCGCGTATTGTAGAACATCACTACAACCCAATTATTCTAAAAATCACTCAAATGAATAAGCCGGTTATTGCTGCAGTAAATGGTGTTGCTGCAGGAGCAGGCGCTAATATTGCCTTGGCATGTGATTTCGTTATTGCGAAAAATTCAGCGAGTTTTATTCAAGCATTTTCAAAAATTGGACTTATCCCAGATTCTGGAGGAACTTTTATCTTGCCACGATTAATTGGTCAACAAAAAGCCATGGCTTTAATGATGACGGGTGAAAAAGTGAGTGCTCCAGATGCAGTAAAAATGAATATGATTTATAAGTCTGTTGATGAGGAATCATTTGATGCGGAAATTGCTTCCTTTTCAAAAAAACTGGCGACCATGCCAACAAAAGCACTTGCATTAACCAAAGCTGCTTTACATAGTTCTTGGAATAATACTTTGGAAGCGCAATTAGCTCTTGAATTAGAATATCAAGTTACTGCAGGAAACACCTCAGATTTTGCAGAGGGCGTTGCTGCATTTCTTGAGAAAAGAAACGCTATTTTTACAGGTAAATAATTAGTAATGAAAGAGGTAATTGGTATAATAGGCGCAGGAACAATGGGTGCTGGTATCGCACAAGTCGCGGCACAAGCAGGACATCAAGTTATTTTGGTGGATCAAAATCAAGCACAACTAGATCTTGCAAAAGCTAATTTGGAAATTATTTTAAACAAATTGCTCTCCAAGGAAAAAATAACGTCTGATCAAAAAAGCGCTATATCTTCCGCTATACAATATGAAGTAAACAATTCTAGTCTGGCTTCTTGTTCACTCGTTATTGAAGCCATTGTAGAAAACTTAACCATTAAACATTCAGTTTTTAGCGCACTACAAGAAATAGTAAGTGATACCTGTATCTTGGCGACCAATACTTCTTCTTTATCCATTGCATCTATTGGTTCTGTACTTAAAAATCCTTCCAGAATAATTGGAATTCATTTTTTCAATCCCGCACCATTGATGCCTTTGGTTGAAATTATTCCTGCCGTTCAAACTTCCCAAAAGGTGATTGATAATGTAATGACTTTAATTGGCGCTTGGGGAAAAACAGCCGTATTGTGTAAGGATACTCCCGGATTTATTGTCAATCGAGTAGCAAGACCTTTCTATGGAGAGGCTTTAAGAATATTTGAAGAAGGAATTGCAGACTTCGCTACCATCGATTGGGCCATGACTTCTTTGGGTGGTTTTAAAATGGGTCCTTTTACACTCATGGATTATATTGGGAATGATATAAATTATACTGTAACCGAATCGGTTTTTGAAGCTTTTTATTACGACCCAAGATTTAAACCTTCTTTGACACAGATGAGGTATAAAGAAGCGGGTTATTTGGGAAGAAAATCAGGAAAAGGTTTTTACGATTATTCTGAAAATGCTGCTCCAATTAAAGCGAAGGAAGATATTAACTTAGGAAAAGAAATTTTAGATAGAATCTTAGCGCTACTAATTAATGAAGCTGTGGATGCTGTATTTATGCAGGTAAGTAGCGTTGAAGGTGTTGATCTTGCTATGACAAAAGGGGTGAATTATCCCAAAGGTCTATTGAAATGGGCAGATGAAATTGGATTGAATGAAATTTTATTGAGACTAGAAGACTTACAATTAACTTATGGAGAGGATCGATATCGACCGAATCCGCTACTACGTAAAATGGTAAAAGAAAACCTACATTTTTACCCTAAATAATCACAACTTACTTATTCATAGCTTACAATCTTTGGATATTTCTTATTTTTGCACACTTAAACTATTCTAATGGCCTATTTGTTTACTTCCGAGTCCGTTTCTGAAGGACACCCAGACAAAGTTTCAGATCAAATTTCTGATGCTCTTATTGATAATTTCATGGCTTTCGATCCTACATCGAAAGTGGCATGTGAAACACTTGTGACTACAGGTTTAGTAATCTTGGCTGGAGAAGTAAAGACCAATACTTATCTTGATGTTCAAAGAATCGCAAGAGGAGTTATTGCAAAAATTGGCTACACGAAAAGTGAATATATGTTTGATGCTAATTCTTGTGGGATTATGTCTGCGATTCACGATCAATCTTCTGATATTAATCAAGGTGTTGAACGCACCAATCCTGAAGAGCAGGGCGCAGGTGACCAAGGAATGATGTTTGGTTATGCCACCAACGAAACAGAAAATTACATGCCCTTGGCTTTAGACTTGTCTCATGCACTGTTGATTGAATTAGCAGCAATAAGAAGAGAAAATGATGCCATTAAATATTTACGCCCTGATGCTAAATCACAAGTTACTTTAGAATATTCTGATGATAATAAGCCCGTTCGTATCGATGCTATTGTTATTTCTACGCAGCACGACGATTTCGGTCCTGAATTAGAAATGTTAGCAAAAATTAAGTCTGATTTAATCAGTATCTTAATTCCAAGAGTAAAATCTAAATATCCACAGTATGCTCATTTATTTAATAATGAGATTACCTACCATATCAATCCTACAGGAAAATTCGTAATTGGCGGCCCTCATGGAGACACAGGTTTGACAGGACGAAAAATCATTGTTGATACCTATGGTGGAAAAGGAGCTCATGGTGGTGGAGCATTCTCTGGAAAGGATCCTTCTAAAGTAGATAGATCGGCCGCTTATGCTACGCGTCACATTGCAAAAAATTTAGTTGCTGCTGGTTTGTGTGAAGAAGTTTTGGTTCAAGTTTCCTATGCGATTGGTGTTGCTAAACCAACTTCCATTAATGTAGATACTTACGGGACATCAAAAGTAAACATGACCGATGGTGAAATAAGTAAGATTGTTGAAGGAATTTTTGATATGCGTCCTTACTTTATTGAGCAAAGATTAAAACTTAGAAATCCAATTTATTCAGAAACTGCTGCTTATGGTCACATGGGACGCAAGCATGAAAAAGTTTCAAAAACATTTATTGGTCCAAACGGTGAATCTAAAACTTTTGAAGTTGAATTGTTTACCTGGGAGGAATTGAACTTTGTTGCGCCTGTTAAAGCAGCATTCGGTTTATAATTTGCCGGCTATGCCTACAGATTTTCGTACTATTTGGACCACTGATGATCTCTTTGTTGAAGTGATTGATCAACGCCTGCTACCACATCAATTTGTTGTTGTTAAGTTACTGAGTTATACCGATGCAGTAATCGCTATAAAAAACATGACCGTTCGTGGCGCTCCACTCATTGGAGCAACTGCCGCTTATGGTGTCTATCTTGCAGTGAAAGAAATGCAGGACAAGCAACTCCCTTCTTCATTTTTGCAAAATGCCTTTATTGAATTGCGTGCATCAAGACCTACAGCCATTAATTTATTT
>Ga0304728_1002085_pt1 | contig 13181 bp, 6 predicted proteins | sample C_130625_MF_Meta_FD_190476 | JGI IMG/M metagenome (GOLD analysis project Ga0304728, IMG submission 190476) | Freshwater microbial communities from Lake Croche, Canada to study carbon cycling - C_130625_MF_MetaG (v2) (version 2) | ecosystem: Environmental > Aquatic > Freshwater > Lake | place... | reverse complement strand
TGTAGTGGCAGAGTCTGAGGTATTAGCATGAGTAGCATTAGCTACATACCCAGAAACATTTGCACCTGCAATATTACTTAACGTATTACCACTACCAACAAAATAGTTAGCAACAACTGCGTTACCCAAATTAGCATTATACGCAGTAACATTACCAAGTACAGCTAATACTTGAGTACCGTCGTTATATGTGAAGTTAGCACTAGCACCAAAGCCACCTGCACCATCATTATATTGAACCTGCGTGTTAGAACCTGCAGGGTTTGCTAAGTCCCAAGGTTGACCGTTGGCGTATAATAGATTATCTGTTCTTAAGTTACCAACATTAGCAGTATTTGAAACAGTTAACCAGCTATTAGCTAAAACATTTCCACTGAAGTTAGCAGTATTACCGGTAATATTTACATTTACAGTTAAATTACTTGTAATTGTATTTGAAGATATATTGGCAAAGTTAGCAACAAACAAATTAGATTGTATTGTGCCTGCGTTAGCAAAAATACTATTAGCAGTAGTTATGTTACCAGTAACATTTAAGTTAGCTAGTGTACCAACACTTGTTAAGTTTGAATTAACAATATTTGAATTTAATGTTGTGCCGGATAAGTTAGCAGCATTTGCCTGTATAGTAACATTACTTGCTGAAATTAATTGACCTTGACTATTAACTTGAAATTGAGCAACAGAATCGCTATTGCCATAAGTACCAGAAGTAACAGTAGTATTACTTATACTAAATTGTGTTCCTGTTAACGTTAGTCCAGTACCAGCAGTATATTGACCAGCACCTGAGAACTGTACCCATACAATGGCAGTTGTACCAACTACAACGTTATCTGATGTTTGTACCCAACCTGTATTAGATTGGTCAGTTCCTTGTTCAACAAATGTAAACGCACTATTAAAGTCAGTTGATTCGTTCATGTCCAATGAACGAGTCAACACATAAGGTACACTTACAGTACCTACTGTAGTTAATGTGTATATACCATTATAAGGAGCATTTCCAGCCGTTTCATTTTTAACTAAAACACGAGTGCCAAGCGTTGAAATTGTTACACCATCAATTACTAAAGCACCATTTGCGCTAGCAGTAATTTTTGCTCCCACGCCAGCAGTACCGTTTGTATATGTATAAGATCCCAACGGAGCATAAGTTGCGACCAATACAGAAGCCTTAGCATTTAGACCTTGAGCAACGCTATCAACATAGTATTTTGTTGCTGCATCTTGATCATTTAATGGATCCACAACATTTGTAATTCTGTGCGTTGTTACGTCAACCACACCACCAAGTACGTTTAATCCATTACCTGTTGGGTGTAATATAATATCATTGTTGCCTGTAGCATTTGCGTATAATGTTAAGTCACCGGTTAATCCTACTAATGTATCAGTATATATGTTAGCATTAGATGTAATACTACCATTGGCAATTATGGTGTTGTTTGAAGTAAAATTATTTCCTAAAACATTTCCAGTAACGTTTGCTGAATTAGCAACAACAATATTACTTTGAACAGTGCCTGAATTTGCGTATAAGTTTGATGTTACTGTTGCGCCCGTAACAGTCAATGTATTTGTACTAGCATTGAATGTGAAATTAGCTGTAGCACCAAAGTCACCATTTTGATTATATTGAATCTGTGAATTAGAACCAGCTGGTTGTTGGAAGTCTAATGGAGATCCATTCGCATAGTAGTAATTATCAGTTAGTATACCGGCAACGTTGACGTTTCCAGTAAAATTACCAGCATTACCGTATAATTGTAAGTTTACATTTACATAATTTGCTACAAGATTACTTGCTACATTAACATAATTTGCTACTACAACATTACCTAAATTAGCATTAAGTGATTTAATATTGCCAGTAAAATTAGCAGTATTGGCAATAAGATTGCCATTTGCTGTTACGGTTTCAGACCAAACATTGCCACTAAAGTTAGCATAATTCGCTGTTACTAAGTTACCAAGCGCAGCATTTCCGGCAGCGATATTACTGGTATTAGCCTCGACACTAAAGTTGCCAACTTGTAGACCTTGTTTAATTACAAAATTTCTTGTAGTCATTATATTTTCCTATTTAATCTGTTACATACGTTCCGACATAATTTACGGTAGTGTTCGTTGACAATGAAGTAGCCAATAATTGCACAGTATTTCCAACAATTATAGAATCAAACATTGCTAAATCGTCACCTGAAGTTGATAGACTACCGTAAATCGTAGTAATACTATTTATGCCATTATGTACTAATAGTATCTCTGAGGTTTGAAAACCCTCATCCGCACCAACTCGCATTGTATATTTCACCGAGCGGTACTGAGTTTTCAGAAAGCTGTCAATTACGGTGTTCAAGTCAACCGGAACCGCTGCTTTATTACAAATATACCCTGTGGCGGTTACTGTATTTGCGTTTAAATTGTTTCTTACAGTAACGTTACCTGTTGTAGAACCCATTGTTATATTAGCAACAAGTCCAAAATTAATATCATTTATGCCGGTATTGAATACTCCGCCTTGATTTGAGGAAGTTGTAATTGTACCGGCGTTCAACGTCAACTGTCCACCAGTCAACGTCATTGTGTTTGCGGTAGCTACATTACCCAAATTGCTGTTACTATTAGCATTAACCACTAATCCAGTAGATGTAACCTGCATTACATTTGATACATTTGCTACTTGGAAAGTGATGTTTCCACTAGCCAAAACAGCAGCATTGCTATTACCATTTACTATATAGCTACCCGCAGCAGCATGTACGTTTGTTAATTGACTACCGTCACCTACAAACGCATTAGCATAAACTGTACCGGAATTAGCATAGATATTACCACTGGTATTGAGATTTACCAGTGTACCTACTTGAGTAATTAGTGGCTGATTCCCAACTAAAATTATATCAGAATAGATAGCATGATTAGCTTCTGGAACAGCATTAGATACGTTTGGTCCAGGAATATTGAATAGGCCGGAAGCATTACCTACGAAACGTCCAGCAGTTAATGTATCTGTAAGTTTGTTATAGATTAGCCCAGCATCACCGCCAAACTGTCCGTTGTCATTGAACTGAACAGTTCCAGTAAAGCCACCGGGACTACCATTACCGCCGCCACCACTGCCAACAGCCATACCTCCCGGGTCACCAGTCCAAATACGAATTGTGTTTGTGTCTGGGTCGTACCATAAACGACCTTCTTGACCAACAAACTCATTTGGGTCCTCTACCCTATTATCCCTGCTGGTAAAGAATTTTTGAATGTGCGTAGTTGTTGCCATAATTACGATGGGAAGTTTCTAATAAACATTTTTGGAGGATTATCCTCAGTTGGGTATGTTTTCTTTGGCTTCATTGCGTTTTGATTTTGTGATACCAACGACCCTACCAATTCTTTTAATCTGTCTAAGTCATCTGGAGGATTTTGTTCAGCAGCAGTACCCACTTCAGTTTCAGTTTCATGCTGGTCTTGTGAATCTACTTTAGCTAATACTTTTTCTACAGCACTATTACTATCTGCTCCGGTATCATTTCTTGCTGAAACGATTTCATCACGCTGTTCCGGATCAGGTTGTATTGTAGGATCCTCAGTTGTTGTTCCAACTGCGCCCTTCATTACTGATAGTTGCTGCTGTAAAGGCGGACTCCACTTGGCTCTACCGTTACGTTGATATTCAATACCCGGATTAACAACGTCTTTTGGAGCTGATGATGATCCGCCGTCATCGTCACCTGAGACAACAAGATTCAGTGTTTGAATATTGATGGTTCCAGATTGACCCAACGCAGCTAATAAATCCTCTATTTTCATTTTTTGTGCCTTAACTATGTATTTATGATTATTGAATAAAAACCTATATGCGTACATCCGCATCAGATGTAACATCCAGTATACTTTTACGTTTTTCCTTCAATTTCTTTTGATGTAATCTACTACAATTAGCACATAATGTAAGCAAATTATTATCGTTTTTGTTCTTTTTGTTGCCATCTTTATATACTAAATCAAGCTGACAACTATCAGATGGTATGAATTTACACTTCTCACACTTAGATTTTTTGTGTAATAAGTAGCCAAATTTACTATTATAAGCAGCTTTGCTACATTGTACACAGTACTTGTGCCACTTCTTAAATCCATGTTTACTCACCCCATTTGGCTTTGCTAATGCGATATTACATGATTGACAGAAGGGTCTATTTGGTTGTTGTGTAAGCATATTGTATTTAGAAAAAAGATTTTTTGGGTGCTTTTTTCCACGGTTTTATTTACAAAAATCAGATAAATATACTATAAAAAGAAAAATAACAGGATACTTTATGGCATCAGAAGCGTTTAATAGTTTAGGTGGGTACTCAATAGGTATACCACCCGTCGCCGTTATAGATAGTAATGGTAATGTAGTTACCAATGTTTTTACTCCCGGCAACGTTGCGGCTAATGCTGTATACACTAACAATTTATTTTTTGCCAATGGTCAACCATACACAGTAGGGGCAGCAGGAAGTAATACTCAAATTCAATATAACGACTCTGGAGTGTTTGGGGCCAATACAAATTTCACCTTCAATAGTTCAACCCAATTATTAAATGTACCAAAGATTCAAGTAACCACAAGTGCTAATTTAGGTAGTATTGCTAATATCTACATAGGCGGAGGGGTAGACGGCTACTTCTTACAAACTGACGGTGAAGGTAATCTTACTTGGTCTGCTGCAGGCGGTGGTGGCGGAAATGGCTCTCCGGGCGGTAGCAATACACAAATTCAATATAATGACGCCGGCATATTTGGCGGTGATTCCGGATTCACATACAATAATATAACCAATACATTAACTGTACCAAACTCGGTTGTCACTACAGCAAACGTTACAAATCTCAATACAACTGGTTTAGTTAGTTTAGGCAGTGTAGCTAATCTTAGTATTACCGGAGGTTCAGCAAACTATGTTCTAAAAACAGACGGGGCAGGAAATCTAAGTTGGGCAGCACAAACAGGCGGTGGCAATGGCTCACCGGGCGGTACCAACACTCAAGTTCAATTCAATAATGCCGGTAGCTTTGGTGGCGTAAGTACATTCGCATTTAACAGTTCAACCAACGTATTATCAGTTCCGTCAATAACAAGTAACGTAAATGTAAATTTTTCAAGTACAAGTAATGTATCGTTAGGCTCAATAAGTAATGTTCACATCACTGGTGGACTAAATGGGTATGTATTACAAACAGATGGTTCTGGGCATTTAAGTTGGGTAGCACAGTCAGGTGGAGGTGGTAATGGCTCACCGGGCGGATCAAACACTCAAATTCAATTTAATAGTAGCGGCGCATTTGCCGGCAGCCCATATTTAACATTTAATAATTCTACAAATACAATGACGGTGGCAGGCAACTTAGTTGCTAACACGTTTCAAATGGGTGCGGGAATATATGAGTTTTATAACTCAATTGTCTATTTTGCTACGACAACAAGCACCACTCCAAATCAAGTATTGTGGAGTATACCAGTTTCAGAAATAAGTGGTGTTGACTTTACTATCATAAGCACAGCAGCCGCTGAAGGCACGAGACAAACATCTAAATTGAGCAGCACCTATTATAATGGGGTTGTTGCGTATAATGAATTTGCTAGCTTACACATTAATGGTGGAATTGGCACGTTTGAAGTAGCGTATAACGCAGGAAACATATTGCTTCCTCCGAGTTTACAATTGTTGGTATCGCCGGATTCGACGGCGTTAACAAACTATAATATGCAGATCACCATATACTCTGCATAACCAAAAAGATAAATACAAATACAAGGAAATACTATGGCAATCAAAGCATTAAACTCAATCGGTGGCTTCTCAGTAGGAGATACCCCGGCTAATATTATATTAGCTAACGGCGATATAACGACTATTAACTTCACCTCAAACGGCACCGCTAACTTAGGAAATGTTGGTAATGTTAAAATAGGTGGCGGAACTAGTGGATATGTACTTAGTACTGACGGGGTTGGTAACTTAAGTTGGGCAGCAACAGGTAGCCCAACTAGTATTCACAATGAGAATAGTAACGTTTCTATTCCGTTAGCCAATAGCAATATTTACATTAACGCTAATAGTGGAACAAATCAACAATGGGCATTTGAAACAACTGGTAATACAGTATTCCCCTCTACCGGAACAGCAAACTTAGGCAATCTAGTAATTGCCAATTATGCCAACTTTGCTAATGATGTAGTGGTTCAAGGTAATATTTCTAATGCCAATAATATTAGTGTTACAAATAACATTACAACTAATACTGCTAACTTAACTGGCAACTTGACTGGTACTTATGCCAACTTTGCTAATGATGTAGCTATATTAGGTAATATCTCTAACGTTAATAATATCAGCATCACACTTAATTTAGAAGGCAACACCGCTAATTTTAGTGGAAATATCAAGTCACTTAATGCTAATTTAGGTAACTTAGCAATTGCGAATTATGCCAACCTTGCTAATGATTTGGTGGTTCAAGGTAACATTGCTAACGCAAATAATATTAGTGTTACTAATAACATTACAACTAATACTGCTAACTTAACTGGCAACTTGACTGGTACTTATGCCAACCTTGCTAATGATTTGGTGGTTCAAGGTAACATTGCTAACGCAAATAATATTAGTGTCACTAATAACATTACAAGTGATACAGCAAATGTAACCGGTAATTTGACTGCTGGTAATGTTGATGGTGGTAACTTAGTAAAAGCAAACAACTTCAGCACAAACGGTACAGGTGGCGACATTACACTAACTGGTGGCGATATATTAGGTGCTAATGTAACGTACTCTAACTCATTCACAAGTAACGGAGGTACTGTAGATTTTGCTACTAATAATCCTAACGTCAAATTAGGTAATGTTGGTAATGTTCACATCGGTGGTGGCTCTAGTGGTTACTTATTGTCAACGGATGGTGCCGGCAATCTAAGTTGGTCAGCTACAGCAAGTACAAATAATATCTATAATGGTAATAGTAATGTAAGTATCCCAACTACAGACGGTAACGTATACATCAATGCTAATGCTGGTTCAGATAGTCAGTGGGTCTTTAATACTGATGGTAATTTAAGTACACCAGGCAACATTAGCTTAGGTGGAAACACTATCACTGATAATTCAGGTGGTGATGGTATTCAATTATACTCCGGGGCAGACTATGCACAATTGAACTATAACGATAGTTCATACGTTTATGTACGAAATGATGGAGTTTGGTTAGAGACTACTTCAGGAACATTAAACTTAGACACTAGCGGCAATGTTATAATATCTAATGACTTAGAAGTTCAGGGTAATATTGCTAACGCAGGTAATATATCAGTCACAAACGCTATTGCTGCTGGATCAGCTAATATCACTAATGATTTAGATGTTGGTGGAAACATTGTTACTGGTACAGGATCAGGTGGTAACATCAGTGGTGTTAACTATATAACTGCTAACGTAGCAAATATCACTAACGTGGTAAACACTGGTGTTATTGCTAATGGTACAAGTAACATCAGACTTGCTACAAATGGCAATGTTACAATATCTTCAAATAGCTTAAGCAATGTATTCACTTTCAGTGATTTGGGTGCTAATGTCATTGGATACATTCAAGCAAATGGTATTATTTCTGCAGGTGGATTTGTAGGATCAAACTTAGTTTCTAATGTTGGTATACTATCATTACAAGCAAAACAAATAGGCGGCAACTATAATATTAACTTATTAGCAGGTGGCACTGGTAATATTGATGTTGGTACTACATATATCACTAGCGTAAAAGATCCACTAAACGCTCAAGACGCAGCAACAAAGGCTTACGTAGATAGTGTTGCTCAAGGGTTAGATGTTAAAGCGTCCGTACAATATGCGACAGCCGCAGCATTACCGTCATATACTTATAATAATGGTACATCTGGTGTTGGTGCTACTATTACTGCTAACGCAAATGGCGCATTAACTATCGACGGTGGTTCCCCGGCAGCAACTCAGCGTGTTCTTATTAAAGATGAAACAGCTGGAAATAATCCATATAATGGTATTTACGTTGTTACCGATGCGGGTGGTGTTGGGACACCGTTCATATTAACTCGTGCTACTGACTTTGATAGCGGTAGCCCAAGCGGTGAAATCCCGGGTGCATTCACTTTTGTTGAGCAAGGTTCTACTAACGCAGACTCTGGCTGGGTATGTACTACTAACAATCCAGTCACAGTAGGTACTACCCCTATAGTATTTGTACAGTTCTCTAGCGCAGGTTCTTACTCAGCTAATACCTCAGCTGGTTTGGTATTGATTGGTACTCAATTCAACGCTAAAGTAGATGGAGTAACGACTGACTTTATTGGTGGGAATATCGCAGTTAAAACTAGCGCAAATCTTATAACGCCAAACATTGGTGCAGCAAATGGTACAAGTTTAGACTTGTCAGGTAATCTATTAGCTGGTAACGTAAACTCTAACGCAGCAATTACAGCAGTAGATGCTACGTTCAGTGGTAACATTACTACAACCGGCGCATCGGGAAATATTAGTGGTGCTAATGTAATATTTGCTGACTCATTTACTAGTAATGGTGGTACTGTAGATTTTGCTACTAACAACGCTAATGTTCTATTAGGTAATGTAGGTAACGTACATGTTTATGGTGGTTCAGCTAGTCAGGTTCTTATTACAGATGGAGCAGGTAATTTAAGCTGGACATCAACTCCAAATATCACTATCATTCAAAATGGTACAAGTAATGTAACTATACCAACTAGTAATGGTAATGTTATTACTGATGTTAACGGTAATGCTACATTAACAGTAACTGGCACTGGCGCTAACATAACTGGATATGCTAATATATCAGGTAATCTTACTTCAGGTAATGCTAATTTAGGTAATGTAGCAACAGCAAATACAGTAAGTGTTACTAACGTAAATGTTGGCAACTCTATTATTACTTCTCAAACTACTACAACTCTTTCAACCTCAGCAAATCAAACTATTGCCACGTTCACCGTTACTGGTACTAGCGTAGTTGGTGTAGAATTCTTTGTTAAGGGTGATGAAGCTGCTGGATTTAAATATAGTGTAGCTATGGTTCAAGCAGTAACCGATGGTGTAGACGTAGATTACGCAATTTACGGTGGAGTAAGATTGGGTGGTACTACTGGTTCATTAGCAGTAAATATGACTTCAGCAGGTGGAAATACTAATATTAATTTACAAGCAACACCATCAAGCAGTAACTCAACGGTTTGGACAACACAAATTAGGTTAGTATAAAATGGCATTAGTATCATTAGTTTCTAAAGCAGGCTTTGCCGTTGAAGATATCAACGGTGTTGCTAACGTTATCATTAATAGTGATGGTAACGTTATCACGCCTGACTTAACAGTTAATGGGCTAAGTCATTTAGGAAATATTGGTAATGTAAAAATCACGGGCGGTACTGATGGTTATGTGATGACTACTGATGGCACAGGTAATTTATCTTGGGCAGCAGGAGGCGGCGGTGGTGATAGTGGACAAATGCCATACTACATCCCCCCCGGACAAACATATACAATTCAATTATACAGACAGGGCCTGTTTTCTATTCCAATCACTATTGACGGTGACTTAGTTGTTAATGGAATTTTAGTACAGGTTTAATAAAAGGATAAATAGGATATAAGATGGCATTAATACTCAAACAAGAATCAAACGCAGCAGTAACTACACCTCCGGCGGGCAGTGGTTCTGTGTTCCTTAACGGATCCGATCAAATAACAATTAAAGATTCTACAGGAAATATATCAACTATCCCTACATTTACTGCTACAGGTAATACTGATGTATTCTTTAATGATCAGGGCGCTTTAGGCGCGTCTGCCAACATGACATTTGATAAGACAAGTAATACATTTACTGTCACAACTGCTAATGTAAATACTTTGAATTTTGGTTCAGGTTCAGTAACTGGTACTGGTAATATTACCACAGGTAATTTAATTGGTACTATCGCGGCTGGTTCAAACACAATTACAACAACTGGCAATATAACTGGTGGAAATTTAATTGGACCAGTTGCGGCCGGTTCAAATACAATTACAACAACAGGCAATGCTAACGTTGGTAATTTAGGATTTGGCGCAGGACTAATCACTGGTACAGGTAATGTTACTGCTGGTAATATCATTGGTACTATCGCAGCTGGTTCAAATACAATTTCTACAACCGGTAATGCTAATGTAGGCAATATTGGTGCTGCTACTGCTATTTTTACTACAGGGAACATTACTACAGTTAACAGTGGTTTAGTACAGAATGGTACTAGTAATGTAACTATCGCACCAAGTGGAAATGTATCTACATTCATCAACGGTAATACTACTCCTCAATTGTTAATTAGTAGTGGTGGAGCAAATATTCCTGGTTACGCCAACATTGTTGGTAATCTTAATTCAGGTAATGCTAGTTTAGGTAATCTTGCTACTGCTAATTACTTCAGCGGTAATGGTAGTTCATTAACATCATTAACTGGCGCAAATGTAACCGGACAAGTAAATTACGCAGCAACGGCAAACAGTGTAGCTGGTGCTAATGTTTCTGGACAAGTAAATTATGCTGCAACAGCAAACGCAGTAGCTGGTGCTAATGTGTCTGGTCAAGTTAACTACGCAGCAACAGCTAACTCAGTAGCAGGTGCTAATGTAAGTGGAGCTGTAGCATACGCAACGACTGCTAACTCAGTAGCAGGTGCTAATGTAAGTGGTCAAGTAGGTAACAGTTTAGTTGCCGGTACAGTATATACAAACGCACAACCAAACATCACTAGTGTTGGTACACTAACAAGTTTAGCAGTTACGGGAAACATCACTAATGGAAACATAACTGGTGGTAATCTAGTAAGTGCTAGCTACTTAGCCGGTACATTAACAACCGCAGCGCAACCAAACATCACCTCAGTTGGCATATTGGCTAATTTAAATGCAACCAACGCAAATATTACTGGCAATACGATTCTTGCAAATGTAACTATTACCGGTGCTCTTACTGCTAATGATATTACTGTAACAAGTATTGCTGACGGAAATAGTAATGTGGCAGTTGCTCCAAATGCTAACGTAACTATTAGTGTAGCCGGCACAGCAAATGTTTTAACTGTGACTAGTACTGGTGCTAATATAGCAGGTACATTAAATACTGGAGCAGGTAATATTAGTGGCGGTAACGTTAATGCGGGTAACTTATTAACCGCTAATTATTCAACATCAGTATTGACCACAGCAGCACAACCTAACATCACTAGCGTTGGAACATTAACATCACTGGGTGTAAGTGGTACAATTACCGCAGCAAATATAACTGCAAATACAGGTGTATTTACAGGCAACGGTGCTGGTTTAAATTCATTGACTGGTACTAACGTAACCGGTCAAGTTAACTATGCTGCAACAGCAAATGCAGTAGCAGGTGCCAATGTAAGTGGTGCTGTATCATACGCAACAACAGCTAACGCAGTAGCAGGCGCTAATGTAAGTGGTGCTGTAGCATACGCAACCACTGCTAATTCAGTAGCCGGAGCAAATGTCTCCGGTCAAGTAGCCAATGCGTTAGTAGCAGGTACTATCTATACAAATGCTCAACCAAACATTACTAGTGTTGGTACACTAACATCATTAGATGTAAGTGGAACCATAACAGCAGCAAACATAACAGCTAATACAGGTGTATTTACTGGCAATGGTAATGGATTACGTTCATTAGTTGGTGCTAATGTCACCGGACAAGTAAACTATGCAGCTACAGCAAACGCAGTAGCAGGCGCTAATGTAAGTGGTGCTGTAGCATACGCAACCACTGCTAATTCAGTAGCAGGCGCTAATGTAAGTGGTACTGTAGCTAGTGCAACAACTGCTGGCACAGTAACAACTAACGCACAACCAAATATTACTAGTGTTGGTACACTAACAAGTTTGGGTGTTAATGGTACAATTACCGCAGCAAATATAACTGCAAATACAGGTGTATTTACTGGCAATGGTAATGGATTAAGTTCATTAGTTGGTGCTAATGTAACAGGTACCGTAGCAAATGCAACATATGCATTAAGTTCAGGTACAGCCGGAACTGTCACAACCAACGCACAACCAAACATTACATCAGTCGGCACGCTAAGTTCGTTGGCTGTCACTGGTAATGCTTCTGCCGGCAATATTAATGCTGGTAATCTATTAACAGCAAACTACTCAACCTCAGTATTGACTACAGCAGCACAACCAAATATTACTTCAGTCGGTACATTAACAAGTTTGGCAGTCACTGGTAATATTACTAACGGAAATATAACTGGTGGTAATTTAGTATCTGCCAGTTACGTAGCTGGTACATTAACAACTGCTGCTCAACCTAACATTACTAGCGTTGGTACATTAACATCATTGGGTGTTAATGGCACAGTAACAGCAGTAGCGTTTACAGCTAACACCGGCGTATTTACTGGTAATGGAAATGGATTAAGTTCATTAGTTGGTGCTAATGTAACCGGTACTGTAGCTAATGCGACATATGCAACTAGTGCCGGTAGCGCAACAACAGCGGGTACTGTAACAACCAATGCTCAACCAAATATTACTAGTGTTGGTACGCTAAGTTCATTGGCAGTCACTGGTAATATTACTAACGGGAACGTAACTGGTGGTAATTTAGTATCTGCTAGTTACGTAGCCGGTACATTAACAACAGCAGCACAACCAAATATCACCAGTGTTGGTACACTAACTTCACTTGGGGTCAATGGCACAGTAACCGCTGTAGCATTTACTGCTAATACAGGGGTATTCACTGGTAATGGCAACGGACTAAGTTCTATTGTTGGTGCTAATGTAACAGGTCAAGTAGGTAATGCATTAGTAGCAGGTACTGTATATACAAATGCTCAGTCAAATATTACAAGTGTTGGCACATTAACTGGATTAACATTAAGTGGTAATGTTAACATGGGAACCAAGAACATAACAAGTCTTGCTGACCCAGTAGCTGCACAAGATGCTGCTACTAAAAACTATGTTGATACTACAGCACAAGGTCTTGATCCTAAAGCATCAGTAGTATATGCTACAACAGCAACATTGTTTGGTAATGGTGGTACTGGATATACTTACAATAACGGAACAAGC
>Ga0304728_1002082_pt1 | contig 13197 bp, 9 predicted proteins | sample C_130625_MF_Meta_FD_190476 | JGI IMG/M metagenome (GOLD analysis project Ga0304728, IMG submission 190476) | Freshwater microbial communities from Lake Croche, Canada to study carbon cycling - C_130625_MF_MetaG (v2) (version 2) | ecosystem: Environmental > Aquatic > Freshwater > Lake | place... | reverse complement strand
TTTTAAGGCTAAAATCGCTATTTGTTCGTCCATTTCTGGAATGGTTTCATAAATTTCGGCATATAAACCTTTTTCTTTTGCCCATTGAGCAGAGCGCCATTCTGTTGCGTTAATGGCCAATTCACTCATGGCTGCCAATCCAATTTTTCTCTCCACTGCTGGTCCAACAACAAAGGGTCCGATTCCAACCGCAAGTTCAGATAATTTTACAGAAGCATTTGTGGTAGCCAAACAATAATCGACAGCAGAAGCAATTCCAACACCGCCACCAACTGCTTTACCTTGAACTCTTCCAATTATTAATTTGGGGCATTTTCTACAGGCATTGATCACATTTGCAAATCCAGAAAAGAATTTTTTTCCGGTATCGAGATTATCGATTGCAATTAATTCATCAAAACTAGCACCTGCACAAAATGTTTTGTCTCCTTGTGTAGATAGAATGATAACTTTTACAGTCTCATCCTTTCCATAAGCGGTAATCTTTTCTGCAAGTTGCTGCAAAATAGCACCTGGCAAGGAATTACTTGAGGCGTGTCCAAAAGTAATTGTTGCAATATTGGTTTCTTGATTGATTGACCCAATTACAGCTCCATTCTCCCACATAACTTGCTTATTTTAGCGTGAAACTATCTGTTCCAATGACACTTCCATCACAAAATACGCGCACCTTGTAGTTTCCTTTTGCTGCATTTTCTTTCAAGTCATAATAAATGGATAAATCAATCGCTTGGTTTTGATAATCAATTTCTTTTTTGTCAGAATAAGCGACATTACCTTGATCTGTATCGGTTGTGTAATTTGATTTTGTTTGAAGTACCCGTCCTTCAGGATTTGTAATTTGAAGATAAACTGTTTTTTTACCTGCAGTCGTTAGTGGATTTTGAGCGATGGTGAAACTAGATTTAATTTGAACAGCATTTTTCGCTTTAACCGTTTCTTCAGAAGTGTTGTTCATTTTTTGTCTAAGCGCAATAGAGTTAAATTGGTAAGCTTGTAATCGAGCACCTTTTTTAACTTGTTCTGTTTTCTCCTCCGCTACTTTTTTAAATTCATCGCGCTCCACAGTGGTAGTCGTAAGTTTTGAAGCAGTTTCATCTAGCTTAGAAGACAAGGAAATATTTAAGGTATTTAGGGAATCGATTTGTTTAACATAACTCCTCATTATGCCTCTTAAAGTCTCATTTTCTTTAGATAACTTATACAGTTGATTCGCAGAAAGTCTTTTGTTCGAGTTAAGTTGATTCAAAAGAACTTGAATTTTATCCTTCTGTTTGTTCAAACTATCTGCTTTGGATTGATCCTTCTCAATAAGTTTATCATAAGTATTCAGCATGTTTTTGAAGTCTGTTTTCAAATCATTTGAAAGATTGCCAACATAACCTGACATCATTTGATTCATGCCCTCCATATCCGACTTTAAGGTTAGATTTTCGTTGGTGCAATCATTCAATTCACCTCTTTTAGAAGACCACATGTAAGAAAGAACTCCTAATGCAGCTAATAAGATGAAAATAAGGATCATATAGATACCATTACTTCCTTTTGTGTTGTTTTCTGTCATACGATTATGTTTATCTAACAAAGGTATGAAAATGAATTATAAATATTCAATTAACTAATAAGAAATAAAGGATATAGTGTTTAGGGTAATTGATCTGAATTAATACACAGTTATTGAGCAAGTGCTATTTAAAACTCCAATTAATTAAAGGTAGTTTCCGTTTTTCATTACAATTCCAAAGCCCAATTTGAAACCCTTTTAACTTTCGTGTTTTATTGATCAAGCCAACTTGCAATCCTTTGACCATATAGGATTGGTTGTTTAAAGATATGGAAAGCCCATTCACATAGGTATATTTGCTGCTTAATAAATTGATCCCTAATCCATTCAAATAGTAACCCAAACTTGATAGTCCCGAAAGTACAATGCCATTGGAAGCTTCCGTCATAGTGCCAAATGATGAAATTAACACCCCATTATGAACTGCTTTAAACTTATGATTTTCTCTTAACATCCAAGAAGTATCCGTAGCAAAGAGGACATTATAAGAGAATGCTTTACTATTGAGAGGAACAAACAAGCCCTGACCAATAATTTGAATATTTAATCCGTGCGATCGTCTTACATGGGTAACATTGCAAATTACTTCTGATCCAAATAATCCAATGCCAATTCCGTAAATATTGTCTTTTACTGATGGTAAAAATCGAACTACATAAGAGTTTTCTAATTTTTTTATTGAATCTTTTTGCGCAAACGAAATATTAGCTGTGGCAATTGCAAAGAAAATAAAAAACAATATTGATTTCATCGACTTTAAGTTGTAAAAAAAAACAGTAGAATTACTCGTTATTTTATTTACAGTAACGATGAGCCCCAAGTAAAAATCAATCCCTTAGAATTTTCTAATCAGCAAGCAGATACGCTAAAAGAATAATGCTCCATAATTTGATTGGCCAACATCTTTTTACAAGCTTCATCAACTTTTTCCTCAGCAACTTTCTGGTCAACCGCTTCAATAAATAAGCGCACATGTCTACCAATTCTCACACCTTCTATTTCTGGAAGACCTACATTTTGCATGGCATTGGTCACCGCTTTACCTTGTGGATCAAGAAGTGCATCTAAGGGCATAATATCAATTTCAGCTTTGAATTTCATGTTTTTTGTTTTGACGATTTTCAATTAAGGAGAATAACAAGTACAAAAATACTATTATCGGAATAGACCAAAGGAATAAAAATAAAATACTTACTAACGAACTTATCAGAAAGACATATCTAAAGACATTGTCTGACCAACTCCAAGTTTTAAATTTTAGTGCAATTAAGGGAATGTTTGAGATTAATAAGCAGGCAAATACTGCACTTATTCCTGCAATAAAATAACAATCAAAGATTTGTTTTACCCATGCTGCTTGTAAATTCCATTCTGTAAATTGAAAACAAAAGAAGATTGGAAAAAACAATAAAAATAGGGTGTTTAATGGTGTTGGAACTCCAATAAATTTATCGCTTTGACGGGTATCTAAATTAAATTTCGCCAATCTAAACATGGAAAGAAAAGGTATCAGCAGCGCCACAAACGGCAAGAACTTTATCGAGGCGTCAAATTGATTTGGAATATTATAAAACACTGCTTGTTGCCATGCTTGAATTTGAAAATAAACATAAGAACTTGCAACGCCATGGTAATCTTCAATAGCAATCGGAGCTTCATTGACTCCTAAAATGATCATCACCAAAGTCAAAATCCCCGGAGCTACACCGAAGGAAACTAGGTCTGCAAGGGAATCTAATTGTTGACCTAGTTCCGATTTTATGTTCAGCATTCGTGCTACAAACCCATCCAAGAAATCAAAAATCATTGCTACAATTAGCAGAAAAGAAGCGATATCAATTCTTCCAGATAAGGTAAAAAGGATACACAGTATACCACAAATGAGGTTGAATCCTGTTAAAAGGTTAGGAAGTCTAAACATATGTCCTTATGAAATGCTAATTTTGTAGTGAATCATGGATAAATCTATTATATTTATCGTGGTTTGTTTTTCAATTACAAATAACACAATTTTAATTCAATTAAGAGGTTATTAGCGGTCTAAAATTTTTAACAATGAGATATTTCTTAACTTCTTTTATTCTTTATTTTTCCTTTATCACTTTCTCGCAGACCTCTAAATATTCCAACGAATTCTTAGCTATTGGAGTAGGAGGTGAGGCTTTCGGAATGGGAAATTCTGTGGTGGCTCAATGTAATGATGTCACTGCTGCCTATTGGAATCCTGCGGGTTTGGTTGGTGTAAAAGGATGGGTAGAAGCAAGTGTAATGCACTCAGAATTTTTTGCTGGTATTGCCAAGTATGATTACGTCGGAATAGCACACAGTATTAATGAGAAAAGTAGTATTGGTTTTTCTTTTATTCGATTTGGAGTGGATGACATTCCGAATACAACCCAATTAATTGACAATAATGGTGTCATCAATTATGATAATGTCACTTCCTTTACCGCTGGAGATTATGCTTTTATGGGCACCTACGCGACAAAACTTAAAGTGGAAGGAATGAGTCTTGGCGGTACTTTCAAGGTGATTCATAGAAAGGTAGGTGACTTTGCCAATTCATGGGGTTTTGGACTTGACGCAGGTTGGCAATACAAAAGAAATGAACATTGGCGTTTTGGCTTGATGGCTAGAGATGTAAGTTCAACTTTTAATGCCTGGGTGTTTAACATTGATCCCCAAATGCAACAAGTATTTTTAGCTACTGGAAATGAAATTCCAAGCAACGGATTAGAAATTACGCTTCCGAGAATTATTTTAGCCACTGCCTTCAATCAAAATATTGGAACTAAAGGAATGAACTTTGGTGGAGAAGTAGATTTAGATATTACAACAGACGGAAGAAGGAATACTCTAATTAGCAGCGATCCGTTTTCAATCGACCCTCATGCAGGAATGCAATTGTCCTACAAAAATATTGTGAAATTAAGAGGCGGTATTTCTGGTATTCAGTCGTTTAAAAATATGGACAATACAAGCTATTGGGGAGTGCAACCCAATCTTGGATTAGGAATTGGCATCAAAGGATTCAGTCTTGATTATGCCTTTACACGTTTGGGTGATGCAAAAGCAAATTTTTACACCCATGTTTTTTCCGTGAAGGTGAAGCTCTCTAAACCCAAAAACGCTATTAGATGAAGTTCATTTATTCGTTCATACTAATCCTACTTTCTGTGCACCACATCAGCGCACAGACTTACGGCAATGAATGGATCAATTACAACCAAAAATATTATAGCTTTCCCATAACACAAGCTGGACTTTATAAAATTGACGCTGCTGCATTAATCGCTGCTGGAATTCCCGTTACTGCTTTTACCGCTGGGAATATGCAAGTGTTCGGCAGACAAAAAGAAATTCCTTTATTTGTTCAAGACGGTGGGGACAATGCTTTTGATCCAGGTGATTTTTTAATATTTTATGCAGATAAAAATGATGGGTGGTTAGACTCTACTTTATATGACGATCCTTCTTGGATGGGAAATCCTAAATTTAGTTTATACAATGACACCATTAATTACTTTTTCACTTGGAATAGTATAGAATCCAATCAACGCTATTTGATTGAATCTGATGTTGATTTTCCGAGTTATACTACTGCCAATTTTGTTTTATTTGAAAAATCGCAATCTTTCTCACAGGCGTATAATGAGGGTGAAAAATCATCGGAAGCATCCAGTTCTTTTTATGTAAACGGGGAAGGCTGGGGGAGTACCATGCAGAATGGAAGCAATGGTTATACTTGGAATTTTTCCTCTACTGTTTTTGAAAGCCTTTATCAAGGATTAGATGCTCCATTAATTCATTACAAAGCGGTTACTGTCGGTGCATCGAATGCGAATTATACAGGGCTTGGAAACCATCATACGCAGCACACTATCGGAGCTACTAATTTTGTTTTATTAGACACAGTTTTTCACGGTTATACTTCGATTCAAATTAATAAATTTTTCTCCCCGAATATCCTTACTTCTAATACAGCCAATAATTTTAAAGTTAATATCATCGGAGATCTTGGCGTTGCAACTGATTATCAATCTATTAATTTTTGGTCTTTTGTTTATCCAAGAACTCCCTCTTTTTTAAATACCAATAAAACAGCTTTTTCAATTCTAAATGCCTCTGGACAATCTAAGGTTCGTTTGACTATGACGAATGTAAATCTCCCCAATCCTTATCTATTTGTCTTGGGATCGGTTCCTAGAAAAATCCCGGTTGTTCAAACAACTACAGGAACTTATCAAGCATTGATTCCGAATGATTTAAGTATGTCAACTCAAAGTGTTCTTTTACAAGATGCCTCCACTGTATTGAATATATCGACACTTGTCCCTGTTAATGGCACGGGTACTTTTACGGATTTCTCGACTTTGTCCAACTTGGATAATGCCTTGCTTTTTGTCTATCAAGCCAAGCTAGCCTCTGTAGTACAAGAATATAAAGTGTATCGGAATTCTCCTCTTGGTGGTGGATATAATGTAATCGCTGCTGAAACAAATGAGTTGTACCAACAATTTGGTGGTGGTATTCCCAAGCATATAAATGGTATCAGAAGATTTTCACATTTTATTTATGATCATGCAACTCAAAAACCTCTTGGCTTGTTCCTGATTGGTAAAGGAATTCGAGAAGCAAATGTGGTTTCTGCTTTGTCTACTGGACCTGGCTCTAGGACGAGTAGTGCTAATTATAGTCTATCTCTCGTTCCTTCTTTCGGTCAACCATCTTGTGATGTTTGTATTACCTCTAATTTAAACGGAACCAATAAATGGACTCCATTAATTCCAACGGGAAGAATTGCAGTCAATACTCCCGAAGAGTTAACTACTTATTTAAACAAAGTGAAGGCATTTGAATTGAATCAAGATCCTTCAAGCACCTATAATACGGAAACCAAAGATTGGCAGAAACAAATCTTGCATTTTTCTGGAGGCAGTAATGCAAGTGAACAATTGTTATTTCAATATTATTTGAATCAAATGAAAGTTATTGTGGAGGATGATTATTTTGGCGGTCATACTACTTTGATAGCAAAACAAACCGGTAATCCATTAACTCCTGCTGAATTCCAAGCGATTCAAGATCGTATTGAAAACGGTGTTTCGATTATGAATTTCTTCGGGCATGCTTCTTCTTCTGTAAGTGGATTTGACATCAATTTAGACGAGCCGGATTTATGGAACAACCAAGGGAAATACCCGATTTTAATTGCAAATTCCTGTTATAATGGAAATATTTTTCAAAGTTTACCTACCAAATCAGAACAATTTGTTCTTACGCCCAACGCAGGGGTGATTGCCTATTTAGGGACGCTTAGTTATGGATTTACCGAGCCTTTAAATGAATTTTCCAATCAATTTTATCGTCAGTTGAGCCGTCACAATTATGGAGGGACTATTGGTCATCACATTCAAAGTGTAATTGATAGTGTAATGAATTCCACTTCTTCATTGATTACAGAGGCTACTTTTTCCCAAATGACCTTACACGGCGATCCCATGTTGACCATTAATCGACACCTACATCCAGAAATAGAACTCAGAGATGACCGTGTTGTTTTTGGACCTGAAAACATAACCTTAGCAACGGATTCAATTTCAATTGGGATTACCCTTCGGAATTTAGGTCAATCTATTCCGGGTGATTTTTCGCTGCAAATTTCAAGAGACTTTCCTGGAAGTGCTATCGACTCTAATTATTTTTATGTGATTCATGGAATTGATTATGAAAAAACAATTCAGATTAAACTTCCCTTTTCACCTTCGATTGGGATTGGATTGAATAAGTTTAATATTTCAGTCGATCTACCTTCAGTTGTTCAAGAACAATATGATGAAATCAATAACAACCAAATCCTGAAGAATTTTAATATCAATATTGATGGAATTGAGCCTATTTTACCCATCGACTTTGCCGTTGTTCCAAGGGATACTTTAAGTTTATATGCCTCTACTATTGATCCCGCAGCAGGTGTGCAAACCTATCGATTTGAAATTGACACTTTACCAACTTTTAATAGTGGATTTAAAAGGTATGCCTTGAAAACTGAATTGGGCGGTGTAAAGGAAGTGACTTGGCAGGAGTGGATTGCTACTAGCAGTAATATGAGTTCCCCCTTGTATTTGACGGACAGTACCGTTTATTATTGGCGCGTGGCACTTGATGAAATTAATTTGCAATGGAAAACACGGTCCTTTCAATATATCCCGGGAAAAGAAGGCTGGGGACAAGATGCCTTTCATCAGTTTACTTTCAATAATACTCTAGGACTTCATCTTAATCCCATCAATTCATTCAGAGAATTTATCCCCATTGAAAAACACATTACTTGTCTTACTAGAGCTGTCACCACTTCACCTGGAATCTATGATAACGCTTGGTATTTAGATGACGAGCAACAAGATTATGAAATCTGTACCATGACGCCAAAGTTTCAAGTAGCGGTAATCGATAAAGCGAGTTTAAGTCCTTGGGCAACGCGTTATACCTATGCCAACGGAAATGTAGCCAATCCGAATCGAAATTATGGAAATGCAAATGATAATGGCGGATGTAATGCGCGTCCGATGAAGTACTTTACTTTCAATCAAAATAGTCCAGCTCAAATTGATGCTTTTCAAAACATGGTCGAAAATGAAGTTCAGCAAGGCGATTATATTTTAATTTACACGCCTTTAACCACACGCTATGATTGGTGGAATCAATACGATGTAGGATTGTATCAAACTTTTGCAAATTTGGGAAGCGATAGCATCGTTCCAGGAAGAGCAAATCGGCCCTTCATTTTTCTAACAAGAAAAGGAGATCCGAATTTTGTGGTTGAAATTTTCTCTCAAAATAATGAAGATATTTTTCTCGATACCTTAATTACAGGATCTCAATTATTTGGAAAAGAAACTACGCCAATAATTGGTCCTGCCTCTGATTGGAAGTCAATCTTTTGGAAAAGAGATCCACTGGAAATGACTCCCGGAGATTCGAGCGTATTGCATATCAATGTTTACAATCCAAATGGGGCTTTGCAATATGTCATTGATACCCTTATGTCGCCTCATGATTCTATTATTCAATTGAATAATTTGATTGATGCACAATTATACCCGACCATCAGATTAGTGGCCGAATACTATGATTCTATTACTCAAACTCCTGCTCAGTTGGATTTTTGGCATGTTGTATTTGCACCACTTCCTGAAGCTGCAATCGATGGTTCTAATGGAATCACTTGGTCTGTTGCCAATGACACTTTGCAAGAAGGAGCCACCGCAAGTTTTGCAATTGATGTGAAAAATATCAGTGATTACGGGATGGATTCTTTATTGATCAATTATTATTTAGTGGATAAAAATGAGGTGATTCACCCGATCAATTATCCAAGAAAAGGACCTCTTCCTGCAGGCGCTGTTTTGCGTGATACTTTGGAAATTCAAAGTCTTGGTTTGGTGGGAAACAACTGGCTACACATGGAGGTGAATCCTTATGTTGACCCCCAGCAAGTGTTTACGGATCAACCTGAGCTTACTCATATTAATAACATTTTACAATTTCCTTTTACAGTGATTTCAGAGGATTTAAATCCGATTTTGGATGTTAGTTTTGATGGACAGCATTTATTGAACAATGACATTGTTTCTCCAAGTCCGGAAATTGTGATCACTTTAAAAGATGAAAATCCATACTTGCTCATGAGTGAAGATGGTGACACCTCCTTATTTGGTATTTATTTAACGGATCCAGACGGTAATCAAGTTCGAGTTCCTTTTATGGATGCTGGCGGAAATACAATCATGCAATGGATTCCTGCTGAAGGTCAAAATAAAAAGTTTAAAATTATTTATCCTGCTGAACTGACAAAAGATGGTGTTTATACTCTTTTAGTACAGGGGACAGATAAGTCGGGCAATTTATCAGGTGATTTGTCTTATAAGATCAACTTTGAAGTGATTCATGAAGCGGCAATTACCAATTTTTTAAATTACCCAAATCCATTTTCAACAAGTACTCGATTTGTGTTTACGTTAACAGGCGACGCGGTTCCAGATGATATTCAGATACAAATAATGACCATCAACGGAAGAGTTGTTCGAGAAATTGATGAATTTGAATTGGGACCTTTGCGCATTGGAAAAAATATCACCAGTTATGCTTGGGACGGCAAGGATCAGTTTGGAGATCAATTGGCCAATGGAGTTTATTTGTATCGTGTTCGCGTGAAATTGAGCGGAGAAGATATGCGCCATATAGATTCAAAAGCAGATAACTTTTCTCAGAAAGGTTTGGGTAAAATGTATTTGATTCGTTAAAAGAATTTACAACTAATTATAGCGGTATCATCACCAAAATTAAGCTTACCCCTCCATTCATCCAGCTTTGAAAAAATGATGTTATTCATGTCTTCCATTTTCAATGGTGCGTAGGCTTGTATATTTTTGATTAAGCGCTCTACACCAAATTGTTCTCCATCTTCATTTTCAATCTCTACTACACCATCAGTAAACAATACTAAAGTTGAATTATTAGGAACAATAAGTTTGCCTATATTGATACTCGGCAATTCGTCTAGCATTCCTAATCCAATGCATCCTTGATTGAGCGCTTGACTTTTTCTCCCCATTAACAATAAAGGATGATTGTGACCTGCGTTGATATAGGTCATTTTTCTGCTGTGAGCATTATAATGCGCAAGGAAGAAAGTGATAAATTTTTCTCCTTTGGCATTGCGCATTACTTTCTTGTTGAGTTCTTCTATTAGAAAGGACAATTCGTAGCGTTGGTATTTGAATAAAGTACGGACAGTAGCTTGGAAATTAGCCATTAATAAGGCAGCGCTTATTCCTTTCCCCGAAACATCGGCGATACAAATGATGTATTCATCATCACCTAAGGGAATAAAATCATAATAATCACCCCCTACAGCATGTCTCGGAATGTATTTGGCAGAGATGTCCATTTTTCTATCCGATGGCAAATCAGAAGGGAATAATAGTTTCTGTAATGCGGAAGCTACCTCTAAATCTTTTGAAATTAATTCTTTTACGATATTACTTTTCACCAATCTTTTATTCTCGATTGCCACTGCGATAATATTCGTAAGCGTTTGAGCAAAATTCAAATGAACCTCTTTGTCATTTAAATCTTTTCGGTTTTCTTGAACTTCAGCAAGCAATAAAAAGGCTAGGGGTTTACCTAGATGAAGTACAGGCAGAATAACATCAAACTCTTTAAGTAAAGTGGAATTTGAGGCAGCCAAAAGCGTTGTTTCTTTAAACCTCAATAAATCTGGCAGATGGTCTTCAAGGGTTATTTTTCCTTTAAAACCAATTTTTTTGATGCATTGCCAACCTTCTTGTTGAATAAATAACACAAATTTCCTATAGCTTAATTGTTCTTTTAGAATGAAAGAATAAATATTAAGAAGCTGTTCTGTACTTAGATTATCATTTATTGCTGAGGTGATTTCTAAGAGCGAATTGAGTTTTATTTCTTGTAAAGAAATCTGTTGGTTGAGATGAAGCATATTCGTTTCTGTCATCTTTGTTCCTCTAAAAATTTCGGTAAATTTCTTAAGGCAGCCATTTCTTTGAATTTAACCTTTACTTCACCGCAAGGACTTCCAAAATAAGTTCCGTTGGCAGCCAAATCTTTAGACACACCACTCTGCGCCAATAAGGTGACTTGATCTCCGATGGAAACACCGCTAGCAATGCCAACTTGTCCCCAAAGCGTTACTTCATTTCCAATTTTCACACATCCTGCAATGCCAACTTGAGCGGCAATTAGGCAATTTTCTCCAATTTGTGTGTCATGACCCACTTGAACTAGGTTGTCAATTTTACTTCCTTTTCCGATGCGAGTAGTTCCCGTAACGCCTCTATCAATGGTGCAGGAAGCACCGATTTCAACATTGCTTTCGATGTGCACCATTCCACAAGAATTTAAGCGGTTGTAGGCACCTTCTTTTTTTTGATAGTAAAAGGCATCCTGTCCAATCACCGTATTAGCTCCAATGATTACCCCATCTTCAACAATGCAATTGTCTAGAATACAAACTCCGGGATACAAGGTGATGTTTTTTCCAAGTTGCACATTTTTTCCGATAAAAACATTAGGGAAATTTACTGTTTCTTTAGAATTTTCTGAATCTGATCTATTTGAAAAGTGAAGAATTAATTGATTGAATGCTTCAAACGGTTTTGGGTGAATGAGAAGTGATTTTCCTTCGGGGAATTCAGTTTCGATATCGATTAATATAGTTGTAGCGGCAGAATGTAGTGCCTTTTCATAATATTTTGGATGGTCAACAAATACCAGATCACCTTCCTCAACTATATGAATTTCATTGATTCCAGTAACTATTTGCGCCTCATTTCCACGAAAGGCACAGCCAAGTATTTCGGCGATTTGTTTCAGTGTATGAGGTACTTCTAATTTCATTGCGGATAGTGTCTTTTGCAAATTTAAGCAACAATTCCTCCACTAAAATTTCGGGTATCTGTAGTTATCACCCTACCTTTGTTAAAATACCTACTAAAAATGTTGTGCTAAATTATTGTAGTTTAAAAAGAATTACCTAAATTCGCAGTCCGATTTGATAAATACAAAAAGATGAGAAACGAAATTCACCCAGAAGATTACCGATATGTTGTTTTTAAAGACATGTCAAACGACTATGCATTCATTTGCCCTTCTTGCGCATCCTCAAGAGAAACAATCCTTTGGGAAGATGGAAAAGAATATCCTTTAGTGAAATTAGATATTTCTCATAAATCACATCCTTTCTTTACAGGTATCGCTCAGTTCGTGGATACTGCTGGTAGAATTGACAAATTCAAAAACCGTTATGGTCGTCATATGAAGTAATCAATGACCTAAAAATATACGAGCCTCTTTTTTTAAAGGGGCTTTTTTTTGCTCATTATTTTGCTGTAGCTCTTTCTAAACGGTCGTTAATGGTACTTCCAAGTTCAAGATCTGGAAATTTTTCGATGTAGAGTTTCGCATATCCTTGACCGTCTAGCGCATGTAAGGTGCTGTAAAGCTTGCGAGCAGCCTCTTTTAAATCTCCCCTTTCACTTAGAATTACGCATGAACTTGAGTTTAATTTTTCTGGCACTTCTTTATAAAAAATATAAGCGGCATTGGCATCAAAAGTTGTTTCCGGATTATAAAAACTCAAAGGTGTTTCAGGAGCATAATGATGTTTAACCATTCCGCTGGCAATAGTAGTCGCTTCTTTATTTTTAATTGTTGGAATGTAGCCTAAATGCAATGTTAATTCCTCCTGCGTAATCCCACCCAGTCGATAAACAACAACTTGACCATTTTCTTCACCCACAATCGTAGATTCAAGACCATAAGTGCAGGGTCCTCCTTCTAAAATACATTCAATCTTTCCACCCAATTCATGTAAAACATGCTGACTGTTGGTCGGACTAATACTTCCATACCGATTAGCGCTCGGAGCTGCAAGTGGAAAAGGGAGATCCATCAATAAAGCTTGTAAAACAGGATGTGCAGGAACCCTTATTGCCACGCGATCATGACCTGCCGTAATTAAAGGAGAGACCAAATTGCTTTTAGGTAAGAGAACTGTTAATGGTCCTGGCCAAAATACAGCGCATAATGAAGAA
>Ga0304728_1002076_pt1 | contig 13214 bp, 14 predicted proteins | sample C_130625_MF_Meta_FD_190476 | JGI IMG/M metagenome (GOLD analysis project Ga0304728, IMG submission 190476) | Freshwater microbial communities from Lake Croche, Canada to study carbon cycling - C_130625_MF_MetaG (v2) (version 2) | ecosystem: Environmental > Aquatic > Freshwater > Lake | place... | reverse complement strand
TCGTGAAGCATTTTTATCTCTTTGCCAACACATTGAACACTCGTTGTTTGTGCAACGGACAACCTGATGACATTTAGAGAGTATTACTTCACAAATATTTTTTTCTTTATCTTCTTTTATTATATACTGGTTTAGATTTTTAACATCATTATGACATAATGAACATTCTTTTGATGTTCTATATTCGTTAATATCAATTACATAACAATTTTTAATTTTTCTTAATTCATCTTTGAATTTTTTTACTGGTGTAGTTGGATGTGATTTTATAATTCCTTGTTGTTGGCTCCAATCTCCAAGTCCAATTATAGTATTTTTATATTTTTCTTTCGTATAGCATAAATCTTTACATAATTTATAAAGTGCTTTTTTACTATATCTAAAAGTTGTAAATTTCCATTTAGCAAATGATTTTTTCTTATTATAAAAATCTACTAATGTATCATAATGTTCTTGAATTTGTTTTAATGTTGTTAGGTATAATTCTTTTGATGAAACTTTTGTAGTTTTTATTGTTTTTTGTATTTCTTCTATAAAACTATCTTTTATTTGTCTTTTTCGCCATTTAGATGCTTTACATATCATACTTTTTATTCTATAATCTTTTGTAGAACAAATATGAAAATTATCATCATTGTCATAACCTGTAAATAGGTATGACACACCTGGATCAATTCCTATAAACTTTTCTGTATTTTTTATAATTTCTTCTGGTATTATATCATCTTTTGTATTTTTTTTATGTTCTTTAGTTTTCTTATGATTACTTAAAAACTTTTTATATACTAAACAACCACATTCACATTTTATTTTACCATCATTATCTTCTACTTCTTTAACTGGTTTAGGTTTTGACAAAAGTATAGAAACACCATAACCATCGGTAGATATTTCATAATGAAACTTTCTGTTAATAGTCTCAACTGTATTTAGATTGAATAAACTTCTCCAAATTTTGTCTTTTTGTTCCATAAATTTTTTATGATCTAAATCATTTTTATTAAGAATTTTTAGAATATCACATAATGATGTAGAACAAATAGTGATATATGAATTAACAAAAGATGCTTTATTTGGTAAAATAGTAAATGTTCTTGTACCTTTTGTATTAGGAGTCTGTTGTTCCATAAATTTTAGAATGTCATAAGATAATTTGATAAAATGATCGAGATTTTTCTTAATTTCTTCTTCTTTTGGAGGAATTTTTAACCATTTTTTTAATTCAACCTCGTACCAATTTGGAACATAGGTAAGTTTTTCATTAAACATATCATTAAGTAAATACCAAGCGTTTTTTATATTATATTTAAGATTTATATAACGAAGTAATCTTTTACCAAAATTAAGAATAATATGATTATTAGAAGCAACAGACATTTCTTTCGCAATATTGTTAATTAAAGCACCTAAATAATCTTTTGATGGCATTTTATAATCATTTGGATAACAATTTTTATACTCGTTGTTAATATCATTAGTATCATCAGGTTCTTGATTTTTTTTATCATACATACAAGATACAGAAGCACATAATTTTTGAAAATATGATTGATTAAGTGTAGGTAGGTCGTCGTTATTTTCTAAATGTTTTAGAAAATGAATATTAGCAAGATGAAAAGAGTTATAAATAATTTTATTACAATTATCTATAATAGGTATAATACCATCTCTAATAGCATCATTTTTGCAAAATGTTTTCCATTTCATTTTAACAGAAACAAATGATTTAGTTTTATTTAATTTATTTCTTATTTCAACATCAGGTCTTTTAGATTTTTTTGTACCTGCTTCCATTTTATATATTACATATATAAGTAATTCTTATATAGTTTTTAACTGTTCTTTTTTTTTCTTTTGATATTCTCGTACTCTCTTAATTTCTTTTTCTCTATTTTTTTGATAGTATCTTTTAACAGTTTCGGGATTAGTATATTTCTTTAATTGTTGTTTTAACAATTCGTTTTCTTCTTTAAGTTTTAGATTGTCAATACGCAACAGATCTAATTCATCAGACATTATAATATAAATGTAATAAAATCTTATATAATTTTTGTGCCATTTTAAATCTTCAAGGGTGTAAAGTTAATTCATTTCTAAAAGAACCTGGAGGGCAAGGAGGAAATTCACCTTGTTTGCGCATTTTTTTATTATAAGTTTTTTGAGTTATACATCTTCCAGTAGCATGATTATACATTAAACCTTTCTTAACACAGTCATCAATATTATTTATAGTTCTATAATAATACAAGAAAAAAATGATTTTTATGATAGCAGAAACTTATATTATAACTAAAGATTTATTAGTTTCAATATGCCACTGGAAGTAGCCAAATGAGATTGGAATAGAAATAATACTACTATTCTTACGTTTCAAATAGTATTTGACAGAACTTTTATATTTAGACATTCTAAATCTTTAAGGGTGTAAATGATTTAGGAATTAGATTGATTGGCTACTAATATTCAATATCTTCCCAATTTAATGTTTTTTCTGTAATCGGATGTGCTATATAATTTTTTTTATTATTTTCTATTAAATTATTAACATAATTCATATCAACTAAGTCAGGATGAACATACCATTCTTCATAAGGATTTTTTTCATTACTTATATCTTGAAAAACACAAACATATCCTCTTTTTTTAAATATTTCTCTCGATTGTTGTCGAGTATTATGGAAAATTGCGTCTTTCTCATAAACATCGTGTTCAAATGTTACTGTAGCAAATTTATATGTATCAAATATTTCATTATCTAATTTTTCTAATGTTTGCATTGTTGAACCATTTAATACTTCTAAATCTATTTGTAAGTAATCAAATATTAAAGGCATATTATTTGTTTCAAATAAATTTTTATAATCTATTTTTGTAGCATTATCTATTATATGAATACTATTTGGTCTATGCTCTTTATATAAAGATAAAAATGAATTATCATATTCTATCATTATTCCTTTCCAATTATATTTTGTTTCTAATAAATATGTATTATTATTAGTAATTGGATGATTTGAACCTATTTCTAAAAAATATCCATTATTCTTTTCTTTAAGAATATTTAAAACGAATTTATCTTGATTAGCCTGACCGTAATAATACATATCTACATAATTAATTATTTATTTGTTTATATACCTTTTATGTTATTTCAATTCAAATAAATTTGTAGTGAAATAATTGATACAGTAAAAAAAATGATTAGCATCTAATATTAAATTTCATATATCATAAGATAAATGACAACACCAATCTATTTTCGACGCTTCTTTCGCGACAACCTTAACAATATTAGGAATATTGTTCCTGATATATCTCATAAGGATTTAACTAAAATCATAATTACTTTGTGGAAGATTAAATCTACTGAAACTATAATGGTTTAAAAATTTAAAAAACAAAAAAAATACCAAAGCAATTTTTGGTATTATCCAGGATACATTTGTAGTGAAATAATCGATAGTAAGGAAAAAATGACATTGTCTTTGAATCCAAATCCCATCCACAAATGCCTAAGGAAAAGGAATGCAAAGGTTGTTCGGTTATTTTTATGTCATCATTCAACAGAGTTAGATGTGAAAAATGCAAAATAGACAAACCAAAATGTCCTCACGGAACTCATAAAGGAAGATGTAAAATTGATGGTTGCTTTGGAAATGAAATTTGCGAACATAAAGAACATAAACAGAAATGTTCCATATGCAAACCTGGTGTGAAAGAAGCGGATAAATTAAATGCTTGTATTATCAGTTTTATGAAAGGAAAAAAAATAATGGAGAAAACTAAATTATTTATATTAGAATATACATCTGTTTCAAGTCTAGATGTCTTATATTCACATCTAAATAAAAATTTAATTGAAAATAAGATATCCATTGACAAATGTCAATTAGATCATATAAAACCTAAATCACAATTTAATCTTAAAAATCGCGATGAATTATTGGAGTGCTGTCATTATACTAATTTAGAATTTATAGAAGAGTTTAAAAATCTCAGCAAAGGTTCTAAATGGACTAATTGATTCTTACTTCTTTAATGGCTTATTCTTTCTTCTTTTCGCCCCTCCTGTGCTTTTTGCAATTTGTTTTTGTAATAATAAATATTCGTCTTTTTCTTTTTTAAGTTGCGCTTTTATTGCTTTTATTGCTTTTATTTTTTCTTCTTCTATTTGCTGACGACGTTCAAATACACGTAATATTTCTTCAATTTGACTTACATTTTCTTTATATTGTTTCTTTCTTTTTGCTAGATTTTCTATAATAGAACTTTTATTATCAATGAATTCTTCTTTTGGCATAATTCTCTACTTATATTTAAGAATATAATAAATATTAATAATTGATTTATATATGGCAGAATTCTTTAATGATTGGATTAATAAGCCATCATATTGGTTTAGTAAAAATGTAAAAGATGATTTATATCTAACTAATAAATATTCATTTTTATTGGAATATGAAATCATATATGAAAATCCAATAATTAATATAATAATTTATGACCAATTACCAAGACATATATACAGAAATGAATATGCAAATCATATAATCGAATATTATTTACAAAAGGCTCTTACTTTTGTAAATAAATACAAAGATAATGATGATTTTATCAATAATCTTAATAATAATGATTGGATGTTTTTTATGCTTCCTCTACGACATACAAATATCAAAGAAAATATTTTATTTGTTATTGAGAAAGCCTGGAAATTAAAAGAAATTCCAAAGAAATTTCTTATTGCTACTTATGAAAAAGCAAATTTTAAAGAAGAATTGATACAGGAAAAATATGAAAGTTGTAATTATGATAGAAGTATTTTAGATTTTAAGCCCCCTACTAATTTCATTAAACATCCTAATTATAATATTGGTAATTTTGAGATTATTGGCAACCTTGATAAGAATAATACAATTATTGTTAGTTTATCTGGTGGTGTTGATTCAATGATTTGTTTATTAAATATAGTTGATTTATATTATAATAGTTATAATATAATTGCTATTCATATTAATTATAATAACCGAACCGAAACAGAAGAAGAGGTTAAATTTCTTAAGAATGTTTGTTATTATTTTAATGTGAAGTTATATGTTAGAACAATAAATGAAATTAATCGCCATGATTGTATGAAAAATGATATGAGAGATATTTATGAAAAATACACCAAAAAAATAAGATTTAATTCATATAAATCATTTAGTGATAAGAAACCAATTGTTGTTCTTGGGCATAATAAAGATGATGCATTTGAAAATATAATGACAAATATAACGAATCAAAATAAATATGAAAATTTAACTGGAATGGAAATGTACTCAGAAATAGATAATATAATATTTTTAAGACCATTATTGCATGTTAGCAAGAATGATATTTATAAATTTGCGAAAGAACATAATGTATCTTATTTGAAAAATAGTACTCCCGATTGGAGTCAAAGAGGTAAAATTAGAAATTTAATAGTCCCAGCATTAGACAATTGGGATAAGAGAACTATTAAAGGTTTTTATAATCTCGCTGAAATCATTAAAGAATATGATTTGAATTTAAAAAATTCCATTCAAAATTTTAAACCAGAGATTATAACAGATGTTAATAATATTAATCTAAGTATTTTATATTGGCGCAGCGGAATTTTTAAATTATTCAATAAATACACATCCAACAAATCTCTTAAATCCCTAATAATTAGATTAGAGTTATTTATTAAGAATTATGATAAGATTGATACAAATAAATATTTTAAAATAATGATATCAAATGAGATAACATTAGAAATTTGCAAAGTAAAGAATAACAAAGTAATAATTATGTTATTTGATAAATAACTATTATCCTTTTTGATAAATAAATATATCATTTGACAAATGTAAAAATTTTTTATTTATAAATGTAGGATCATTAGTATTTGGATGAAAAACTCTTATAAAATTTTGTGAATTTAAATATTGTTCCATATTTGATGTATTATTATGAGATATATTTTCATATGCCGTATATTCTGGTTCTGCAGTTATATACACAACTTTTTCTTTTAAATAATCTCCTGCACCAATAAGAATATCTAAATCTGAACCTTGTGCATCAATTTTAATATATTCTATATATTCGATTTTATCGAATGGAAATAAATCAAAAAAATGTTTTAATGAATAGACAGGTACAATCGTTTTTAATTTATGATTGACAAAATGTTCTGATATTGGTTTATGTATACTTGAACAACCAATATCACACGCTGTTTCATAAAATGGCATTTCAGTTGGTTCATTGACATTAAATAATGCTATTGGAAATATAAAAAACCTTTTATTGATATATTCATTAATAATAGTTCCTTTTAAAGCACCAGAATTATGTTGAGGACTAACAATTCCTTGTAGATCAGTACCGTTAGATTGAAGAGTAATTAAAAAATCAGGATTCGGTTCAAAACCAATTACCATTATATTTGGATCTTGTTCTAACCATATTTTTGAATGCGGAGCATTATATGATAATCCAATATCTAATTTTACACCTTTTATATTATCTTTAATAATAAAATCCTTAAAATATTTTTCCATACTAATAATATAATTTGATAAATATTTATGAATATTTACCGCATTTCAAAAAAAATGATTAATTTCTACTATTAAATTTCATCATCAAAACAATGGAATACTCGTGTTATTACTATCACAGCAATCGCTGCTATCATTACTTCATCTTCGTTAAGAAGGATGATGTGGTATATGTCGAAACGCCTGAATCGAAAACTTTCATCACTTATGAAATGCTCACCAAAAACGAAAATCTTAAGCGTTATTATGAAACTTCAAAGGAACTCACAGAAGATATCACAAAACTTAATTACTGCGAAGGAGATGAATGCTGGGGACATCAAGAAAATACCGAAAATAAATGGTTCATATCCGCGAAGATTAATTGGAAAAGTATGTATATCACCGAAAAATTTACTACAAAACTTCTTGGATTCGAAACCAATCCCGAAGACTGGGAATTCACTCTTTCAAGCCCAGAAGAAATCAAAGAACTGGAAAATTTAATGGATGACCCTAAATCGCTATTTAGACCTCATCCTGATGATATGGATTAAAAAAAGAAAAACATTATCTGAATATATCATCTTTATGTATCTAAAATTGGAAGAAATGCAAAATGAGTATTCATGCCTGAAAGGTCAAAAGATAGCATCTATTGCACAGATGTGGAATGATATGTAAAAACAACAAAAAATACCAAATTATTTTTTGGTATTTTTGGTATTTTATTATTTTAGAATTTAATAATGGTAGTGCTGCAAAAAAAACCTAAATAAATTTGCATCAATAATCGCAATAAAAATAAAATAAATGATTTATATCTAAAGATAACGATAACGATAACCAAAATGATGGCGATGATTAACGATATGTTTAATGAGATTATTGCGACCCTGAATATCAAAGAACTTCGAATGTCAAATCTTAATATTATGATGAGTGATGACGAAGTTGATGAAGTCTATACAGTCAAAACGGTAAGGTATCGGAATGATTTATTTCATTTCCTATTTCTTGAGGAAGAAGAGGAAATCATCTTGAAATCTAATGGTACATACATTAGTGGTATTGATTATATTTTTGATGAAATTATAAATAGGATTTCTGATTTCATCATATTGACAATATCTATTGAATTACACGAGATTGAAAATCAGACTGAAAAATACAAAAAAGAGATTAAAATCAAATCAATTCTATATACAAAATACCCGATGGATATCGTAAGATTGATTTCTATTTAAAAATAATTCAATAATATTAAAATAAAAATGATGGAAGAAATCTTTCATTATAACATAACTTTACTCTACTTGAGTATTTCTTATCTTTCATATAAATTTCCAGAAAAAGTTCCAAAAATAAACAAGAATTATATTACAAATTTTTGTTTATTCCATGATTTATTTTTAATGTTATTGAACTCATATATATTTCTAGGAATTTGTTATAATGTATACGATAAGCAACTTTCGCTATATGGGAATGAACCAAATGATACGTCTAATGTCTTACTAAAAAATCTAATGTATCATTTTTGGATTTCTAAATATTATGATTACATTGATACAATTATTATAATTGCCAAAGGTAATTACAGACAACTTTCATTCCTTCACGTTTTTCATCACTCTAGTGTATCAACAATTATGTACTATAATTATAAATTAATACCTTATGGGGGTGATATTTGGTTCCTAATCTTCTATAATTCATTCATTCATATCGCATTATATTATTATTATTTCATATCATCTTATAAAAGTAATACTAAAATCTGGTGGGCACAATATTTAACATCTTTCCAAATTATTCAATTTCTTTGCGGCAACACTCAACAATATCTTTCGATTTTATCAAGAGATGATTATCCGCCTTATATTCGCGAAGTCAATTTCTTATATAGCAATTATATGCTTTATTTATTTATGAGTTTTTACTTAAAAAAATATAAGATTATTCTAGTTAAGGATTGCTAATCTTCACCCATCCATCTGGAAACAAATCAACTGTATTATTATTTTTATGACCTTCGCCAAACCATTTTGAAGGATAGCAAACAATTTTATTTGGATTATTGCTAAAATACGCACCAAACCACGAGAAAGTAGAATTAGCAATAATAAAATGGTCGCATAAAGACATTAAAATTAATTCATCATAATCTTCAAGAGATTCTGATTTAATAAAATTATAATTATTATTTTTGTTAATGATATCAATATAATTATTAACTACGATTTCATCTATTTTATTATAGAATGGTACAATAAGATATTTATTAATATCAATCTGTGTTTTTAAATATTCGATTGCATTTATGTAATAATTAACATCTAAAATAGGATGATAATATTGAAGATTATAATAATCTCCTATTCTGAAATGAATAGCAATTATTTTTTTAAGATTATATTTCACTTGTAATTCTTCTTGTCTTTCTCTTATCTTAAATAACTTAAGAAGACTCTCATAATTATGCTTAAAGTATTTATCAGTCTGAAAGAATCCTTCAATAACAATTTCATTTTTAATTGGAATGTTATTATGGTGAAATGTACTCTCATCATATTTATATTTATTTTCAAGTATATCTTTGTTATAAATTACTTTGGATTCAATTGGTTTAAAAAAATTACCAAAATAATTCTTAGCAATTAATGTTGGATGAATAAAATAATCAATTGAATTATCAATTGCATATGAAATACATGCGAACAACATAAATAATTGATTGCAAAGACCTGCTTTAACGACTACGCCAATCATATATATAAATAATAAATGATTAATATTCTTAAATAAAATAATATTATGAAAAATGAATTTCATTAATTATAATTGTTTCAGAGGTTTGGAATATGAGAAGTTTGTTCTGAAAGAATTATATAAATATTATGAAATTAAAGAAGCATATTTATGGAAATATGTACCGGATAGTCTTCTAGCAGAAGCAGGAATATTACTAGAGGAGCCCGAAAAAAGAATTAAAAAGAGATATAATAACTTTAAGAGAAGGTATAATATATTGCACGATTCCGGTATTGATATTATTTGCAAATTAAATGATGATACTATTGTTCTCGTCCAATGCAAGGCATATTCGTCAATGATATATCAAAAACATTTATCAGGATTTTATAGAACTCTATTAGATAGCATTTTATATAATGATAAAAATAAAATTATTGGTTTAATAGTACATACAAGTAAATTATGTGATATTATAAAAACAAGTTATTCATATAAAACTGGTACAGTCCAAGATATTTATATGGATTTTCACATACCACCTGAGCGAGTAAATAAGGTTTATTTAAACAAACAATTGAGATATGCAACTTATATAATATTAGTCGCAATGATTTTTATTTTCTGAATCTTCTTCCGTTGCCTCCTTTAACAACTGCAGGAGGTGCTTCAATAGGCACATAAACATTTTTTTGTTGTTCAACTACAACTACTTCTCTATTACTTAAATATCGCAATAAAATTGCTAAAAAGATGAAAAATATAAATAGAAATAATGCAACATAAAACCAATATAAATAAGATTTATATTTTATTTTTTCAACATCATCTTTCTCTTTTTTATGTTCTTTAGGATGTTCATTTAAAAAATCCTCATAATCTTCTAATTGATATTCATCATTTTTAATATCGTCATATTTATCTATTATTTTTCTAAGATAATGACGACATTCAATTATTTTTTTACTTGTACGCATTCTTAATAATTACGAATATTATTTATTCAGAGATGTACTTACAATAGAACTTGGATTCTTAAATCCCCATTTAACTTTTATGGTATGACATAAAATATTGCTATTTATTTTATTAGAATCAAAAATTAAATTATGAATGATATTTGAATACACTAAAAATGGCAATCCATTTGCTGGTGTATTTTTATCATAAATCCAGATGTTAAAAATCGGTTAAATCAGGTTTAATCCAGATTTACTAATTTTCTAGTCATTTTTATTAACTATTTAAATAATTAAAAGTTAATTACGACTTGGCATACATCATTGCCGTAAATTAATCTTATTGATTTAAGGTTAAAAATTTTATTAAAATATTTCTTGCGGCATGAAAATCTCTATCAGCAATTAAATTACATTTATCGCATCTAAAAATTTTATTTGAACCTACATTTTCATTAATACAACCACAGTTACCACAAGTTTTTGTAGTAAATTGTTCTTCTTGAACTATTAAATTAGATTTATTATCTTTGCATAGCAAATTTAATTTAGTTCTAAATTTATAATGTGATTGTACTTGAAGTAGTCTATTTATTTTATTATTTAAGCCACAAGATTTTAATATTTTATGTGTATTTAATTTACCAATTATAATAGTTTTATATTTTTTTGATAAAAAACTTGAAACCTGATTGTGTAAATTATTTACAATATTTAAAACCTTATAATCATATTGATCAATTTTATTTTTATAATTCTTATTCTTGGTTTTCGAACAAAAATTAGTACTTCTTAATGATTTTAAGTTATCTATTTTTTTATGGATTCTTTTAATTTGTTCCATTTGTTTTATACCAAATTGATAGCATTTATTATCAGATGAATAACCACTTTGAAATATTCTTTCACCTGGATCTAATGAAATAAAACTATCCTTTTTATTTTTGTTGATTATATCTTTCTTTTCATAACTAATTATCAAATGATAAATATTTTTTCCTGATTTTTGAATTTTACAAAAACTATCAATACCATTTGGTATTAATTTACTTAATAACACTCTTTGTTTTTTCCTAATTCTTAATTTACTTTTAGATTTTAATCTTCTTGTGAAAAGTTTATAATCCTTTGTAATTGCTTTATAATTAACCCAAAATATTTGATATTTATTTTTCTTTGTTTTATATTTTAAATCAAATTTTTTAATTTTATTCATTTTTAATAATGAAACTGATGAAACATAACTTTTAACAGCATCATTAATAGCCATTTGTCTTGTATCAAATGCAACTTCTTTTTGCCATAACATATTATTAGATACATTTTCATCTGAAGACATAACAATCGGCCTTATTGATGGAAGAGTAATTTTCAAATTCCATTTAATTTCTTTTTTTAAATGTTTAGAACAAGACCATGAATTCTCTTCTTTTTTATTATTACAATGAATGCATGTATTTTTATTATTAAATTGATCTTTTCTGTCTTTATATCTTTTATTAATTTCATCAATAGATTTATTATAAAAATATCTGGAAACACCAAAACAATGCTTAAAATGTTGTTTTTGTTCTTTATTCGGATAAATCCGAATCTTCATCGTCCTTATTTTTGTATTTTCTACTTCCGTAATATCTTGCTGTAAAAACTGTGAACACTTCCATAACATCTCCGAGCAGTTCTTCTTCTCTGGATTTTGTTGTTCTGTCAACTGATTCCAATACTGCTCCGAATTGTTTAAATAACCATTCGAAGAAGTCAAATCCAAATCTTGTAAACCTATCTTGGTGGGCAACCACAACTCTTTTGATATTTCCTTTGAAAAGTTGTTCCAAAATGGTTTGAAACCCCTTTCTTTTATAATTAAGTCCTGATCCAATGTCTTTAACAATGGAATGGTCTTTAAACATTGATTTGAGATGTCTGGTTTGTCTTTCAAGATCTTCTTCTTGTTTTTTAGAAGAGACTCTTGCATAAATAATGTACTGTCCGATATTTTCTTGCTCTTCAGATTTTTCATTGTTAATGATTGGAATACTATATCGGTAATGACCTCCTTTTGTTCTTTCACACTTAATAGTTCCTTCTCTTGCCCATCTTCTAATTGTACTATCATCGACTGAATAATATTTTCTTGCTTCTTTTGATGAGACATTTATCATATTAGTTCATTTTATATATAATATATAACTTACCCTTATATACTTTTATAGTACCCTATTTACCCTATTTTAATAAACAGTAGTTTCATAAATATTAGGGGCTAATTCGCCATCATATACATCATAAGTACACATACAATTATTCCCAAAAACATCATCATATTTACAAATAATATGATTGGATTTAACTTTAACATCAAAAATTTCAAAATAAGAATCACAACTGTATTTCACTTGTCCTGATGTTAAGTCCATTATTTTTTTAGTAGTATCAAAAACTTTCCCGTTTGCATCTATAACTTTAGATTTTTTAGATATATACTGAACGATTATTCCTTTTTCAGTTGTATCTTGAACTTTAAATGTTTTTCTAGCAGAAAAATTACCACATTCTTCAGTTATAATCAAAATACCATTATCAACAGTTAAATTGTATTTCATTTTATTCATAATAATTACACCAACCGAAAAGATAAATGGGACAAGATTGTTATAAAAAATATAATAATCTTAATTTTTCTTAATGGTTGATGCTGGCTTTTAACCTAATTGATCTCATTTAAGAGACTATCCCACCATTTGACGGTTCATTAAGAACGGTTGGCAGTTTTTGTTTTAGATCATGTCCTCGTTTATATTTTTCTGGTCGTTCATTATATAAAATATAATGATTAAATATTTTTTGAATATTCTTACAACCATTTATATCACGATTAATGCATCCAAACCGTTTATTTTCCATTTTATATGTTAGGACTGAGTGCATTTTTCGTTCTTTATTTTTCTTA
>Ga0304728_1002072_pt1 | contig 13230 bp, 11 predicted proteins | sample C_130625_MF_Meta_FD_190476 | JGI IMG/M metagenome (GOLD analysis project Ga0304728, IMG submission 190476) | Freshwater microbial communities from Lake Croche, Canada to study carbon cycling - C_130625_MF_MetaG (v2) (version 2) | ecosystem: Environmental > Aquatic > Freshwater > Lake | place... | reverse complement strand
AATTTGCCGGCTATGCCTACAGATTTTCGTACTATTTGGACCACTGAGGATCACTTCGTTGAAGTAATTGATCAACGCCTGCTTCCGCATCAATTTGTAGTTGTAAAATTGCTTACTTATACCGATGCAGTAATCGCTATAAAAAACATGACCGTTCGTGGTGCACCACTCATTGGAGCAACTGCCGCTTATGGTGTCTATCTTGCAGTGAAAGAAATGCAGGACAAGCAACTCCCTTCTTCATTTTTGCAGAATGCATTTATTGAATTGCGTGCATCAAGACCTACAGCCATTAATTTATTTTGGGCCTTAGATCGTATGCAAAAAGTTTTATCTAAAACTGAGAATCTTCTTGAAACTGCTTGGAAAGAAGCGCATTCAATCGTGGAAGAAGATATAGAGACTTGTCGCATGATTGGCGTTCATGGCTTGGAATTAATATCGGCTATATCGAAAAAGAAAAATGGAGCAACTGTAAATATATTGACGCACTGTAATGCTGGAATGCTGGGTTGTATCAAATGGGGGACAGTCACTTCTCCCATCTATCAAGCGCAGGCGCAAGGAATAAAAGTACATGTTTGGGTTGATGAAACACGACCGCGAAATCAAGGTGCGAATTTAACGGCGTATGAACTTACCCGTCATGGAATTGAGCATACCTTAATTGTTGACAATACAGGTGGACATTTAATGCAACATGGACAAGTAGATCTGGTTTTGGTGGGTACCGATAGAACGACCAGAAACGGTGATGTTGCCAATAAAATCGGGACGTATTTGAAAGCCTTAGCAGCATTTGACAATTCCATTCCTTTTTATGTTGCCTTGCCTTCCACCACTTTAGATATGTCTATAAGAGATGGGCTTAAGGAAATACCCATTGAAGAAAGAGATCCCAATGAAGTGAAGTATGTTATAGGTAAAACCAAATCAGGAACCATTGAAGAGGTCTTAATTTGCCCAGAAACAACTCCTGCAAGTAATTTTGGATTTGATGTTACTCCGGCGAGATTGATTTCTGGCTTAATAACCGAAAGGGGCGTATGTTCTGCAAGCGAAGAAGGAATTACTGGATTGTTTCCAGCTTATAAATAGCTATACTTCAACATCATTTTCTTTAAATGCCGAAGGCAATAAATCAGGAACCAATTTTAAAATAATAGGAAGTAGCAAGGCGCCCCCAGGAAGCATGAAGATTGCTAAAGACGGCATGCTTTTTAAAATATCCTTGAATTGAGATTTCACAATTTCTTTTTCCTTTGCTGATAATTCGGTGTGCGTAGATTTTTTTACTAATGCAATGAGTTCTTTGCTTTCTCTCATTTCATTTAGAAATTTCCCCTTACTGCGTCCTAAAAGTTTAAGGTATCGCTTTGATAAATTGGAGTAAACTAATTTCGTTTCTGAATTGGTTTGTAGAAAACTAATGGATGCTCCATGTTGTGTTAGAAATTCTTTGCATTGCCACAAAATAGCATTTCTTGCTTCTTGATTTAATCCCAAAGATTGGCCTAGGTTGTCTAATTTTATTTGTTCATGGGTATGAGGATCCTCATTTAATGCTAGAATAAAAGCGGCTAATTCAAAGGTGTAGTGGGATAAAAGTAAATCCGATTTGTAAAAATGAATAGTGGAATAATCTACTACTTCTTCTGCTAAAAAAGATTTTATTTCCTTACTTTTTTTAGTAGAAATATCTGCTGCAGAAATGTAGAATTCTATTAAGCGATTTTCTTTTTTACTGATACTATTTTCGGCTTTTGCAGCATAGATAATGGTTTTTAACAACTGAATTATGGACGCTTCATAATGCTCCGAAAAACCTAAAGTTTTCTTCTCCAAATATCTTTGGTACAGAACAACATCTAGATAAACAAAACTATTTGAAAGGTGATTGAGCCAGTAATTGGTATCATTTAATTGACTCTTAATTTTAATTCTATTTGCAAAAAACCTTTCTAACGAAGCATACTTATCTTTAGAATAAAAAAAGGAAAACCATTCATGATTTCTTTCCTCTGTTTCATAAGCATAGAATTTATGGATACTTTCAATAAACTTAACTTCTTCAAAGTCTTCCAAATTACTTTGAAGATAAACTGCCAATAAGGATTCGAATAGTAATAACTTAAGGCGTTCTTCCTCCGTTAATTCTAATTCTAGCGCCGATGCAAATAAAAGTGAAACAGGTATCCCAAAGGCTAAACCTGTTTGATTTGCCATTTCAATTATGGCTGCAAGTGCATCTTTTTTATTTTTTGTTTCAAAAACCAATTCATTGGATAAACTAAAGTTACCTTCTCGAACTAACGAAAAATACTTTTTAATCCAATTTTTAGCTCCTGGAGAAATCATTTATTTGAGGATATATCTTGCTGCCAAGCCACCGCCCCAATTGAATTTGGTTATAGGGATAAAATTTAAGGCAGGACCAGAATCTAAGGCAATATTTAAGGGAAAATCCTCGAATCGATATTCTATTCCAAGTACTCCAGTTACTCCAAGTAACATACCTGAATTACTGTACGAACCAATGTAGGCACCACCCCCATAATACCAACTGAGTCCAGAAGTGCTCAACGGAGCATTGATCTCATACAAACCTTGTAAAATTATTCCATTTTGGTTGCCTCCAATACTTCCTTCGATGGCATTACTTTTTGTTAAAAAATGCTTTGCATTCAATGATCCGTATCCTGGAAAACCGCCTTTTAGTCCAATACTTGTTTGGTAAAGTTGCGCATGAGCAGCTTGTGAAAAGACCAAAACCAATGTTAAATAGAATAGTTTCATGTTTTTATTTCAAAATTACAATTTACCAGCAAGTGTGCACGCTTTTTTATTCGTAAAAAACACACTTCCATCTGTTGAAAACGCTTCAAATAATAACACATAAATCCCAATACTCGCTTTTACTTGCTGGTTACTTACCCCATCCCAAGAAAATACCCCTTCTGACCCCAATAAGGTGTTGGTGAATAAGGTTCTAATTAATCTCCCGCGATCGTCATAAATACTAGCTTTCCCAAGTAATCCTTCCTTTTCCATTTTATAATGAACTTGTAATACATCTTCGAAGCCATCATTATCAGGTGAAAAAACATCATGGGTAAATTCAAAGTTTCCTGTCATGGTTGCCGTTTGGAATTGAGAATTTATCCTTCCAGGACTTGCAAAACCTATATCTTCTGCTGCAGAATGCCAATTGTAGGAGCTACTCGACAATCCAAGAGGATCAATGCGCTCAAGGGAAACCCCATCATTATTATCTAGTAATTTAAATTGCCAGTCGTTGTAGTAATCTACTTGATCAATGATTTGATAGTTGGAAATAAGAACAACATTACCAGAATCATTATTATAAGATGGCAACAAAGAATAAACAAAAGTACCTGCTACACTTTCAGGATAATTTTCTTTTACAAATATGGAATCCTTACCCACTACTGCATATCCATTGGGTAAGAGTAGGTGAGATTGTGTTATTATTTTATTATTTGCAATGGTGTCATTCTCCAAATTGGCGCACTCCATATTTTTTAAATTAAATATTTTATTGCTATTGTTGTATAATTCAATCCAATCTGAACCACCATTTTTTGGATTTTGAAGAATTTCATTGATGACAATCTCTCCTGGAAGAGGTAATTCAGCAAGTACAAATTGTCCACTCAAATTGGTATTGTTGAGCCAACAATCAGCAACAGGATTTATTTGTAAGTTGTAAAACTGAGACGCTACTAAATTTTGATTAAACTGCAGAATGCAACTTGTAGAATAAGCACCGGGGATATATATACTTTGAATTCCTAAACTGGGCTCAATCGTATAAACTGCATTCATTATTGAAGTTGAATCCATTCCTTCATTGAACTGAATTTCTAAGTAGTTTGGCGCCAAAGCATTCAACTCTGTAAACAAAGGGGCAGTAAGATCAGGACTTAAATCAATAATCGAATTTACTTGTCCAGGTGTACCACCAAGTACAGCGTTAGAACTACTCCAATTGTCTTCGTTCGAACAGGGATCATTTGGATTGATCAGCTCTAAAGAATAACCACCATCCATTTTTATTTCATCGTGATACCAATTGGAGTTATAGACTACTACATCGAGGTAGACTCCGTTGTTGTCTTTTAAAATTACACTGTCACCTGCATTGTTTAAGCTTGGAAAACTGGTAACACTGGTGGTTAAATAAGGAACAAACAATGGAGTGTTTGCTGTGGCACATAAAATCATATAGTCCCCGGGAAACAACCATGAATTGGCAATGGTACCGCTAGAAGAACCGTCCGTAATGTGCCAATCTTGTAGATTGAAAATTTTGTTGCTTTTGTTATAAATCTCGATGTATTCCGCTTCAGGCAAGCCAATAACCGGTGTTGGATCTGCAAAAAATTCATTGATCAGAACATCGCCAACTTGTACCACTTCCGAATATAAATATTGAAATGAAGTACTCAACATTCCAGGTATATTCCCGGCCATGTCACTTATATTTGAGGCTCCAATTTGATAAACGGCACCATTGGTCATCGCCGTCGAAAAGGTGAAATGAAATAAACTACTATTGATCGCATCTTGCACAATGGATGAGATAGTTAAGGAAGGACTAATAAAATAATTACCCGCCAATACACCACTTACATTTGTAATGGCTTCTGTGTAGTATAAGTCCATTTGGTTGGCATTGATTACCATTGCAGTATCAATACTTGGCGCTGTTTGATCCAGAATTTCGTTGCCAATATAAACGGCATCATAATAGAATTTGGTGGCATTACTGGCGGTATAGGTGCAGGAAAAGCCGAAGTGAGTGCCGATAAGATTGCTTGGGTCATTGCCACTTCCTTGTAAGATGTAGTTGGAACCGCCATTTAGATCTGCAAATAGTTTCCAATCCCCTATATTGTTCCGGATTACTTTAATAGAAGCATTGCATGAATTGACGATCTGTCCATCAACACCAGCGCAAATGAGCGAAGAAACTCCAGATTGAACTTTATATAATCGCAGTGCATCTATGGCATTGGCTTCTCCAATTTGAATATAATAACCATTTAAAACGGCACTTAAATCGGCATTGTCTGCACATAAATATATCCTGCCAAAATTACTTGATGATCCAGCAAAAGACTGTTTCACATAAATATCCCATTCCTTATTGTTCAATGAAGCTAATAAATGTGGCGTTGCTAAATAGGAGGTAGCAGCTATGGTATTGTTTAATTGCACTTGTTGGGCTGCGTTAACAATAAAGTCAGTTCCTGTTCCGGACCACGTGGGTGCTGCACTAAAATCCCCATCAGAAAAATCATCAGACACTTGTGAAAATGCCATTGGAAGCATACAAGCAAATAAAGAAAACAGGAAAATTGCCCTCATAGTGATGTATTTACCTTCAAATGTATAATTTTACAGCGATATTGTGCAGAAATCAACAGCAAGAAATAATAATTTATTAAGATGAGAATAGCAGTCGTAGGTGCAACAGGAATGGTAGGAACTATCATGTTGAAGGTACTAAGAGAACAAAATTTCCCGATTACTGATTTAATCTTGGTGGCATCAGAAAAATCTATAGGTACACAAATAGACTTTGGTGGCTTATCCTTTCCAGTAGTCTCTATGCAAAGTGCTTTAGAACTGCGTCCTGACATCGCTATTTTTTCTGCAGGAGGTGATATTTCTTTAGAATGGGCTCCGAAATTTGCTGAGGTAGGGACTAAGGTCATAGATAATTCATCTGCTTGGCGCATGGATCCCACAAAAAAATTAATTGTTCCTGAAATCAATGGTCATTTATTAACGAAGCAAGATTTTATTATTGCCAATCCAAATTGTAGTACGATTCAATTGGTGCTCACCTTAGCGCCATTACATGCCAAGTATTCTGTAAAACGCGTGGTGATTTCTACCTATCAATCTATTACGGGCACAGGCGTTAAGGCGGTTCAGCAAATGGAAAATGAGCGGGCGGGAATTCAAGCAGAAATGGCGTACAAATATCCAATTGATAAGAATTGTATTCCTCAGTGTGATGTCTTTTTAGAAAATGGCTATACCAAAGAGGAGATGAAACTTTCAAATGAAACCAAAAAGATTTTAGATCCAAAGATAAAATTAACAGCAACTGCGGTTCGTGTACCAGTGGTTGGTGGACATTCGGAAGCTGTAAACATTCAATTTGAACAAGATTTTGATCTTCAAGAAGTTCGAAAACTTTTGAATGAGATGCCGGGGATTACCCTAAAAGATGATCCGGAAACGTTCTCTTATCCAATGCCTAAATACGCAGAGGGAAAAGACGATGTGTTTGTGGGTAGAATTCGAAGAGATGAAAGTCAAGAAAACACGCTTAACTTATGGATTGTTGCTGATAATTTGCGCAAAGGAGCTGCGACCAATGCGGTGCAAATTGCCAAGTTATTGATAGAAAAAGGATTGGTTTAGATAAGATTACTGACTTTCCTTTCAGATATTTATTGAATGGATAAGATTTCAATGTCTTGTTCCTTAAAATTAATACAGTCTCCGGTCATTTTGCCCAGTAAAATTTGTCCTAAGGGTGCTTGAGGATTCAATACAAATACCAACTCCTTGTCGACCATCAATTTCCCTAAACCTACCGCAAAATAATACCAAGCTAAATTAGTTTGAACTAAAGTGCCTTTAGTGATTTTTGTTGATTGTATGCTTGGATTAATCGCCAATACCGCTTGTCTCTGATCGATGAAAACAGCCAATTGCTTGTTAATATTTTCAATTTCTATTTGCACCATGGCTCGGGCCGTTTCGTGTTTGTCCCCAGCACTACTTTTGGAATCCTCTTGACTGGATTCTTGGATTTGATTTAACATATTACTCAATTGATCGATATGATTTTGAATTTGTTCGAGAACCAATTGATGTACTTTTTGTTTTTCCATGTGTAGTCGTTTCGCTTTTGAAAGTGCCTTAGTTATTTTGATTTGATAAATTTAACAATAAGCGAAGTAACTGTTTAACTTTAACCAAAATTACATTTTGAAAATACCAGAAGAAAAAAAACTGAAACGAATTGCCTTTTGGGTGCTTACGCTGATTCTGGGGTTAACTTTTTTTATCGCATGGGGATTAAACTATTTAAAGTTTGATTATGACTTTGAGAAATTTTTCCCTGAGCAAGATGAGGAGACTGTTTTTTTTAAGTCCCACCGTAAATTATTTGATTCTGATAATGATTTTCTTTTGGTTGCCATTGAAAGAAAAAAGGGGGTCTTTGATCAAAGATTTTTAAAGCAAATTGCCTCACTTACAAAATCCATTAAAGAAAAGGTTCCTTATGTCACTTTTGTAGGTTCCATCACTGAAGTCCAAGAAGAGTTCTTATTTCCTTTTGGCGGTCGATCCTCACGGCCTTATCTCGACCTTAAAAATATAGATCTGAAAAGAGATTCTACTCGAATTTTTCATACAGATGAATTGTTAAATGCTCTGATTTCAAAAGATGCAAAATCTGTTTGTCTTTATATTCGACATGAAGATTACATCAAAAAAAACAAAAGCGATCTGCTTCTTCAAAAGCTACATCTAGAAATTAATAAATTCCATTTCGATGGGGTTCATATCGCTGGCAGAACCATTGGCCAAAAATTATATGTGGAGAAAATGATGCAAGAAATGGTTTTCTTTATCATCCTGAGTTGTCTTCTGGTGGTCATTTTCTTGTTTTTTACTTTTCGTTCAGGTTGGGGCGTAATCGTTCCCTTGTCCGTGATTTTGATGGCCACTTTATGGTTGATTGCAGGAATGTCTTGGTTTAAAGAGCCCATAAATATTCTTCTTGTTACGCTTCCTACCATCATGTTCGTAGTAGCCATGGCGGATGTAATTTACATTGTCTCCAGATTTCTCGAAGGAATTAGATCTGGTATGTCGAAACGAGACGCTGTGATCTTGACCTACAAAGAAATTGCTTTTTCAGCTTTTTTGACTTCCATTACAACAGCCATTGGTTTCGGAAGCTTATATTTTGTAGATGTAATTCCCGTTCAAGTATTTGGTTTGGTAGCCGGCGCAGGAACTCTGATTGCTTATTTTTTCACGATCTTTTTATTACCCATCCTCTTTCTTTTATTCCCCATCCCAAAATATATCAATGCCCAAAAAGAGGCGTCTTTCTGGCAGAAATTTTTACGCCGGACTTTTCAATGGCTCATCTCCTATAGAAAAAAAGTACTCTGGGGCAATGCAATCTTGATCTTAATCTGTGTTTTTGGGATTAGTTTGATAGAGTCTAATAATTTTTTGATGGACGACCTAAGTGCCAAAGAACCTTTAAAACAAGATTTTAATTACTTAGATCAGCACTATGGAGGGATTCGACCTTTTGATATGTCCATTGAGTTAAAAGATAAAAACCTAGATCTTTGGGATTCCGAAGTGTTGAGTGAAATCAATACAGTAGAAACTTATATTGAAGAAGTCTATGGCGCGGAAATTAAGAATTCCTTATGTCAAACCTTAAAATCTTTAAATAGAGCCTCTCATTTAGGCAGCCGAAAATTTTATACCATCCCAAGTTCTAGAAGAGAATTGATGAAATTCAGAAAAATAATTAGGATCATTGGACAAGGTAAATATTCAAAAACAATTATTGATTCTACTGAAACAAGATTGAGGATGAATGGGAATTTTCCTGATATTGGTAACCAAAGCATTCAGCTTAAAAACGAGGCTTTTCAGAAATTTTTGAAACAGTTAAAGTATAAAGGAAAAATTGAATACCGCATAACAGGTACTGCGCATTTGTTTGATAAGAATATCCATTTTATCTCAAAAAGCTTGGTAGAAGGTTTGATATTTTCTGTTTTACTGATCGCCTTAATTATGGGATTCGTTTATAAATCTTTTAGAATGATGCTGATCAGTATGATTCCCAACCTGATACCAATTTTGGTAATCGGCGCCATTATGGGTTATTTCGGAATCAATTTAAAGACCAGTACTGCGGTAATATTTACGATTGCTTTTGGTATCTCCTACGATGATACCATTCATTTATTAGGAAAGTTTCGCATTGAATTGGCGAAGGGTAAATCAAAAAGTTATGCCTTAAAAACTGCCTATCTAGAAAGGGGAAAGGCAATGATTTTATCGAGCCTAGTGTTGTGTTGTGGTTTTTCCTTGTTGATTTTCTCTAACTTTTCTGGATCTTTTTATATGGGCGTTCTAATAAGCATCACCTTATTTATTGCTTTGATTTCGGATTTGACCTTACTTCCCATTTTAGTATTAATGTTTTATAAGACCCCTAAAACTAAAAAACTTATTTCCCCTGTCTCCATTCCTTGATACTGGTTAGGGACATGATTCCAATAATCAGAATTCCCCAAATATAGAAGGCAGGGTGTAACTTTTCAAGTCCTTGGTAGTGCGTAAAAAATCCCCATATAAATAAAAAACATGTTTTTGAAATCACTGTAATCCACATGATTAAATGCAAAAGCGTTTCTCTAAAGGTGCAACGGTCTGTATGATAGCGTAATTCGTCTATGAATTCATGGGCAGTTCTCGTGACAACAGCAGCAATGAAAATCGGCAAGATTTCAATGTCAAACCAATACATCAATACAAGACATAATTCCATCAAGCCAGAACTTAATATTAAAATCCTATGGGTTTGGAGCTCTTTATCGCTAATGTCAACTTTCACAAGACGAGAATGGGTAATAGCATCGAAGGACCATGCAATAACAAAGATCGTGGCGGAGATTAGGATGGCACAGGCAAAATAGCTAGGGTTGATTTGGGTCAGCATTTTATTGTTTGAAAATTAAAACTAAAATTAATATTAAAGAACAAGTTAAGATATTTAAGGTTTGAGTCCACAAAATACTGTGGTTGTTTCTCCTGACTTTTTCAATGATTAAAGCTTTCCATGCAACCACAAATCCAACAACAAATAAGATCCAGGTATCCGAAAAAACCAACAGGACGGAAGCACTCAGTAGGTTCAGTAAATGCAACAAGGGAAAGGTGAATTGTAAGCCTAAAATTATAGGAACTGTTTTTGTATTTAATTTTAAATCAAAGTCGAAATCAGCCACATCTCTTAAGATACTTCCAACAATTATTTGAAGCGTACTTAGAAAAAAACAGGCTAAAAGTGCTGGGTCTTCATAATTATTCCCACCAAGAAGCACTAACAATCCCCATGCAAGACCAATAATTATATTTTTTAAAAAAAACACTTGTTTCAACTGAAATCCAACATTGATAAATTTTAATTCAATGGAATACACTAAGCCCAATAAGGCAATAATCAACAGGGCGAATATAGCATGCCAAGAAATCACATAAAGAAAGAGGGGTGTCAGGAGTATTAAATGGACCACAAATAGTTGCTGACTTTTATGTTTTTTAAGTGCTTTGAATAAAGATGAAATTGAATTGTTCTCCCTCTTATTGAATTCTAATCCATAGACCATCCAAGTTCCACAGATACACCAATAAGAGAGCAATAGCAAGTGTGTGAGCGATTCACTTGGGTGGATCCAATAACCAGCTATTAATAAGGACAAGGTAGCCAAGATAAACAGTAAGTTGATTTTTATCCTTTTTCGATTCATTTTTGGTAAGTAATAAAAGGATCGATAGAACATGCTTCCTTGCTTGCGTCAGCGGAAAATTTGCCAGTTTTAAAAAAAGTAACGATACAGGGACTTACTTTTTCCAATTGTGTATACAATTCATCGTGTGAGATGAAAAAATAACAGTAATCCGAATAACTTTGATTTAGTTTTTCAACAGAAAAGGATGGGGCAGACATTAGATCATATTCCTTTTTCTTTTTCCATAAAATTTTTGTGGCTTTGCATTCCATTAATATTCCAATATTTTCATTGTGTTGCTGATGCGCTTGGTAGGGAGTATGAGCAATCTCAGCAATTAATTTACCGAAAACCAAACGACTTAAGAGTGGATTAGACGCCACTAGAATTTTAGGCACTCTTTCTTGCAATGGACTTCTGTCGTAGATGATACTCCCTAAATTGGGAAGCTTGTTGTGCTCGAGATAAGTGTTTAGTGTCCAAGCGCCTAAGATATAAGCAAAGACATGAATTTTTTTATATTTTGCAAGCTGTTGTTTCTCAATGAATTCCTCTAAATGCTCACTGCAAAATGCAATAGATTTTTTATCAATATAGTCGGGAATAAACAAATCATACCCAGGCTGCTTGAAATTCAATTTCTGATTTTGTGCAGAATGATAAACAGAACCAAAACCCGTTAACACAAGAATAGCCTCCCGTTCTTCAATTTTCAATGCATTGGCGTCCAGGATGATAATATTTTTCGTCCAGGCATCATTACATATCAAGACAAACAACAATAAAATAGGAAGTAGCACTTTCATATTTGTTCTTATTGGTAAGCATCATTTAAACCTATCCCTTTGAGGATATTCGGGATACATTTATCAACTCTTGCCGCTCTCGTTAAACTTTGTTTTGCTCCGCCAAAGTGAAGTAGATAGGCTCTTTGTCTGCCAGGAGTTAAGGATTCAAAAGCAACTTTCAAGTCAATATTTTCTTCTAATCTAATCTTGAACTCTTCAACCATCTTAAATTCTTCAGGTTTTTTAAATGGAATTTTCTCTCCATTTTTTTCGATTTCAATAGCTTCCATAATATAGCTTATGATTTCCTCTTGTTGCTCGATGATCTCCTGAACATGAGTAAAACGAATTTGTCGATGCGCTTGCACATGTTCTGTCTGTTGAATCAAAATTCCTTTTGGATCTTTCAACAGGACCCCTTTGACAAACAATAGGGCACAGTAGTTTTTAAAACCATGAATTAAGACCACATTATTGTTCTCAAAAGTATAGCAAGGAACGCCCCACTTTAAGACTTCCTCTAAGTCACAACTCAGTGTTATGACGCGCAAGAGCTCCATTTCTCCCTTCCACTTAATTTCCTTCGAAAAATAAAACTGTACTTTAGGATTCATAATTTGTATGGTTTATTTAAAATATATAAGGAAACACCGCCTTTCTGTTCTTGGGGTAGTCAGGGAATTTATCTTTATACCATTGGTGGTGATTCAATGCTCTTGGCACTAAATTGGCGAAGGTCCAAATGGCAAAACTAAGCGCTGGAAGGTTCCAGGCAAGAATAGCAAATCCTGTCCATTCTATAATTTCTCCAAATAAATTGGGAGATGAAATTAGATCAAATAAAAATCCTTTTGGAATTTGATATCCTGTTTCTCCTTTTTTTCTTAAACCTATCAATAGCGTATCTGATGTCCAGTTGATGGCCATCCCAATAAAAAACAAACTACTTCCAATGATAAAATGCGGACTGCTTAGCCAAGCATCTGCATAATTGGCACCATCAGCTAATTCAGCCAAAAAGTAACCGTTCAATCCAGCATTAAATAGATTAAAAATTACTGCATTAAGCACAATGAATAGTGGCATTTTTTTATCTGTAGACTTGATGCGCAAGGGATAAATCACAGTGCGGTTAAAATAGTGCAAAATCCACATGAGGAATAAGATCCAAGTATAAGAATAGAGCGATTTAGAACCAAAGAATAAAAAATAACCCATGATCAAAAGGGAAGGTAATTCCATTAAAAACCAGCCCCATTTGTTATTAATAGACCTTCCATATTTGGTGGAAGTATGTCTGCCGAAGGGAGCTTTAATAAAAAACATGGTAACATGAACCGCGATTGCTATTCCAATCCATGAAAAGGTGATCATATTAAGGGTGGAAAGGGTCATAAATTATTTATTTTGAATTACTATTGTCCGATAAATATCGAACTTTATTTTCTTTGTTTTTTATCTTGATACAAAATAACGAAAAAATCAAGTCTAGTGTAGTGTGCCTCTCGACTCCGCTCGATGCCCTGCAAGTGGATTGAGCGGAGTCGAAAGACACAACGGAGGAAACAAATGGTAAGTTATTTTTTAAATGAAAGCTTGCATAAGGTAATGATTGCATTGAAGTAAGACTTGGGTACCGTGAGGTAGTTCGATAGAAATCACCGAAACGGTCAAGTCTTAGGATTGGAGAGAATGAACGCATGCCACTTTCGAGTTTTTTTGCTACTTTTTTTGCGGAAAAAAAAGTAGGGGGAGTAATATTTTTTATGTCCAACTTAACGATTTTGAATTATTAAAAAAATAATATTTATCGGACCTTAATTATTAAAAATATACCTAAG
>Ga0304728_1002068_pt1 | contig 13238 bp, 12 predicted proteins | sample C_130625_MF_Meta_FD_190476 | JGI IMG/M metagenome (GOLD analysis project Ga0304728, IMG submission 190476) | Freshwater microbial communities from Lake Croche, Canada to study carbon cycling - C_130625_MF_MetaG (v2) (version 2) | ecosystem: Environmental > Aquatic > Freshwater > Lake | place... | reverse complement strand
GCACTTTTGATATCTGCTTTTGAAAGCGTAGTGTCTTGCGCTTTAACATTTCCCAACCATCCAAGAAGTATAACTACAAAAAGGTATTTCATGATAAAATTATTTATAATATCAAATATACACCCCTCACTTTGTTTTGTTGCTTGAAAACCGTCTTTTTTGTCCACCTTTGGCTCCAAAACCTCCTTCGTGTTGCGGCGTGCGCCCCCTAGTATTTTTTGGTTTGCCCCATCCGGCATCCTGAGATGTTTTATTGGCATGAAATTGTTGCATAGGGTAAGGGTGTTCAAAAATTACCGGCACTTTTTTCCCAATCAATTTTTCAATATCAGCTAAATATGCTTTTTCTTCAAAATCACAAAAGCTTAATGCAGTTCCTGAAGCCCCTGCACGGCCTGTTCGGCCAATGCGATGCACATATGTTTCTGGGATATTAGGAACATCAAAATTGATTACATGTGCTAAAGCATCCACATCAATTCCTCTTGCTGCAATATCTGTTGCCACCAAAACCCGAGTGGATTGATCTTTAAAATTACTCAAAGCGCGTTGGCGTGCATTTTGTGATTTATTACCATGTATCGCTTCGGCTATAATGTTATTTTTTGTAAGTAACTGAACTACTTTGTCAGCTCCATGTTTTGTTCTTGTAAATACGAGTGCCGTTTTGATTTTGGGGTTTTTTAAAACTTCAACTAATAATGCATTTTTATTTACTTTATCAACAAAATAAACGGCTTGATCAATAATTTCTACGGTGGAGGAAACCGGTGTTACGGTTACTTTTTCAGGGTTGTGTAAAATGCTGTTGGCTAAACTCACAATTTCTGGAGGCATAGTAGCCGAGAAAAATAAGGACTGTCTTTTCTTAGGAAGTACTGCTAGCAATTTTTTTACATCATGCACAAAGCCCATGTCTAACATTCTATCTGCCTCATCTAAAACAAAAAACTCAACATCACGAAGGCTTATAAAACCTTGGTTCATTAAATCCAGTAAACGACCTGGTGTTGCGATTACTACATCGACTCCATTTTTCAAAGCAGTTACTTGCGGTCCTTGACCAACACCACCAAATATAACGGTGCAGTTTAATTGTGTATGTCGACCGTATGCATTAAAACTCTCTGCAATTTGAATGGCTAACTCACGCGTTGGAGTGACAATTAAACTTTTAATTCTTTTTCTTTTTTCAACCGGTTTCGCTGAAAGTAATTGTATAATAGGGAGCGTAAAAGCAGCTGTTTTTCCGGTTCCTGTTTGGGCACATCCTAATAAGTCTTTTCCTTCCAATAAAATGGGGATAGACTGTTCCTGAATGGGGGTTGGGTTGGTGTAACCTTCCTCAAATAATGCCAATAAAATGGGTTCTATTAACCCTAGTTCTTTAAAATTCGTACTCATAATGAACTGCAAGGTACGACATTAATATTTGAGGGTCTTTTTAGTCCTTTTGCAGCAAGAATAGGCTACTTCCTTACTAAATTATAAGAGGTCAATATAAGTTGTTGGATCATTTTGGAGGGAACCATTTTGTTAAGGTGTAATGTGTTCCAATGTTTTTTATTCATGTGAAAGCCAGGGAAAATGGCATCAGGATATTGGTCTCTTTGGTCTATAATATCATCAGGGGTAGCCTTATAATTCATAGTTGTAGGAAATGATACCAAATCTATAATCAAAAACATTTTTCCTTTCGCCTTGAGTACTAAATTATTTTCACCAAAAGGAAAGCACTCCTCGGACTCGGGCAAGGAAAGTGCATAGTTTACAATTTCATCAATTTCCATAAATGAAGTAAAAGTTCATTATTATTCTACTGTAACTGACTTGGCCAAATTCCTTGGCTTATCAACGTCAATACCTTTGTAAATTCCTACATAGTAGCTCAATAATTGTAAAGGTATGACGCTTAATAGTGGAGCAATGACTTCATCAATATCTGGTACAAACATAATATTGTCCACCATGGTCGGCAATACTGAGTCTCCAATAGTTGCTACCGCAATTACTTGCCCTTTTCTTGCTTTAATTTCTTGAATATTAGAAACTACTTTTTCATAATACATATCCTTAGTAGCTACAAAAACAACAGGTAAGGTTTCATCCACCAAGGCAATGGGACCATGTTTCATTTCGGCAGCAGGGTAGCCCTCTGCATGGATATAAGTGATCTCTTTTAATTTCAAAGCGCCTTCTAGGGCAATCGGGAAATTATACCCACGACCTAAATATAAAAAGTCAGTTGCGCCTTTGTATTGTTTCGCAATGCTTTCAATTTTTGAAGTATCGGCTAAAATTTCTTTAACTTTTTCTGGTACCGATGCCAATTCGTTTAATAAGAAAACATAACGCTCATCACTAATACTTCCTTTTGCCTTGGCCAATTTTAATGCCATCATACTTAATACGGCTAATTGTCCAGTAAATGCTTTGGTACTTGCTACACCAATTTCTGGACCCGCATGTGTGTAGGCGCCTGCATGTGATAAGCGCGCAATACTACTGCCCACTGCGTTGACCACACCAAATATAAAGGCTCCTTTTTCTTTTGCACTTTCTAAAGCCACCAAAGTATCAGCCGTTTCACCACTTTGTGAAATAGCAATAATCACATCACCTGGATGTATCACTGGATTGCGGTACCTAAATTCGGATGCATACTCTACTTCAACAGGAATGCGACACAATTCTTCAATCATGTATTCTGCAACCAAGCCAGCATGCCAGCTAGTACCACAAGCTACAATCATAATTCTAGAAGCGTTTGTTAAGGCATCAATATGATTGTCTACACCCGCCATGACAATTTGTTGTTGCTCTTGTAATAAGCGACCTCTTAAACAGTCAAAAATAGTATCTGGTTGTTCGAATATTTCCTTCAACATGAAATGGTCATAACCGCCTTTTTCAATAGCAGCCAATTCCATATCTAATTTTTGAATAAACGGTGTTTGCTTTTCGTTTCCTAAATTCTTTAAAATGAGTTCGTCTGCTTTTACAATGGCAATCTCATAATCATTTACATACACCACTTCCTTTGTGTATTCAATAATAGGAGAGGCGTCGCTTGCTAAAAAATGTTCCCCTTTTCCAATGCCAATCACCAAAGGGCTTCCTTTGCGTGCAGCGATTATCGTTTCAGGATCATCTTGGTCAATTAATAAAATACAATAAGCACCCACAATTCTTTTTAAGGCGATACGCAAAGCTTCTTCTAAAGTACTTTTATTATTGTCTTGAATGTCTTGAATGAAATTTAACAATACTTCGGTATCCGTATCACTTTTAAAAGTATATCCTTTGCTCGTTAAGTCTTGTTTGATTTGTGCATAGTTCTCTATGATTCCATTGTGCAACATGGCTAAACGGCCATTGTTGGATAAATGCGGATGCGCATTTCGATCAGAGGGTTCACCATGCGTAGCCCAACGGGTGTGACCAATACAAATATGGGAATGCATATTTGTCCCAATAACAGCTTCTTCTAATTCAGCTACCTTACCTTTCTTTTTATGTACTTGCAAATTGCCGTCTTGAATAATAGCAACGCCGGTACTATCATAGCCACGATATTCTAAGCGCTTTAACCCTTTTAAAACAATTGGGTATGCTTCTCTTTGTCCTATATAGCCTACTATTCCACACATAAAGTATGATTTGAGTTAAAAGTTAAATTTCAGCGAAATTATACATTATTATTTTAATGAATGTAATCCTATTGTGGGAAAATATTATAATAAAGTGCCCTTTAAAATGGTCATGGCTACGGTAAAATAAATGACCAACGCGGTAACGTCTACCAATGTTGCTACAAAAGGGGCAGATGAAGCAGCAGGGTCGGCCCCTAACTTTTTCAATACGATTGGCAACATAGAACCAGCGACGGTTCCCCATATAACAACGCCTAACAATGTAAAGCCAATCGTTATTGCTACCAAAATTGGGTGAAGTCCATAATAACCTGGTTTGATAAAATGCCAAACCATAATTCTTAAAAAACCGATCAATCCTAAAACAGAACCAAGAAGTAAACCACTGCTAATTTCTCTTTTCAATATTTTCCACCAATCTGTTATGGTAATTTCACCAATGGACATGGCTTGTATGATAAGGGTAGAAGCCTGTGAACCAGAATTACCCCCACTTGATAAAATCAAGGGTATGAATAAGGCAAGCACAACTGCTTTTTGGATTTCCCCTTCAAAATAACCCATTGCAGTCGCAGTGAACATTTCTCCAAAAAATAAAATGACCAACCAAGTAATACGCTTTTTAAAAAGTTTGCGTAAAGAAATATCCAAATAAGGTTCATTTAATGCTTCGGTACCCCCCATTTTTTGCATATCCTCAGAAAACTCTTCATTGGTTACCCATAAAATGTCATCAATCGTAACAATCCCTAATAAAACATTGTTGTCGTCTATTACAGGAAGGGCAGTTCGGTTATTCATTTTAAATACCTGACTTGCATGTTCTTGGTCCTCGTATACATTTAAAGCCACGTAACGCCCATCAATGATATCTTTAATAACTGCATCAGGGTTTTCAATGAGGATGTCTCTGATCCTAATATCATCTATTAAACAACCATTTTCATCGATGATATAAATTACATCAATCGTTTCATATTTTTTTCCATACTTTCTAATATTCGCCAATACTTGTGAAACGGTGTAATGTTCATATACATAAACATAATCGGGGGTCATCAAACGACCCACGCTATCTTCGGGATAACCTAAAAGAGACAAGGTAATTTTTCGTTCTTCCGGGTCCAACAATTTAATTAAATCTCTTATGGCAGCTTTTGGTAATTCTTCAAAAAAATCGGTTCGGTCATCTGGGGGCAATTCATTTAAAATCTTAGCCGTTTTACGTGCAGGTAATTCCTTTATAATGTCTTTTTGTTGGTTGATGTCCAAAATTTTAAATACACTCACTGCGCGGTGTACGGTCATATGATCAATGATCGTAGCTTCTTGGGCTGGAAATTCATTCACCAATGTTACTACGTCACTAATATTTTGTTCATCTAAAAATTCAGTTAAAAGTAATTCATCATTTTTTGACAACACTTCTTCGAAAATTTCGGATAAATTAACAGCTGATATTTTTACTTCTTCTATCATGTGTGCAAATTAAATAAAAATCCAATGGATACCCTATATTTATACTATGATTCTTCCATTCTTAACAATTGCGTCATCATATCAAAGAGGTAGGGGTGTGTTCACTACTGCAGCCATTAAGGCACAAACCATTGTTGAAATTTCGCCCGTAATTGTGGTAACCCCTAAAGACAGAAAAAAATTAGAAGAGACTTTGTTATTCGATTATATTTTTGAATGGGGATATGATTGTAAAAAGGCTGCCCTAGCATTAGGGTATGTTTCAATGTACAATCACTCCAACAAACCTAATTGTTTCTATGAAATGGATTTTGAGCATCAAACCATTACAATAACCACCTTAATCCCAATCGCAAAAGGAGCTGAATTATTCATCAATTATACCTGTCCTGAAGGACCATCAGATGACACCGTTTGGTTTGAACAATTGTAAATTGTTATCTTTTAATAAAACACCAAGCAAACTGGCATCGAAATTTTTATTTCATTGTGGGTATCTATTAAATCGCCAGTTTGTTTGTTTATTTTAAAAATAGCAATATTATCAGTGTCTTGGTTGGCAGCCAACAGCCAATTCCCGTCTTTGGATATGGTAAAATTTCTTGGTTTTTTGCCTTTCGTTGAAAACAGTTGCATTTTACTTGCTGCTAATTTTCCATTTTCCAAAAGAGGGAATTTAGCAATATTATTTTCCTCTCCTCTGTTGCTAACATATAAATATTTCCCATCAGGAGATATATGAATGTCGGCCGTGCCGGGTATGCCCTGATAATTTGCAGGATGTGTTAATACAGTTTCTAAAAAAGTAGCTTGCCCATTTTTAAAAACATAAGCACTCACCGAGCCGCTCAGTTCTTCAGTTACATATAGATATTTCCCATTGGTTGAAAAAGCTAAATGTCTTGGCCCTGCACCAGGTGTAGCAACAAGCGCACTTGCTTTATCCACATCAAGAGGGACAATGTTTTTAGTACTATATGGGTAGATGAAAACCTGATCCATTCCCAAATCAGGCGTAAGTAAATAATTTCCTTTTGGTGAAAAAAATACTCCATGCACATGTGGTTTATCCTGCCTTTTTGGATGGATACTTTTTCCAACATGTTGAATAAACTGTTGTGCGTTTGACATAAGTCCATCTGCAAAACGATGAAACTGAGTGATACTACCGCCATTGTAATTGGCTACAAAAATATTATGTTCATCAGGGCTTAAACTTATATAACAAGGATCAGCGGCATTAACTTGTTTTTGTTGCAACAATGTAAGTTTATTGTCTTGTAATGAAAAAGCAGAAACTGTTCCTTCTTTGTTTTCATTAACAGCATACACAAATTTCTTATCCTTTGTGATGGTGAGAAATTCAGGATTTGAACAACTGTCGGTGTGGCTTATTTCAATTGCTTTTCCTGTAGCAGTATCAAAATGATAAAGATAAATACCTTTACTCCCTTTTTGGGTATAAGTGCCAATAAGTAAGTTTGCATTTTGAGCTATCAAAGAAATTTGTGCGCTACAAAATAAAAATACCAGTACGATTCCAATTTTTTTCATTTGTTAACTTTTAAGTTTATTGATAAATACGAACATAATCTACTAACATGCTTACTGGGAAAATTTTATCATCAATTTTATTGCCACCCATATTTCCCCCAATTGCCAAATTTAGCAATAGAAATTGAGGTGTTACAAATGGATAATAATCTTTTCCTTTACCTTCATTCATGACCGTATAATAGAGTGTCCCGTCTACATAAAATTTTAAAAAATCTTTTGTCCAATCAAGTGTATACAAATGATAATCATCAGTCACACCTGGAATGTATAATTTAAATGTTTTTTGAGTGCCTAAAATCCAGTTTAACTTTTTTGAATGGGCCGACCAATTGATAACTCCTGCTTCCTTCCCTACTTCTTCCATGATATCAATTTCGCCACATTCAGGCCAAGCTACTTTGCCAAAATTCTCTCCAAGCATCCAAATAGCAGGCCAAGTGCCTAATGCTTTTGGGAGTTTGGCACGTATTTCAAAACGTCCATATGTCCAGCTTGCTTTTCCTTGTGTATGCATTCTAGCTGAAGTATACATTTTGCTACCCTTATTTTCTTTTCTAGCTTCAATTACCAAATGCCCATTTTCTATTCTTGCGTTGGCAGCATTTGCTGTGTAATATTGGGACTCATTATTTCCCCATCCATTGGCACCAGTTCCCACATTGTAAGCCCATTTGGCCGTATCTGGTCTTGTTCCATTGTTAAATTCATCTGACCAAACTAATTTTTTGGCTGTTGGGCGATCATAGGTAAGGGAGTTACTTACTTTTATGGTCTTTTCACAGAAGGACATGAATTGGATTATAACGAAAGTAGTGAGGGAGATCCATTGCAGCATAGCTCAATTTTTGGTTGATTTTCAATCGTATTGTTGACAAATTAAGCAAAAAAATGCTTTTTTGTTGGGTATTTTATAAAAGGCATGTAAATTTGCAAAATGAAATCGATAAATTCCTACCAACATCATTGTTTCTCTACGCAAGAGTAAGCTTTGTATAGGCAGGTAACTATATTTAAACAAAGGGCTTACTATAAGGTAAGCCCTTTTAATTTACAATAAAAAAGTATGTCATTAAAATTAGCAATTCAGAAATCGGGAAGATTACATGATGATTCAATGCGTTTATTAAAAGAGTGCGGCATTGATATTGAGAATGGTGTGAATAAATTAAAGGCAGATGCCACGAATTTTCCTTTACAGCTTTTCTTTTTGCGAGATGATGACATCCCTCAGTATGTTGAAGATGGTGTTGCAGACATAGGTTTTGTTGGGGAAAATGTAGTTTATGAGAAGGCAAAAAAAGTAACGGTTGCTTATGAACTAGGATTTGGAAAATGTAGGTTAAGTTTTGCAGTGCGAAAAAATGAAGAATTTACCGGACCTTCCTTTTTAGCTGGTAAAAAAATTGCCACGAGTTATCCTGTATTGGTTCAAAAATACTTGAGGGAATTTAATGTAAATGCCGAAGTGCATGAAATAAGTGGGAGTGTAGAAATCGCGCCTGGCATAGGCCTTGCCGATGTTGTTTGTGATTTAGTAAGTAGTGGATCTACTTTATTTATGAATGGGCTTAAAGAAGCAGAAACCATTTTAAAATCGCAAGCGGTTTTAATTAAGCACAACAATTTTACAACTGAAAAACAACAAATATTAACTAGTTTATTATTTCGATTGGAGTCAGTCAAAAAAGCAAAAAAAAATAAATACGTATTGCTTAATGCCCCCAATGATCAACTTACAAATATCATTGCTTTATTACCGGGGATGAAAAGCCCTAGTGTATTACCATTAGCATCACCTGGTTGGAGTAGTGTGCATAGTGTTATTGCGGAAAGTGATTTTTGGGAAATTATAGAGCGCCTTAAACAAGCAGGTGCAGAAGGCATTTTAGTTATACCAATTGAAAAAATGATTTTATAATGATTAATGTATTTTATCAACCATTACAAAAAGATTGGGAGTCACTTTTACAAAGACCCATTATTGATAAAGTTGATTTGATCCCAAAGGTTAGTTCCATTATTGAAGATGTACGCACCAACGGTGACATTTCAGTATTTAAATATACTGCTCAATTTGATAAAGTAGTACTACAAAATATAGCTTTACAAACAGCGCTGAAAGAGAATGCAGGCGCTCAATTGTCCAATGCTTTAAAACTTGCCATCGAATTAGCCAAAGGTAATATTGAAAAGTTTCACCAAGCGCAGTTACAAAAAATGGAAAGAATTGAAACCATGCCCGGTGTATGGTGTTGGCGAAAATCAGTAGGTATTGAAACAGTGGGTTTATACGTCCCAGGTGGCACAGCTCCCTTGTTTTCAACGGTATTGATGTTAGGGATTCCTGCTAAATTGGCTGGTTGCAAGCATATTATTTTATGCACGCCTCCCTACAATGAAATGGGTGAAATTCACCCTGCCATCATTTATGCTGCCAACCTAGTGGGGGTTACCCATATTTATACGGTTGGTGGTGTTCAAGCCATTGCTGCAATGGCTTATGGCACAGAAACAATCATGAAAGTGAATAAAATTTTTGGCCCAGGCAATCAATATGTAACGGCAGCAAAACAATTGGTTCAACAAGATGGTATTGCCATTGATATGCCTGCGGGACCTAGTGAGGTATGCATATGGGCCGACGAGGCTGCGGTCCCTGCTTTTGTAGCTGCAGATTTATTATCCCAAGCTGAGCACGGAGTTGATAGTCAAGTCCTTTTAGTAGCAAGTAATGAAACAGTCGTAGCCAATGTTCAGGAGGCTTTAGCGACACAAATACTTACTTTATCCAGAAAGGAAATAGTGGTAAAAGCATTAGAAAATTCAAAAGCTATTGTGATGAGTAATGCGATGGATGCATTGGAATTAATCAATTTATATGCCCCAGAGCATTTAATTTTAGCTATTGAAAATGCCGAAATTTATGCTGAAAAAATTACCAACGCAGGCTCTGTTTTTATTGGCAATTATGCACCTGAGTCGGTAGGTGATTATGCTAGTGGCACCAATCATACATTGCCGACCAACGGCTTTGCAAAAGCATATAGTGGGGTGAGTGTAGATAGTTTTGTAAAAAAAATTACCTTTCAACAACTAACCGAAAGGGGCTTGGTAAATATCGGAAAAGCGGTAATGGAAATGGCGAAAGCAGAAGGATTGGATGGGCATGAAAATGCAGTTGTTGTTCGAATTAATGAAATTGAATCAAAAATGTAGGTTATGCAATTTGACATTAAAAGACTAGTTCGTCCAAATATTGAAGCCTTAAAACCATATACTTCCGCTAAAGATGAATTCAGTGGTCAGGCAAATGTTTTATTAGATGCCAATGAAAATAGTCTTGGTTCCCCGTTAACCAAATGGTACAATCGTTACCCTGATCCATACCAAAAAGAAGTCAAAGAAAAGTTGGCATTTATTAAACAAATACCACCCACACAAATTTTTTTAGGCAATGGAAGTGATGAAGTTATTGACATTTTATTGCGGACTTTTTGTGAGCCTGTTATGGATAATATCATCATTTGTCCGCCTACTTATCCAATGTATGAAGTAAGTGCGCAAATCAACAATATTGTCATTCAGTACGCTCCTTTATTACCTGATTTTCAATTAAATGTTGCTCACATTGAACAATTGGTAAATGAAAAAACTAAAATGATTTGGATATGTTCACCTAACAACCCAACGGGTAATTCATTGGATAGAATTGATATTGAAACAATTTTAATCCATTTTAAAGGTTTAGTTATTGTAGACGAGGCATACATTAATTTTTCAAAGCAAAAGTCATTTGTTCAATCTTTGCAAGATTTTCCCAATTTAGTAGTCTTACAAACATTAAGCAAAGCATGGGGATTGGCAGGAATAAGGTTAGGTATGTGTTTTGCAAACGAATCCATTATTGGGTATTTAAATAAAGTAAAAGCCCCTTATAATATTAGTATGGTTACACAGGAGCTAGCGCTAAAGGCATTGGATGAAGTGGGTCAAGTGAATGACATGATTGAACATTTGGTTGCTATGCGTATAGCTTTGGCCGAAGTGATTGCATCCATGCCAAACGTGGAAAAAGTTTTTCCATCCGACACAAATTTTTTAATGGTAAAAATCCCCAATGCGACTGACTTATATCATTATTTGTGCCAAAAAGGAATTGTCGTAAGAGATCGTTCCAATTTATTACACTGTGAAGATTGTTTGCGTATTACAATTGGCAACGAAAAAGAAAATACGATGCTAGTAGATGCGATGGCAACATGGATTGAACAAACTTTTCCAAATTAACTTCATTCAAAAAATAATCTACTTATTAACCTTATATTTATATCCATAAACCAATTCATTTTATGAAAACCAGTAAAATTATTTTATTTACATTTTTTGTTACAATGACCTCTTTACTTCAAGCTCAGTCAAATGCAAGTTTGAAATTGCCAGCTGGATTTAAAGCAACTTTATTTGCTGACACTATAGGTAGTGCAAGGCATATTGCCATCTCTAAAAATGGTGTTCTTTTTGCAAAATTAAGTAGACCAGATAAACAAGGTAGAACCATCATTAGATTAGAAGATGAAAATAAAGATGGGGTTGCTGATAAAATTACGGGTTGGGCGAATTATGGAGGTACAGGCATCTTCTTAAGAGGCAATGTATTATTTGCAAGTTCAAATGAAGCTGTTTTCAAATATCAATTGGATAATAAGGATGAAGTATTAAATCCATTGAGTCCAGTTACCATTGTGTCAGGTTTAATTGATCGTCGTCAACATGAATCAAAATCAATTACTTTAGATGGACAAGGAAATATTTATGTAAATATTGGGGCTTATTCAAATGCATGCCAAGAAAAAGACAGAATGCCAGGTTCAAAAGGAATGATGCCATGTCCTATTTTAGATTCTGCAGGTGGAATTTGGAAATTTGATAGCCAAAAAGAAAATCAAGTTTATGGTGATGGTAAAAGATATGCTACTGGCTTAAGAAATGTTGTTGGTTTGGATTGGAATACACAAACCAATTCATTATTTGTAATGCAACATGGTCGTGATCAATTAAATAGTTTTTATCCTACACTTTATACAGACGCTCAAAATGCTGAATTGCCAGCCGAGACAATGTATGAATTGCATGAAGGTGATAACGCTGGATGGCCTTATATTTATTTTGATCCTTATCAAAAGAAAAAAATACTTTCTCCAGAATACGGAGGAGATGGTAAAAAAGAAGGGGGAGAAAATGCAATTAATCCAACCGTATTTTTCCCAGCGCATATGGCGCCTAATGCATTGTTGTTTTATACAGGAAATCAATTTCCAGAAAAATATCAGCATGGAGCTTTTATTGCTTTTCATGGTTCCTGGAATAGAGCACCATTACCTCAAGAAGGATATTTTGTCGCTTTTGTGCCTTTTAAAAATGGTAAACCTAGTGGCGAATGGGAAATTTTTGCAAATGGATTCTCGGGATTGAGTGGTGACGAAAAAGTAAAAAATCCGCGAAATGCTAAAGCCAGGCCATGTGGATTAGCGCAGGGGCCAGATGGTTCATTGTATGTAAGTGATGATAACAAAGGATCTATTTTTAAAATCAGTTATTCAAAATAGATGCTAAAATAACGACACAAAAAATTAAATGAGTCGGCATGAATTATATTAAAATTTTATTGGGATCTATTTTAATGGTGGGTTCCGCGTTGAATGTTAGTGCACAGGATTTAGTAAAGGGTAAAAAGATATATAAAACTAGGTGTTTGGTTTGCCATCAGGCCGACGGCGGTGGAGTGCCTAATATGAATGCCCCTTTAGACGGGTCTTCAAATTTAGTTGGAAATGACATTGCGCGTTTAGTCCGTATAATTAAAAATGGATACAGTGAAAGAGTTGCATTAGACGGTTATTATTATAGCAATGCGATGACAGCGAATCCAGATTTGACAGATGCAGATATTGCAAATGTGTTAAGTTATGTTAGAACAAGTTGGGGAAACAAAGCATCAAAGGTTACCATTGCTCGAGTAAAAGCGGTTAAAAGAAAAAAAATAAAATCGAATTAAATACTATACTTAAAATGAAGCCAATTCTTTTTATAGATCGAGACGGAGTCGTTTTGGAGGAACCCGCTGCTGATTATCAAGTGGATGCTATTCACAAAACAAGTTTTGTACCAGGTGCAATATCCTATTTGAGTAAAATAGCAACTGAGTTTGGTTTTTATAAAGTGATGGTCACTAATCAAGATGGATTGGGAACAGAAAGTTTTCCTATAGACACTTTTCAACCTATTCAGGATTTAATGTTACGTACATTAAAAGGAGAGGGTTTTGTATTTGATGAAATTTTCGTAGACGTTACTTTTGCAGCAGACAATAAACCAACACGCAAACCAGGCACTGGATTAATTACACATTTATTGAACAACATTCATTTCGATTTAGCCAACTCATATGTAATTGGCGATAGATGGAGTGATATCGCATTAGCAAAAAATATTGGATGTAAAGCCATTTATTTGAAATCACCACTTCAAGGTTTAAGTTTGACTCCCGAG
>Ga0304728_1002067_pt1 | contig 13240 bp, 16 predicted proteins | sample C_130625_MF_Meta_FD_190476 | JGI IMG/M metagenome (GOLD analysis project Ga0304728, IMG submission 190476) | Freshwater microbial communities from Lake Croche, Canada to study carbon cycling - C_130625_MF_MetaG (v2) (version 2) | ecosystem: Environmental > Aquatic > Freshwater > Lake | place... | reverse complement strand
CGTGGAAGTGGAATATGTATTGTACATCCGAAAAATAGATGTCATTCTACTCTAGTCTTTATTTTACGCATAGACGATTGCTGGGGTAAGAGAGTATTCGCATAAATCGTATTCGTCGGGATATAGACACTTATAGTCATAATATAAGGGTATTCCCCAACCCCACCCTGAACTACCTCCGTACCCTCCATAACTCCGATTACCTCCGTTACCTCCGTAACCTCCATAACTCCGATTACCTCCGTACCCTCCATGACCTCCACCTCCATAGCCTCCATGACCTACAGAAAATCCTTCAGTCGTTTTCAGAATAATAAATAGTATACACACTCCTATAAGGAATATATACATCTACTGTAAAAATATATTTATATACTAGAACCAAAATGAGCAGCGTTTCTTCTTCATTCCCTGGTCTTCAACGCAGACAATACATTACAAGCGACTATTTTCAACAAAATATATTTACGTATACCACCTATATTGATGCGAACTTAGCTACCCGCGGGAAGTTAGTTGTCAATTCTAATGCAACAACTGCAAACTGTGGACCTAGAAGTATTCTGCGCGAAAATGGAAAGAAGTTACACACAGGAACACACCCCGACCTTGTTGATCCTAATACTAATCTTGCCTATACATATTTGGTTGGAGTATATGATGTCGTATCTGGACTTACTGGGTTCATCAACCCAAATGCCATGTATTTTGCTGTAATGTCTACCGATAAGAGCTATCAGGATGATTTAGGGGGATACCAACTTGAAGAAGGGTTTAATTATCCTCCAAACTCCAGCAATGGTCCTATTTATGGAAATTACAGCAACCAACTTCTGGGACCATCTGTTATGACAGGTGGTACAATTCAAACGATTGGTCGCGTTGAATGCTCCGAAACTCATAGCTCAGTTCTTTCCCATACTCCTGGTTTTTTTCTTGCTGCAGATGACTCGTATCTAGTTTACCCTATAGGATATAGCAATCGTGTATACGGAAATGGTACAATGAACGCCCAATCCAATATTACCTCCCTCACTGCAAATATATACGCTAGTAACGGTACAGTGCTTGGATCCAATGTGGTTGCCCTCTCCAACATTACAGCAAATACTGGAGATCTTACCGTTACTGCTGGACGCTTGATCTTAAATTCAAATAATACAGGTGTTGCTAATATGACAGGTGCAACAAATACTGGAGGATTTAAAAAGCTATATGTCACTGCGAATGCATGTAGGGCGGGATCACGTGTATTTTTAACGTATCAAGGAGTAGTGAGTAATCCTGGAATTTTAAGTGCAGAGGAGACGTCAACAAATCAATTTCGTATTGTTTCAAATAATACGGGAGATGCAAGTCAAGTACAATGGATTGTGGTCAACTAAAAATTGAAAAACCTCATGGCCAATTGATCCCAGTCCCCATGGAACCAACATTTCCCTCTATTCTTCATCTTCTTGCGTATAACGGATACGAAGATGAAGCATATATAGGATCAATGACATGTAAAGAGACCTGGGGAGATCCTCGTCTCTTTACTCCAAAGTTTCTTAATAAGAAACTCGGCAAGTACAAGGAAACTCTCCTCGGCATTCTTGTTCGTAAAGGAAATTTATCTCGTGTAAAAGACCTCGTTGCATTTGGAGCAAATCCTGATATTCCCGATATATTTGGATACACGCCATTGATACACGCACTCATTAATGAAAAGAAGGAAGGGTATATGGAAAGCATTGACTATTTGCTATCACTAGGAGTTGATGCAAATGGACAATGTTGTTATTCGGTACCCATTGTGATAACCGATACATTACATATAATGCAACGTCTTGTTGATCACGGTGCAGATGTCAATTATCTAAACGATTCAGGGCATACTCCTCTCGTTGAGAAGTGTATGCAACATCTTACAGAAATTCCTAGTCAACTGGAATTCCTTTGTCAAATGGGAGCAAATGTACACGCCACAGACAAGTGGAACCGTACTGCTATTGAGATATGCCTTGACTCGAATAAACCTTTGGGTGCAGAGGTGCTCATTCAGTATGGGGCAATTATACCCGACGATGCAATTAATACTGCAATACACAATAATTTCAAAGAGACAGTCCTCTTCTTAATTAAGCATGGGCAGAAAATTCCCGATGATGCTCTTATTAATGCAATTGATAATCAATTGCCTGGAAGGGTAAAGATGTTACTTGAGTGTGGGGCATCTCCGCACTACGCTCAAGGAAGTCCTCTAATCTTTCGGGCGGCCTTACGTATTAGTGTAAACGGTCTTGCTATTCTTCGTCTCTTGTGTGAAGCAGGGGCAGATGTACATGCAACATCTGGGCATGCTTCAGTGCCACTCATTAATAGTCTAGTTATCCAATACAGCAGTACAAGAAATGAACATGTTCTTCAAGCAATTCGATATCTTATTAGTAAAGGAGCTGTTCCTCGCCAGCGGGCTATTACCTATCTTGCCCCCGATGTACAAATGAAACTATTTGAGGCGCTTCGATATTAACCAGTATGATTATCTTCATAACAGAGTCTCCATAGAGCAACTCTTTTCAGTTTCTTTTCAGCCTCTAGTTCTGAACCTATTGGCAAGCCTTGTCTCTTACGATACTCTAGTTGCCGTACCCTCACTTCCTTCCAATAGTCGGCACTCATTTCCTTCCATCGTGCACAGATCTCATCGTAGACACGATCTCCTCTCTTCGGAAACACTAAGACCATTCTACCTTAGTAGTACACGTCGACCTTAAATTGGTCTAACTCGACCATTGAATTGAGAACTGGACATCTTGGCTAGAAAACCATTCTAGTCCTGACAGAAACGCATCATGCTCAATTTTCGTCCACTCACAATCAATTGATCTTACGTCCAGAAGAATATCAGACCACTTCGGGTATCCATCGCGAAAGGAACTCACGCTCATTTCAAATACAGTTGGATAGTCAGACTCGAAGCGGGAAATATACATACGAAAGTGTTCCCCTCGTTGGTGGATGAACTTGCGATAGTGATCGGGCACTAGAATATCGGGCATACCCATGTGCTGTACACCATCCTTAAATGACCAGTAATATGGTCTGCCCGTATTAGGGCAAAGATTAAACGAGCATGTGATAATCAGATCAAATCCCATCGTAGACTACTCGGTTGCGAGGGGATAGAGTTCATTTTTTCTCGAACACGTATCTACTGGAAGATTAATGCAAAAGAGTAACAGAAGACCCCATCCATCCCGCTGCGTGAACAGCCGCATTCCACGCCGCAAGTTCAGATGGTACATTGGGAATATTTATCGTAGCCGACGCAGGCACCTCTGCCAAGGAATCACTAGCAAACAACGGAGGTGTTACAATATTTATGGTGAGCGTAGTGAGTGCGGTACATCCCTCAAATACATTATTTCCCATACTGGTTACACCAGTAAGTTGGACTGAGACAAGTGATGTGCATGACGCGAACACATAGCTTCCTATCGTAGCGGCGGGGATAAGTATCGTTGTAAGTGCTGAACAATTGTTAAAAATATAATCACCTATACTCACAACCGAAGGTACTGTTATAGAGGAAAGTGCGATACACCCGTCGAATAAATTGAAGTTTAATGCTGTTAAAGAGGGGAGATCAATTGATGTAAGAGATCTACATCCAAAAAACGCACTGTCTCCTATGTCTGTTACAGAGGGTAGATACACTGACGCTAAGGACATACATCCCTGAAATGCTATACCGCCAATAGATATCACTGAGGGTAGATAGAGAGAGGTCAACGAAATACACCCATCAAATGTATTATAGGGAATATAACCGACGGTTAGGCCGATAGATACTAGACCAGAACAGGAAGCGAAGGCGGAAATATCTAGAGTTGTTATGGAGTCTGGGAGACTAAGTGATACAATAGATGTTCCAGAAAACGCAGATGCGGAGATACTTGTTAACAAGACTCCATCGAGTACTGAGGGAACTGATACAGAAGCCGGTAACACCCCTGTAAAGCCTGTTAAGATGTTTCCAGAATGTATCCAGGTATAGAGTACATTTTCTTGTATGGGTGGGTTTTGTATATCAAGAGAACCTACGTATGAATGTGCATCAATATATGTAGAAAACCGTGTTCCGTTTGCTCCTTCTAATTGAACTGATGGGTACATGGCATGAAAATCCGCAAGAACTCTCGCCCTCAACGATTTTGTAAGGGTTGTTTGCGTCATATCTCTGGTCAACATGTTTACTCTTTGGCGATAAATTAAATTAAAGGATCGGCGCTAAACGCCGCGTGGTTGATAGTGTGATGGCGAGTCATACTCTCTATCACATCTTTCGTGTCGCCTCGATTTTTTGTTGGGGGGAGGGGGAATCCCTATAAACGCGTGTAAAAAGTGATACTGGGGCGATAGGGGTTATCGTGTCCGATGTTTATCTTTCTGGTATTTGCCATGGCGTCAGCCCAATTGATTACTGTAAGTATGTGTCATGATGCTTACTGTGTTCAGTGCGCGAAATGGACTGCCACCTCGGGGAAATGTACCGCATGTGAAACACCTCCCTGCTCCTCGTATAATCCAAGTACTATTATAACATTATCGTCGCTTAACTTGTATGCAGACGACTCGTGCTCCGTGCCAGTTAACTGGGGGCAGTCAATGGTATTGACATCAAATGGACAATGTAACCAAGTCTATACAAGTGGAAATATTCCCTATGCCTTTATGGAAACCTCGAACCTGTCGATGATTCTAGGTATAACTATAGGATCCATAGTCTTCCTTATTGTGGCCTGCATTCTGTGTTACAGGTGTAGGTGTAGAACTCCACCCCCAGCTCCACCTATCGTGATGATGCCACCCCAACTCCCCCTATTACATCCAGCCACAATATGCCCAGCCACAATATGCCCAGCCACAATATGCCCAGCCACAATTTCCTTATACATGAGTCCACACCTCAAAGAAATTCTTCTGGCAAGGTCAAGAGACTAATTCTCCATGCTGATGGAAACAGGCTGACTTTATTTTTTCTGTGTTGTTCTTGCGCGCCTCCTGCGACGCGTGCCTGCTTTGAGTACGCGTAGCGGATTGTTCGTTTCGACCGAAACAACTTCAGGACTGTAACTCTTTATACTACCTACGTTCTTTTCACCTATCTCTGCCTCATTAGATACAGTTACTAAATTTGTCTTGAGGAGTTGTCCCTTAAATGTTTTAAATTCTTTTGATTCAGTCCAACCTTCTGTACTATACGATTTTAATGCGTTCTGTGTTTCTTCAGAAAGTATAATGTTAGCAGTTTGAAGATCTTTGCTTAGACCTGTAAAGAGACTACATTTCAGATTAAAATCGTGTTCTCGGGATAATAAATCAAATTCGCTTTGTAAGATTGTAAAAAATACAGTTAAAATTGTAATATCTCTTACAATTGTTCTGAGCACTTCTAATGGAATAATTGCATTTGTTCCTATGCGATATACCCAATGCCCCCAGGATGATTTTTTCTGGTTTACAGCCTTTTGTAAATCTCCTGCAGCTATTTTAACAATACCCTGTCCTGTTGTAATATTAGCACTATTCGCTTTATATAATGCTTTCGCGTCATCACTACCTCCAAGAGTCTTTTCCACAATAACATTGAATGTCTCGGGACCCGCGGCTAACAGAATATTATACGTGAGTGTCGTAGTAAATTTTTGTACAGCGAGTGTATTTAAGTTCAAATTCTTTTCTTTCGCAATCACTTCAATTACTTTATATATATTATATAAACGTTCTGCTTCCCCTTTAATCATAATTAAATTTCCTCGTAATTCTTGATTTAATGCAACCTGTCTAAGAATAATACCTGTAATAAGGCCGAGGGCGGCAAGGCCTGCTGTAACAGGAAATGCTACAGCGGCTCCAGTAACCACAGCAGCACCAGCTAGTGCACCAACACCTGTCGTAATACCAGAGGCCGTTGTAATTAATCCAGCACTAAATTGACTTGCCAGCATAACACCCTCTCCCTTTTGCCGTAACGCAGGAAAACTTTTGAGAAGTTCTAGAATATAATTGCGAGGAACGGGTTTTGCGGTTGTAGCAGGAGCAGAAGCAGAAGCTTGACCAAGAGCTAATGGATTTTCTACGACAAAATTACCACTATCAGCCGAAGGATCAGAATTAACTGATCTTGGAGATCTAGGCGGACTAGGCGTTAACGGACTAGGCGTTAACGAGGACTTATCCAAAATCGAAAGAGGATTGGAGGACTGCATACTAAATAGAGTAAAGATTTACCCTCCGGACTCGTGATCGTCGCGACCAGCGCATTATCTTACGTTTGATCAAGAGACACTATGAGATATCATTTCATAGGGTATCTTGACTCTATCACGAGTCTACTTAGTAGCAATTTACACATCTCGTCCCCTCTTTCAACTCCTCCACACCTCAAAGAAATTCTCCTGGCAAGGAAACTTCATCCACGCATACTCAGATCCTAAGGCTTCCTTATAGATACACTGAAACCCTTTTTCTGTTAGACTGGCATCAAGAAACTCCTTATGAGAGGGGTCACGATAATCATTCTCCATAATAATCGTATGTATACCATCCAAAATACTTGGCATATCCTTCAAAATATAGTAAAAGGCACCTTCACAGTCAAGAACCAGGGTGTCAAAGGTGTATTTGGCACGCAGGGTGGCAAGGTTAATTGTATTGACCTTTTTATATCCTGGTAGCACTTCCTCACTCACGAGTGTATTCCATCCCTTCTGGATCAGTGGGCGGTCAGATAAGGCAGCAGCTTCAATTGAGAAACGCATCCCATTCGCATCACGGTTCTCCTCGAGCTGGATAGCAATTGCGGGATCACATTCCAGAACGACGAGCTCAGCAACAATTGACGCAATAATCAGACTATTTCTTCCCACATTCCCCCCAAGTTCAAGAACCTTATCGGTCGACCGTAAGAAACGAGTTGCCATCTTTTGCTCAGGAAGTTCATCGCGGAAACTTCCATGGCGCAAGACCACTCCCTTTTGCAGGGCACTGAGCTTAGACAGTGTAACCTCTTCAGGATAGACATCCTCGAAAGATTGAGGTATATCTTCTGTATATACCTTCTCTGCCACTGTGTCGATGAATAGAGCATACTGTGTATCATAAGGTACAGTATCGACAAAGACAGATTTCAGTGTACCAAAAATAGGATCACCGAAGAGTTTTGCTCGTTTATTATCATCTGCAGGAATATATACAAGAGAAGATTTCATTGAGGCAATGACAGTATCTGTAACATCTATCTGAGTATCAATAGTTCCGTATGTAAACTTCATTCTACATGATGGAATATAATATCTCTAAGCCTGTTCAAAATAAGGACCAATGTCAAATCCTCTATCTTCCTTTCTCAGTTTAATATAAGGAATATCTTTCGTCTTGGGATCATTCAGAATTGCATCATGAATACATTCAACTTGGGCTTTTGTATTCTCACGGCTAGCACATTCGGCGTGCAATTTCATCATAGAATCTCTGGCATGGTGTAAAAGGATGTTGGGTTTGTACGTCAGGGTCTGAAGGAGTTTCTGTAAACTGGCTTGTGGCGTTAAATAGACATCATTGGGATCTTTCACGTTATAATCCGTAAATACCATAGTTGTGCTGGTAAGTTTTTTCTTATACGCGACAAACCCCATATCAATGGCCTTTTCATATTCTTCCTTCCATCTCGTAATAAACTGGCTTCCTTTTGGTGCCATAATGAACCAATTGTCAATGTAAGATGGGGTTCCTGCTGGATTGAGACCATCGTTGGGATAAAATCCCGTGTATTCAGCCTTTTTCTCGAGAGTTTCCTTGTACAGCCTGTTAAGAGAAGACTCATCATTTATAATAATTCCAGCGTCTAGCCATACCCCTCCGTATTTCTCCAGGAGTCTTAGGCGTAACCAGTCTGCGCGATGGGCTGGGCTGAGACCCTTGTAGTTAAGGGGGAACTCGCTAGGATCAATATAACTTTGAACTGTATCATCTGTAACAAAGCGAACATCCCATCCTGGAATAGCCTGAGGACGATTATCTAAAATATCCTTGATCACCTTAGGAGGACGGTCATTATTCCAATGTGTCCAAGCAATCTTGGGAAGTTCATAGGCGGAGGTGTCAAAGGGTTCGATGGTATTACGTCGATACATATACAGTCCGAATAGTGCTAAGCCTGGAAGTACATACTCCATCTAAAGATATCTAAGAAAACTTGGACTTAGAACGGAGGTGTGATGGGTGTATATGGCGCTTGTCTCTGAGCGATATGAAGATGGAGAGTGGATATCGACATTCCGTCACACAGATTCAGTGCGGGAGGCAGTCAAAGATATTCAGCCAGAGGAGTTCTTTACTCTTGTTCAGCTTGCATCAGCATCGTTGAGTTCTATGCAAAAGGAGGCGAGTGATGCGAAGTATAAGGAGTCTCTGAATCGCGAAGTCGAGGAACAAACTCGCAGGGTGCGAAAGAAGGCAGAAGAAGACCTAGACCGGGCTCTTTCCGAGAAACAGCAAGAGCTGATACGTCTTCGAAGCCTGGTCACAGAGATGGAAGTTCAGACGAGTGGGCTTCGAGAGAGGCAGGAAAGGACTGAAAGTGAACATCGAACTGCTTTGCGGGCGGCGAAGGATGATGCGACTGCGAGTCATAGCAAGGAGATTGCACGGATGCATGCGTATACCGAGGGACTGCAGGCGCAGCTTCTCCAGGCACAGGAACGATCACAGAAAGTCTTTCAGAGTTCCTTGAGTATGCTAGAGGAACGCTATGGAAAGGAAGTCGAGAGGGTGCGTGGAGATATGAATGTTCGCGTGGCTGAGTTACAGGTGTTGCTAGCAAAGGCCGAAGAGTCAAAGAAGGTTGGTTCTTGTGATATTGGTCAGAAGGGGGAGAGGGAATTTGAAGAGTTGGTGGGAGAATATACTCATTGGGGGAGTCTCGAAAATACCTCGAAGCAGCCCCATTCGGCTGATTGGGGGTGTACCGTGCGAAAGTGCAAGATGATGGTCGAGGTAAAGAATTATGCCTCTGATATTCCAAAGGCAGAAGTAGCAAAGTTTGAGCGGGATATGGCTTTGCACTCGGATGTGCCACTGGGGATATTTCTGTCACTGAAATCACGGTTACAGGGAAAGAAATATAACGACTTTCTTACGATTGAATGGAGTCCGTCCTCGCAGATGCTGGTATATATTAATCACTTTCAGACCCAGGATCTTCGCGCTGTGTTCGCCTTCCTGGATATATGCATTGATATTGCCTATCGCACGTACAGACTAGCTCAGACGATTCCAAGTGAATCTGAGGATGTTCGGATGCAGGAAAAGCTGGTGAAGATTCGAGGGTTGCTTGGGCACGAATTAGTTAGGACAGCGGAATGGATCAAGGAGATGCGGGCTGAGACACGGGCTGTTAGCGATTTATTGACGAAACAGGGGATTATCAATCAGGAGAAAATACAGACGACGCGATCGACCGTCATGTCACTCCTGGGGATTTTGGACGATTGTGTGGACGATAAGGTGGAAGTTGAGGAAAAACCGGTGAAGGGAAAGAAGAAACAGAGCACCTAGACACCAGACTCCTGAGTTGGCTCGGCGTCGCTAGGCTTGACGAGATTGTATTCCGTGGGTATAGAAAATACACTTTTTACAAAGACTTTCGTATCAGATGTACTACTAATATTTATAGATCTGAACATTCGTGTATAGATAATAAATATATTTGTTGCAAAGGTAGTATAGGTTTGAAATCCATTATCGTCATTCCGTAATAAAAAGAAACTTGACAGTATATTTACATTGCTTAAGTGTAACACAACCGATATCATTCGTCCGTGGTGTGAATTAATTCGCTTAAGTTTTTCGTTTAGCAATGGGAATTTATCCAAGTTATTTGATATATGATCGTTTGGTAAATGTTCATCTATCACAAAGTGATTCTTTATCCAATTTTCTCGGTAAAATTCATAAGCAAAAGTTCCCACAAAGGCTAGGGCTGTAACTGAATTTAATGCAATAGCTCCTTGCGTATACGAATCCGCAGTCGATATAATTTCCATCATTGTACAGGGATGTGGGGGATTATTTTGTCCACCATTGCCGTAACACAGCTGAGGAACAAAGAGGCTGAAAAAACTTCCCACGAGTACGCTATACGAATCTAAACATAAAGATCCTAGAATAAATAACTTTTGAAGAGCAGAATCATTCGGAATCAGAGGAGTCAGATACGGTTTAGTTCGTTGCCAGAGAAGCATACTATTCGTATAGCATATAATTATATATACGCATACAATGTATAAAAAATGAAGACGCACGGTAGCAGAACCTACCGTCCTTGCATGATTCCTTACACTCGTACTATGATAAAAAGCATGAAGATGAATCATGCGAAACTTGTTCAAGAAAATCTCATTCGTCTTGAGGCTCAACGTATTTACAGTTCAGTCTTAGAGTTTGCAAAAGTGGGGGTGGAAACATTCTGTGCCGTTGAACTCTTACGAGATGCAGAGGCAAATGTGGATGACATTATATATGAGCTCAATAAAGCATTCCCTGATTGCATTATTGAGAAACGTGTAATGACTCGTGGAGTTGATGGAGATATGTATGAAACGTCGTGTAAAATGGATACTGCGGGGATTCGGTTACAGAGGAAGCAGTTTCATAAAGTATATGTTACCATCGACTGGACTTAGATTGCATATGCGCGAATAGCTTGATTTGCCGGTTCAGTAATATATAGACTCGAATTAAAGTATGTAAGTGTCTGCGGAGCATTCCATAGTCCTGCGGCTCCAGGTAGATTGATAAATCCTGGAGGAGAGATGTCGTATATTGGGGAAGATCCTGGCACACCAGCAAGGGTGGTTAGAGTCTCATCCTGTAACTGTCTGATTGTATTATTCCCTGTATCAGTTATATACAATATTCCTGTCGGCGATACAGTAATATCACTTGGATGATATAAAAGGGACATTCCATAAACCCCATTTCCATCGCGATTTCCCACATTGTCGGTTGGATAAGGATTGTTAAATGGTATGATATTACCAGCAATAGACGATACTATATAGGGGGAGGTCGTGGACATTTTTCGTATTATGGAATTTCCAGTATCAGCAATATAGATGTATCCTCCATAGAGTGTAAATCCTAAAGGTGTGCTAAATTGTGCTGAAGTACCGTCGGCAAAACCGGATGTCGATCCTGCAATAACAATTGTTGGGCTAGTCGCTGTTGCCTGAAAGATTTGAGAGTTTCCTTGGAGAAAATAGAAGGTACTCCCTGTAACAATCAGTTTAGTTATATTACTTGCATTAGTAATATTTAGATTTGTAATGACATTTGATGTATACGAATATACATTTGATCGAGTGCTCACATAGAGAATTCCTGCATCAGTGGCAAGGGATGTAATAGGATATGGAAAGGGAATTGTTTCAGTTGGAGAGTAAAGGTTGGATGATCCGTCAAAGGTATAGGGGATTGGAGTAAAGACAATTCCAAGGCCGTTAAAGGGGTATTGATATGTTGTTACAGGGGGTAGGATGGGGAGGGGTGGTAGGATTTGGGGTTGAGTAGGTAGCAACGCCTGTAGTTCGGCATTTGTTACCATAGTAGCTCCCATCGTTAAATATGTGACTTCGCTTGCCTCATTTGCTGCTCCACTTCCGCCATCAATATTCACAATTGCACCGACTGTATTTTGTTCTTTAATATAGTAATTAATATATCTGGTGCGATAATCAATTCTATGGATTACATCTGATGCGTGATGTGTATTTCCATACATCTACTTTAGTGTGCACGATTCTTTGCAGAGAGGATCGCTCTCTTTTTGGAAATGTTACTTTTGATGCCATGTTCTTTGGCAAAGTCTGCTACCTTAGCCTCGGGCATACCTAGATATTCTCTAGCAACGTAGGCAAAGGTGCGATTATCCTGGAGAATCCACTTGGTAATATTTTCCTTAGTTAATAGAGTTTCGGGAACAATACCTTGAGATGTGAGTTGCTTTAGCTTCTTTGTCTCTTGTTCCTTTTGCCACTGCTTCAACTGCTTGGAGTCGAGGCGTTGAGGGTGGGGCTCAGGCTGGGGCTCAGGCTGGGGCTCAGGCTGGTCAGACTTCTTAATAATTCTGATCTTTGTATTAGCAAGAAGTTTTACCGATGGTTCAGCCTGTGACTGAGGTTCAGCCTGTGCCTGGGGTTCAGCCTGTGCCTGGGGTTCAGCCTGTGACTGAGGTTCAGCCTGTGCCTGGGGTTCAGCCTTTCGCTTCTTCTTTGGCTCAAAGAACTCCTTCAATTGAGTATACTCTTCTTCCATTAAGACAAGCAATTCGCGATGTAACTCAACAAAAGAATACTTGGAAGATAAGTCTCTGAAGATTTCTCGGATTGACATACTTATTTATTCACTGCGAGTTTAGACCTAAGAGATCTATACTCGTAATATCTATGCGGATTGATCCAACTACCTGTGTTCCTCTTCGTCCTAGCTATGACGTATTTTCTATGTTAAAGGGTATTTTCGTCAACGGTTCTGAATATTTTCTCATAGAGAGTCCGTTGGAAGCGTTTACTACTGAGCCTGATTTATGGGTAGGTGGTGCGGCAACATATACTGGAGAGTGGATGCTCTTTTTATCCAACGGTACGGTAAGCGACTGGATATACGTTCGCGACTGTAGTCCAAAGGAAGGAGATGCAGTTACGTGGAGAGAAACCCTAGTCGACACATTGGATACCTTTTATGGGTTCCGATTCCGTTAAGTAAGAGATGAATAATCGTTCCGAGTTTCCAGAATATAGGGGATGGCATAGACAGCGAGAAGTCCAATAAACGTTGTCACATGGGCTTCCATTCCTTTGAATATCATAGCAAGACCCACAGAAGAAACCATCAATGCAGAATCCGCAAGAATAGTATAGTATCCTCCATTACTAGCATACTCCTTCATCATATCAATTATAGCATTATGTCCTTTAGGAACTTGTTGAATAACTCCTATGTAAAAGAGGAGATCGTGTAAGATCTGTACAAAGACAGCCACTCCAGTAAAATACAGAGCATTCCAGTCATGCTTCGGGTAGATAAACTCGGTATAGATATATCTAGATATACCTATTCCTAGAGCAATGATAAAGACGTCGGCAAGAACAGCCTCGAGCTTGAATCGATTGTACCAAACGTTAATACACTT
>Ga0304728_1002065_pt1 | contig 13243 bp, 14 predicted proteins | sample C_130625_MF_Meta_FD_190476 | JGI IMG/M metagenome (GOLD analysis project Ga0304728, IMG submission 190476) | Freshwater microbial communities from Lake Croche, Canada to study carbon cycling - C_130625_MF_MetaG (v2) (version 2) | ecosystem: Environmental > Aquatic > Freshwater > Lake | place... | reverse complement strand
CCGGATACCGGCGCTCCGTGCCATGTCGCAGATATCGGCAACAGTTAAAAAATATGATTCAAAACCCAACGTTGCAACTGTTGATAGTTCATCATCTAAACGTGTGCGCACTTTTTTAATTGTTGCGCTATCGCTATAGCGCCAGTTAATTGCAGCTTCACTACGTGTGCGTAGCAATACCCGCATTTCATGGGCTGAATCAACGCCAACTACCTGGGCTTCGGGTAGATGCGCTCCACCTAAACCAATATCGCGTTGCGGTGATAGCAAACAACGTTCAGCCCAGACACGCGTTGTTGCAAGTAGTTGCCGCGGAGTTCGCTCCCCCGCAGCCCGTGCAATTTCTGCGGCTAGCGAAATCATTTCATCACTAGATTTTAAAAAACCTTCAGCATTGCGCCGTTCAACATGGCGCGGATGTAGGGGCACTAATTGGCGAGCACAATCTAAAACATCGGCTACTGGCCCATCGGCGCGATCGCGCATTCGTACGGCATTAGTGATGACTGCATCTATATCGTGGTCACGGGCAAAAATAAGTGATTTAGCTGCGTGAGAAGTGGAACGTGGGCCTTTGCCGGCAACTAAGTGCGATACACATTCGATGGCATTACCGGCAAATAAATCGCGCATGTGATTAAAGGCCGTAAAGGCGGCATCAATTCGATTATCGGTAATCAATGAACCGACCATAGATTGCGGACCGTGTAGGGCATAGACGTTGGTGCTGTAATGGTTAAAACGTTGTAAAAATTCAAGTGTCAGTGCTGGGTTGCGATTATCACTAGTCATTGCAAGGCTGGTCAGTAATCGACAGAGCGAGCGCCATCCCCCATCGCTATGTGCCAACAATGTGATGCGATTATTTGTCCCACCCATATCAACTGCCAGGTTCACGCCGATAATGGGAGCGATACCGAAATCAACGCAACTTTGGGCAAAACGAATAGCGCCAGCGAGACCATCGCGATCAGTTAATGCCAGTGCGGGCATTTCAAATTTGGCAGCACGTTCTACTAAATCAGCAGGTTGTGTTGTTCCATATTTGAGTGAATAGGCACTAGCAACATTTAAATGAATAAAGCTCATACGTTACGGATAATCCACTGACCGCTAAGTTCATCGCGTTCTAATTCAAAAGTTGTTAACGCCCCAATGGGTGCAGCTTCTACACGCCACAGTGCCCGGGCTTGATCATCAGGTCTGTACTTGCCATCGCTAATGCGATTCCACCAACCACCTGCTTCACACCACCTGGATAAAACTGCGTGAATGCGAAAGCGTCGACCCTTAAAAGTGAACTCAATAGGCGTTGTTGCACCATCGATTGTTACGTCGTGGGCGGGATTGACCTGTGGGACTGACATTGCGGCGGGCGCCTTTCTGAGGCTGTGGGTATTCGAACAGATGTTCGAAAACTAGCCCCTTGGGCTGACAAATGGCAAGTGCACGAGCGTGTCGCCTAGTGAAAATAGTTGAAACTTCAATTAAAATTAACCCCGTACCTACTCACCACACTAAGGAGTCCTATGAACGCAGTACTCGTTATCGGTCGCATCCTCTTTGCTCTGATCTTCATTAACTCAGGGATCAGCCACCTCACCAAGCTGGAAGCAATGACTGGCTATGCACAGTACAAGAAAGTCCCTGCAGCAAAACTCAGCGTGATTGTTTCAGGTTTGATGATTCTTATTGGCGGTCTTTATATTGCTTTCGGTGTTTACGCCGATCTTGGTGCACTTCTAATCGCCATCTTTTTAATCCCAACAGCTTTCATGATGCACGCATTCTGGAAAGAATCAGATGCAACAGCTAAGCAAAATGAAACCATTGGTTTCTTTAAGGACCTATCCCTAGCTGGCGCCGCACTCATTATCTTCGCACTAGTTGGCGCAGGTGCTAATTTCGGACCACATATTACGGGTGCATTTTTTAATCTCTAAGAATTAAAGTAAAAATCCCCCGTAGTTAATAGCTGCGGGGGTTTTTTACGTCATTATTTCCCACATGGAAATATTAGGAGCCCTCCTGAGCGGCGTTTTCATCGGCTCAGTTCTGGGATTTGTAGGTGCAGGTGGGGCGATGCTCTCGGTCCCCATCCTTATCTTTCTCTTCAACTTTACTGCTCCCAACGCTACAACTGCAGCTCTCGCCATCGTTATTTCAGCAGCAACCTCGGGGTTAATTCCAAAGTTTAAGAGCAAAGATGTGCTGGTAAAGGAAGCAATCATTATCAGCGCTATTGGCACAGTTACAAATGTTGGCTTTTCCCTTAATCTCAAGAGTTTTAGCAATGAGTTTATTAAATCTGGCTTTGCCTTTGTACTCATTATCGCCGCAACTTCGATGCTTATTAAGCCTGTTATTGGAACTGAAAAAAAGGTGCCACTGCTGTGGTTACTTTCCATATCTTTGATAATCGGCACAATGACTGGCCTGTTTGGGGTGGGTGGTGGTTTCCTTGCGATACCGATCCTAGTTCTTTTCTTCAAAACTTCTGCTTCAAAAGCTGCTGGCACATCACTTTTGATTATCGTACTTAACTCCATCATTGCTTTTCTAGCCCACTATGCGATTTGGGGCCAAGTAAATTGGAAGCTTCCGATAATCATGGCGCTTTCAGCCGTAGTAATCGCACGTCTTGCATCAATTAAGGCATCACGTGTTAATCCATTAATACTCAAGCGGGCCTTTGCTTATCTCCTCTTTACAATCTCAGCCTTTACTTTGATCCAAACCTGGATTATTTCTTAATGACGTGTGATTGATACCCAGCCAGAATCAACATAAGAACTGGATATGTCATTGCAACCGGCAAAGAAATTAATTGAGCTAAAGCACCAGTCACTGATGGGCCAATGAAATATCCAAACAAGCCGATTACACCTACACGAGCAATTGCCACCGAAGAAGCCATTCCTGGTACTTCAGATGCTGCCAAAATATAAGCTGGAAACATTGGGCCAATTCCAATTCCAGCACAAGCAAAACCAATATTTACTATTACTAAAGCCACATGTGGGTGTGAAGTCGAAAGTGGAACTCCGATTGCAATTCCCAGTCCAAGTCCCAAGCCGCCTAGATAACCCCCGTACAGCACCGTCTTTCTGGGGCCAAAGTAATCCAGAGTTCTATCGCCCATAAAGCGGGCAGTAATCATTGCTAAAGAAAAGACGGCAAAAGCTGAGGCATTCACACCAATTCCAAAGCCCATGTTGTCGCGCAACAAAATTGCGCCCCAATCACTTGAGGCACCTTCGGCAATGAGACCGCCAAGTAAACCAATTCCCATCCCCCATAACGGAAGAACTGATTTTCCAAATAGCGGAATCTTGGCCTGCGTTTCTTCATCGCCGCCATCATGCTCATCTAAAGTTGCGGGAAGTAATAAACGAACTGCTGGGATGAATAAGAAGAAGCAAGCAATACCTACACCTACTAAATTTGCGCGAGGTGTCACATGCTTTGCAATTGATCCACCAAGAACAGTTGTTGCAAAAGCTCCTGATGACCACAGCGCATGAAAGGAGGACATAACGCGACGTCCCATAAGTTTTTCAATGACTACTGCTTGAGTATTTGAAGAAATATCCATACTGGAATATCCAAGGCCCATTATGAATAGCCCGGCAATCAAAGTTAATGGCGAAGTTGAAAGACCCATCAAAATCAAACCAACCGGCATGATGATGATTGCGACTCGAATTACTGCTTTAGTTCCATACGAGTGGACTAACCGGCCAGCAAGTTGTGCCCCAATGAGTGCACCAATAGTGCTAGCTAACAAGATTAAGCCAAGCTGTCCGTTGTTTAATCCATTGGCATCACGAATTTCTGGGATGCGCGCAACCCAAGCCATAGAGACAACACCCATAAAGAAAAAGGTGGCCCAGAGCCCATTACGCGCACGCGTTGCAATGGTGATTAAATCAGTACTCATAAGGTGATAACGGTAACTGACAACGGAGCATTAGTCTGCTTACACTCACTTATGTTCTTCTCCTTCTGGCCCAGCAGAAATGAATTCGCTAGAAACCGTAAAGATTTATTAACTGATCTCATCGCTGGTTTAACTGTGGCCATAGTTGCTCTGCCCCTGGCAATCGGCTTTGGAATTACATCGGGAATGTCAGCTGCAGCCGGTTTAACCACGGCGATTATTGCCGGCTTTATTGCTGCATTATTTGGTGGATCTAAATACCAAGTCAGTGGTCCTACCGGTGCGATGACAGTTATTTTGATTCCAGTTGTTCATACTTACGGAATCTCGGCAATCCCGGCACTGGGTTTGATGGCAGGTGTCATGGTGATTGCAATGGCAATCTTTAAACTTGGCGCAGTAATTAATCGGGTGCCATGGACAGTCGTTGAAGGTTTCACAGTAGGTATCGCATTAATAATCTCGCTGCAGCAAATCCCGCTAGCGTTGGGAATTACTAAGGGAGCTGGAGAAAAAAGCTACATCGTTGCATGGAATACCGTTACAGATGCTCTGCATGCCGGGCTCAACTACACATCGCTTTTAGTCGTAGCAATTACTTTAGGTATTAAGTTTTCTTGGCCCTCTATAACTCATCGCTTTAAGTTTAAATTTCACATACCAGCTAGTTTCGTTGCACTTTTACTTATGACGATAATCGTGAAAATTTTCGCAATTAATGTGGCAACTATTGGAACTATCCCCCGGTCTCTTGGAACGTATCAAAAACCGATATTTGATAATCTAAGTGCCTTGCTTATTCCGGCGCTCTGGATCGCACTTCTTGCTGCCGTTGAATCTCTGCTTTCTGCACGCGTTGCCGACGGACTCGCTCACAGCCCAGAGCGATTCGAACCAAACCGAGAATTATTTGGTCAGGGTTTAGCAACTTTAGTTGCCTCAATTTTTGGCGGGATGCCAGCTACAGGTGCAATCGCTCGTACAAGTGTGAACGTAAGGTCGCATGCCACTTCTCGACTCGCATCGGTTTTTCACGCCTTAGTACTTTTATTTATTGCAATCGTTGCTGCGCCACTAGTGAGCCAGATACCAACGGCAGTTATTGCCGGTTTATTGCTGGGAACTAGTTATCGGATTCTTAATCCAGTTTCGATCATGGAATCGCTCAGGACCACTAAATCTGAAGCGACAACGCTGGTCGTAACGGCAATCAGCACCGTCGCAATTGACTTAATTTGGGGCATGGCTATTGGCATCGCGCTGCATCTAATTCTGAGCCGCTACTCTAAAAAGCCCCAATCGATATAGAATTCAATCAATCCCAATTAATCAAGGAGCTATCCGTGGACAACATCACTGCATTCAATAACCACCTTCCAGTTAAAGTGCGCTTTGGAGAAGGTGTGGCAGAGACTTTGCCCGCAGTTGTTGCCGAACTCGGAACAAGTAAAGTCTTTTTGATGGTTGATAAAGATATTGAAAAATTTAATCCAGCTGCCGCAAAGCTCATTGAGCAAATGAAAACTGCCGCTGGAATCACTACTACTATTTTTGAAAAGCCTGCCGGTGAGCCAACAATTCAAATGGTGGATGATGCAATTGCCGCGCTTAAAGCCGCTGGATCAGATGTTGTAGTTGCTCTTGGTGGTGGCTCAGTTATTGACACCGCAAAAGCTGCCCGCTTGTGCGCACAACTCAACTGCACTTTCCGTGAATTTCAATCTAAAGCCCCGGTATATCCAGCACCAACACTTGCACTCATTGCTCTTCCAACTTCGGCTGGAACCGGTTCTGAAGTTTCCGGTGGTTCAGTTATCTCCGATCCAGAAGCGGGTCGCAAAGCTGGTATTGCAAATGGAAATCTTCGCGCGCAAGTTGCACTAGTTGATCCAGTTCTTACGTATTCAATGCCACCTTCAATGACTGCAAATACAGGTATCGATGCACTGGCTCAAGCAATTGCCGGAATCATTGCTAAATGCAGCACACCTATTGGCGATGCAATTGGTTATGAAGCCGTTCGCATGATGACTCCAGCTTTAGTTGCAGCTTTTAAAGATGGTAATAACAAAGTTGCACGCGCTGGAATGGCATCAGGCAGCATGATGGCCGGTTTAACAATGAACATCTCTGACTGCACAGCCGAGCATTCATTGGGTCAAGCTATTGGAGGCCTCAAGCATGTTCCACATGGTTTAACAATTGGCTTAGTTCTAGTTGAAACCCTTACTCGTGAAGCAAAAATTGTTCCTGAAAAAATGGAGCGAATCGCTGATGCAATGGGTGTTCCACAAGATGGCACTAAAGATGGATCTCGCTGCGTAAATGCAGTCCGAAAGATTCTGGCTCAACTTCAATTCCCGGTTCTTTCATCCCTGGGCTTTGTCGAAGGCGATATCGATGAGTTAGCCGATATCGCACTTAACGACTTCTTTATTACACAAGCACCTAAGCCATGGAGCAAACAAGAAGTAGTCGATGCATTTATGTCAGCACTCACATTAGAAAGCCGCGTTGCTTAACAAGTGGAAGAAGTTCTGACTAACCCTTCGGTTATTCGTGTAATTGCTCTACTAAAAGAACTGGGTTGCCCAGGAGAAGTAACAATTCTCTCTGACTCAGCGCGCACCGCACTCGATGCCGCTAATGCTCTAAGAATTGAAGTAGGACAGGTTGCATCGTCGATCGTCTTTAAATTGCCTAGCGGTAATCCACTTCTAGTGATTACAAGTGGACGTCATCGAGTAGATACCGACCTTGTTGCTAAGAACTTAGGCGTCGAAAAACTCCACCGCGCTGATGCTGACTTTGTTAAGAACGCTTCAGGTTTTTCTATTGGTGGCGTTGCACCTCTTGGATGGCTCACTAAAGCGACAATTTTGATTGATGAAGCGCTCAGCGATTACGAAGTGGTGTGGGCTGCGGCTGGACATCCCCATGCTGTCTACCCATCCACCTACACTGAGCTCATTACCTGTACTGGGGCGCAACCAATGATCGTTGGAGATTAATTGAAAAAGAGTTCTCTCGTATTGTTCATCATGACACTGCTTTTATCGGGATGCACGGCAAAGACAGTTAATTCAGTAAATATCGAATTAGGTAATATTCCTTTTGCATGGACAGTGCCAAATAAGATTGCGTCGCATTTAACTGTAGAAATTCCCCACAACGATTTTTCACGCCAGGCCGAAGAACAAGGCGCTCAAAAGCAAGCACTTGTTTATTACACTCCCGACAAGGGAGATCGCACCGTTTTCATGGCTGCCTACTATTTTCCCGTAAATTCCTATCTCGCTGCCAATCGAGCTGACGAACCACCAGCCTTCGGCACCAAAGTTATAGAGAACAATGGAATGGTCTTAAGTATTGCGGGCCCACAAGATTCAATTTATGACCCTCAATTATCCGATGGAAAGAATGTCATAGAACTTGGCAGGATAATTTATCTATCCGCTAGCTACATACCTCAGATACCTAAAGCAGTAAATGTTGGAGAACTCGACTCGGTTTCGAGTTGGACCACATCTGTCGCTGCTAAAGCGCTTCAAAACCTGGCTTCTACCTCAAAGTTATCTCCGGCCTCAATCTATGCGCATGTCCAAGCTCTTAACGCTGGCTTTCCTGATGGTGATGCTGGAATCGTGACTCAAACTCTTCGTGGATCAAAAATTTCATTTACTCTAAATAAGACGTCGATTTCAAAATTTCTATATCTAGATTCTTCTATGAATATTCGTAGTACTGATTTGGTCGCGACCGATTCTCCCCAACCGATTGTTGGATGTTTTGCTGCATCACTCAAGAATGATCGATTCTCTCTAAAAATCACCAGCCAATCGGGCCTGGACGTGAATGGAATAATCTCTTTAAAAAACTCAAAGAAAGATTCCTCGTTTGGGGATTTTGTTGGGACTTTTGACGGAACCATCCTTACTGGTATCTACATCTTCAACTCTGAAGGAGTTCAGTCGAAACGCGAATTATTCTTCCGAGCAACACCCCAAGGCTTTCTCGAAGGTTTCGGGCCGGTCAAGGTCGTTGGAGATTCCTCTAAATTTTCACGACCACTTTCCCTCACATGGAATCAGAGCTATATCTACACAGCTCAAGCCAATTGTGCGAAATAATTTCGTGGCTCTGGTTTCAGAAACTACAGGGGGCGTATCGCCTGTGGGTTGGGTGAACAAGCCAGAGATCACTGTGATTGATCAAGCTCTCAATGACTATGCAGTTGCTTGGGCTGCTGCAGGGCACCCACACTCGGTTTACCCAACTTCATTTACTGAACTTTCCCGGGTCACAGGAGCAACTCCGATGGTGGTTGGCGATTAACTATGAACACTTTAGGAATGATTGCACTTGTTGTCGATGACTACGATTCCGCTATTTCTCATTACGTTAATGATCTTGGTTTCACTCTTATTGAAGACACAGTTCTGTCGCCTGAAAAGCGTTGGGTAGTCGTTGCACCTAGTTCACAAGGGGCTCGAATCTTGCTAGCAAAAGCTGCAAATGAAACGCAGGTGGCCGCTATTGGTAATTCAACTGGTGGTCGAGTGGGTTTCTTTATGTATACAACTAACTTCAATGAAACCTACCAGGGTTATAAATCAAAAGGCATTGAGTTCATTGAAACTCCCCGCCAAGAGGCCTATGGTCAAGTTGTGGTATTCAAAGACAACTATGGAAATAAATGGGATTTAATTGAACAGAAATAGAATGATTCGCTGGTTCAAATGATCGTTGCTTACTTCTGGACAATTAAGCCTAGCCGTATTCCTTTTGCGCTTATTGCAATGGGCATGGATCGTTTTGTATTACGTCGCTCTAAGAATGTTGGATTCTTCAAATCACTTGGCACAGGTAAAGGTGAAACTTTCACACCTTCGGATGCCAATGCTCTTCGTTGGGGTTTAATCGTAGAAGTTCAAGACATAGATTCCTTTGACCAATCTTTTGTTGTGAAGCAATGGCGTAAAAATAGTGCAAGTGAATTTCGTGCTCTTCTTGAACCAATCTCTTCTCATGGTCAATGGGCTAAGCAGGAACCATTTATTGCAACGGCAAAAGATTGGACTGGACCAGTTGCAGCAATTACACGCGCGCGAATTAAATGGCACCAAAACTTTCGCTTTTGGAGCTCCGTGCCGCCTGTAACGATGTCATTGAAATCGGCTCCAGGGTTGATATCGGCAATCGGAATTGGTGAAGCTCCTATTGGTTTGCAGGGCACATTCTCTTTGTGGGAGTCAGCGGATGCAATAAAGAACTTTGCATATAAGGGTGCAGCCCACCAAAAGGCGATTGCTGATACTTCGGCCTTTAATTGGTATTCAGAAGAGCTATTTGCGCGCTTTGCTGCGCGTGAAATACGCGGCTCACTTGAGTAACTACTACATATAAATGGAATAGGGCAGACTAACTCCTATGTCGATACGTCATTACACACCAAGACGGCGTCGCTATGGTCAATTATCACCTCGAGCTAATGGTTTATTAAACCTTGTCTTTGGAATTGCAATTTTGCTTCAAGTTATCTACCCCTTAGTTCACGGTGAAACTTTACGTTTGCTTACAATTAATGTTGTCTATTGGGGCGCTGGTGCAATGTTGCTTCACGCACTTCTTGCATACGGTGCACGCTATGCAAGCACATACTTTCTTTTCACTTTTATCTTCGCATTAATTATTGAGCATGTGGGAGTCCAAACTGCCTGGCCATTTGGAAGTTACTCCTACTCATCTGATCTTGGATTGAAGATTTTCCAAGTTCCACTTGTCGTACCTTTTGCGTGGATCATGATGGCTCATCCAGTATTAACTGCAGCAAGGCGAATAGCGGGCAACTGGGTATTTCTTTATGGCGGAATTGCTTTAGCTACATGGGATCTATTTCTAGATCCACTTATGGTGACTTCGGGCCGATGGACGTGGAGAGTTTCTGGAGCTCATGTGCCTTTTCAACCAGAGATCCCGCTATCAAACACTTTCGGTTGGTTACTCAGCGGAATGTTTTTGATTGGGATTCTGCATCTGATTACTCCACGCGAAAAGCGCAAAGGTGGCGCAAGCTTTAGAACTACCGATGCATTTATATTGTGGGTTTTATTTTCAGGTTTCGTCGGCAACCTCTTCTTTTTTCACCGCCCTGGGATTGCGTTATTCGCTGGGGCGATATTTACCATTGTTTTTTCTCCCTATTTCTTCAATCGTTGGTTAGGGCGCCCATAACTTTTATGGATTATGTACTTGGTATTCCCGCAGGGCTAATTTTACTGATAGCTCTGATTAATTTCCTGACCATCAGAACTCCACGGAATTTGATGCAGGTAGAAGAGAAAATTAGTGTTGTAGTACCAATGCGCAATGAAGCCAGTAATGTCGCGCAATTGATTCAAAATCTTGCAAGTCAAAAACATTTACTGAATGTGGAATATCTATTGCTAGATGACAACTCTGAAGATCAAACTCTGGCATTACTTCATCAACACACGCAGGGATTGAGCAACTTCACGGTGCTCACTGGTGGGCCTTTGCCACAAGGCTGGATCGGTAAGACGTGGGCATTACAGCAACTTTTTGAAAAATCGGCTGGCGAGATAATTATTTCGATAGATGCCGACGTGCGCTTGGAAGTTGATGCCATAAGCCGAGCAGTTACTTTGCTCAGAAGTTCACATCTAGATTTTCTTTCACCTTACCCAGCGCAATTGGCTCAGACATGGTCAGAAAAATTGGTCCAGCCATTACTGCAGTGGTCATGGATGTCGACCGTTCTTCTCCGATTTGCCGAAACAACTTCACGATCGTCGATGGTTGTTGCTAATGGTCAATTCTTCGTTGTGCGGCGTGCGGCGTTGGCTCAAATAAGCGCTTACGAATCCGTGAAGAACAGGGTTTTAGATGATGTTTTCTTAGGACGTGCATTAGTAATGAATGGTTCTCATGGTTGCGTAGCAAATGGATCGGCAATTGCATCAACACGGATGTATTCGTCGTGGAAAGAGATAGAAGCTGGGTACGGTAAATCTCTCCATGCCGCCTTTGGTTCACTTCTTGGTTCGGCAATTGCAATTGCGTTTCTCTTTATTACCGGCATTGCCCCTGTTATCGCCGGCATCACAGGATCATATGTAGCGTGGTATGCCTATGCCGCCGTTACGCTTACGCGCGCCATGAGTTCAATAAAAGTTGGTAAGAGCGGTCTGGATGCGTTTTTTCATCCCATTTCTACTGCGTTGCTGATTTATCTCATTATTTATTCCTGGGTGATGCGCGGAGAAGTTCAATGGAAGGGCCGAACCCTGTGAAGATTGTCGTAATTGGTGCAGGTATGGGCGGCATGATGTCTGCAGCTCGATTAGCAAAAGCTGGTCACGAAGTTTCACTCTACGAAGCCTCTGATCGAACTGGTGGAAAATTACACACCGAGTGGATTGGCAAAGTTGCTTTCGATACCGGTCCCTCACTTTTAACCTTACCTGCAGTGTATAAAGATTTCTTTCAACGTACCGGAAAACATTTGGGGTTGCTGTGCGAGATTAAACCGGTAGATCCTTCTTTTGAGTATCGATTTGCCGATGGTACCCAAGTGAAATTTGCCAACCTTTCCCGTTATGAAACGCTCAATAATCTTCGTAATACTTACGGTGACGATGTTGCTCAACAATGGGATCATATGATGCGCAGAGCAGAAAAGATGTGGGATGTTTCGCGTGAACCATTTATTGAAAATGAATTACGTTCACCATTTTCTCTTCTCAAACGATTCTCACTTTTGCGAGATTTGCGAATTATCGCTCCCTGGAAATCCTTACGTGAGTTTGCAACCCAGGCTTTACCTGATTCACACCTTCGCTACATCCTTGACCGCTATGCAACTTATAGCGGCTCGGATCCGCGCAAAGCACCAGCGGTTTTAGCTTCTATAGCTTTTGTTGAAGAGTGCTTTGGGGCTTGGCACATCAAGGGCGGACTGGGCACATTAGCTACGTTGGTACACCAACGAGCCGAAAGCGTTGGTGTCACTTTTCATTTGAACTCCCCCGTTGCAAAAATCAATGTGGTCAAAGCTCGTGCGACCGGAATTACTTTAAATAATGGTGAATTTGTTCCAGCCGATGCTGTCATAGCTAATGCCGACGCCTGGCTCATTTACAACACACTCATTACTGAGAAAATTAGAAAGATTAAAAGAGTCCGCACAAATATTAATAACGCCGACCCATCTCTAGCAGGTTTTTCTCTTCTTTTGGGAATGCGCAAAAATGATTCAGAGCCACTCAATCATCACACCGTACTTTTCCCTAAAGATTATGATGCTGAATTTGACGCAATCTTTACTCACAAAAAACCGGTGACTGAACCGACAATCTATATATGTTCGCCCCAGGATGAGGCGATGACCAAAGATGCAAATCTGGAAAGTTGGTTCGTTTTAGTTAATGCACCGGCCCATGGTGACAATGGTTTTGATTGGAGCGATCAAGAGTTTGCCCGCACGTATGCCAACTCTATTATCGATCAAATTGAAGCTCGGGGAATATCTGTCCGTTCACGCCTTGAATCACTCACAATTCGTACACCATTAGATTTAGAAAATGCCGTCCGTGCTCCAGGGGGTTCTATTTATGGAACATCCAGTAACGGTGCACGCGCAGCATTTCTGCGCGCTAAAAATCGTTCACCCATTAAGGGCTTGTATTGCGTAGGTGGTTCGGCGCATCCAGGTGGTGGATTACCGCTTGTGGGGTTGAGCGCTGAAATAGTGGCTAACGCAATTGGGAACGTGCATAACGCAAAACCATTAAAAAGCCACTAGTTTGTAAAACTAAAAAGGCGACAGACACTGCAAATTCTCCAGGAATATTTAAATGCCACATAATTAAAACTATAAATAAAAAGATTGCTCGGACTGGGCGTTCGGCTGGAGTTACCACGCCAATGTTGGTGATCCCCAATGAGGTTAACTTTGCACGAGCATATTCTTGAAATGAAGCTACACACCATAAAGTGATTGCTAACCAACCTGGGATTCCAATTATATATAAGGCATATAGCCAAAAAGCTTCACTGAGACGATCTACGACTGAATCAAGGGTTGCACCCCAGGCGCTTTGCCGCTTTTGAAAAATCGCAACACTGCCATCAATCCCATCACAGAAAAGTGAAAGAACTAAGAAAAATATCGCCCACCAACTTGTTGCACTAAAGGCCGTAGCAGCTGCGGCACAAAGACCTAAGAGTGTAAGAACATTTGGTGAAATTCGAAGCAAAGTTGCAACTAGACCAAAGCGATAT
>Ga0304728_1002061_pt1 | contig 13269 bp, 14 predicted proteins | sample C_130625_MF_Meta_FD_190476 | JGI IMG/M metagenome (GOLD analysis project Ga0304728, IMG submission 190476) | Freshwater microbial communities from Lake Croche, Canada to study carbon cycling - C_130625_MF_MetaG (v2) (version 2) | ecosystem: Environmental > Aquatic > Freshwater > Lake | place... | reverse complement strand
GTCTGAAGTACTAGTTGAGAAATTCCATGGATAACTTGCATCGTTTACTGTGATTTTATGAGCAGAAATCTTTGTAACATGACCAATTGTGCCATTGTCTAATCTTACTGCAATGCTCATTTCACCAACTGATAAACTAGACTGTGCTTTGTCAACTAATACACAAATAGCTTTTCTACCTGCGGTGTCTTCGCATTGGAATTTTTTAGCACCTTTTTGTTTTATAATATAGCCTTGTACAGGGCTAGTACCGTTGTGAAAGTGTACTTTAATGTTTGGTAGTGCGTTTGCACCAAAATATTTTTTATTTAATGGACGTCCCATGTTGTTTCTCCTTTATATTATGATCGTTCTATTGATCTACGCGGTTGGGTTACCGCATAAACCCTATTGGGTGAACATGATTATTTAGCAGATTTACAATTATCGCCGTGCCAGCGGGGATAAGTGTTAACAGCAGAGTCTTGACCGCAGTGAGGACAGACTAGACGTTCTCTTTTACTACCTCGAATTTTAGAAGCACGTTTTTCTATTGTTTCAGGACTGTATTTTCTACCTTTGGCTTTTTCGCTGATTTTTTTCCGAGTCTCTTCGCTATGAGAAGTATCATAATTAGGATTTTTACTTTTATGATTTTTAGAAAGATTTTCTTTCCATTCTTTACTGAAAGGGTTTCTTTTGCGTCCGGTAATGGCTGCAATTTGTTTAGCTTTTTCTTCGGGCGGTTGTACTCTTCCTTTGTTGAGGTTAGAGATGTATTGACTGTATTCTTCACGTAATGCTTCATAGATACGACCTGTTATTTTAGATTCATACCGTTTTTGATTAGGCCCTTTGGCCTGCATCATGTACATGGCGTTGATCATTTTGCCTCGAGAATCTTCTGTGTACATTTTAGTCAACAACCAATGGCATATAAAATGTTCACGAGCGGTTAAATCTACTAGATTATCAGATGTATCTAATCCACCCAAGCTACGAGGAATTATGTGATGTGTTTCTGTGTACCCATCTATCTTTCTGTTTTTTGCCTTATCGGTTATGGCCGAATACCATTTTTCGTATTTGTTCATACTATTATTTATTATGTTGTTTATTTCTACATAATATTTTGGCCAACAAAAAACCCAGTAAAAACTGGGCTTTTGTTTTGTTGCGTTGTGTAGCTTTGGATTATCTGAAAGAAACGTTTGCTGAAGTAATAGCAACTTTTCCTAGGTAATCTGCGGCATTTCCTAACGAACTGGCAGTATTTGAGAGCTCGACGTACCCGTAGCGAGTTAAAAAGCCAACTACTGGTTCAAATGTTGCTGGATCAAGAACAACACCAGAACTCATTAACGGAATGTATGGGCAATAGAATGCGGCTGCATCAGCCTCTGAAGCACCTTTGTATCCGATAAGGATTTGGTTATTGTCATCTGTATCTGACTTGTATGCGTCAACATAAATGCGCATTGCGCCATTTAATGTACCAACAAACTTAGTGTTTGTAGGTGCTTCAAATGTACCTTCTGTTGTACGAGCAAAAGCTGAAGTAGTAGCAGATTGTAAAATTGTTAATGCTTGGTTTGAAACAACTGCCCAGTTACCAGCACCACGACGTGTACGTTGAGCAATTAAATTGCTTACACGGTTGATCTGAATAGCTAAAGCGGCATGCTCATCACCTACGAATGTAGCTGTACCTGAAACTAATGACTGGTCATATGTTTCTTCTACAGTTGCTAAATTACGTAATGAAGCTAAAATTTCTTGGTCGATTTCAGCAGTAATTTCTTGTGCTAAAGCAGCCATGATTTCTGCTTCGATATCAATACCTTGTTGTGCCTGTGCATCTTGAGCGGCTTCGAAAGTCCAACGAGCTGATAACTTACGTGATTTAGCTTCGACTGGAGTCTTTAGAATTTGAATGCTCATACGCTTACCTGGTACGCCTTCTAAAGCTGATGTTGAATTAGCTTTAGGGTTACTATCAACGTTGTTACCAGAATATGCACTAGCAATCTTGAATGGGCTTAATGCCTCTTCGCCTGCTGATACATTGTCAGCACCGTCGGCATAACGCACACGTAATGTGTGGATCTGTCCAACTGGGCCTGTCATTGGTTGTACACCAACGATTTCATTTGCAATAACTGTAGGCATAACACGACGAATAACGGGTAGAATAACACGGTTAAGTGTTGCTACGTTACCTGCTGATGTTGCACCTGCTGTTGCGCTCTCTGTCAAGCTACGACGTGTGTTTTCTAAGCATACAGCCATTGAAGCACGACGGTTACCCTGTAGGCCTTCAAGTAGAGCTTCTTTGGTCTCGGACCATCTTTCATTTAATAATTGTGACATTTATGTCTCCTTGAATTTTAATTATTTTAAACCCGCTAATTTGCGGATATCTAAAATGTTATCTAAGCCTACCGCGGGCTGACTTTTAACTTCACGATCACCAGTAATTTCTGTGCTTTCTTGGAGCATAGCTTTCTTGGAAATCTTCTTGTCGCCTTCCATTACTGCTGGTAGGTATTTTTCGAAAGCATTAGAAAGTTTTGCAGTCTGTACAGACTCTAAAAGTTCCTTCATGATTTCACGTTTGCCGGCATCTAAAGGTGCTAGCATTTCGCTCATAACTTCTTTGCGTTCCATTAAATCTCTAGTAACACGAAGTTCGCGTTCTTTTGATTCTGCAAGATTTGCCTTTTCTGCTACGGCTTGCTGTGCTTCGGCTAACTCCTGCTCTTTTTTACTGATAATCTTTAACAATTTACTTGTTTCAGATTTTTCATTTAAGAAAGAAGCAGAATACTCCTGAGCGAAAGCTTCATAAATGCGGCGACCAAAATCATTGTTACGTGAATTTTCAACATCTTCTTTTAATTGCTTAATTTCTGAAGTTAATTTTCTTGTAACAGTTGATTCTACTACTTGAGCACTGCGCTTAATGAAACTTTGTTTGATTTCATCAAATTTACTACGAGCTTCGCGAACTAACTTAACTTTAGTTTCAGCTAGATCCTGCTTATCGATAGCAAATTCATTTATTTCTTTAGCTAGAGCATGTACTACAAACTGCTCTAACTTAGCAAAATTTTCAGCAACACGACTGCGGTCACCTTGGAATTCTACTAATTCTTTACCTAATTGCTTGATAACAAAACCTTCTAATTTCTTAGCGTCTTCTGCTATACGTGTTTGATAAGCGGCTTTAGCTTCTGCTAAGGCTGTTTTATCTTCATGCAATTCGGACATTTCTGCGGCCAATCTATCACTTAACATCTTGTCGATCGCTTCAACCATAACAGTTTTATCATGATTAAATTTTTGTGCGAATTCTTCGCGAAGTTCAGCTGAAATTTGGTCGCGACTTTCTTGAACTTTTTGTGCAAATGCAGATTCAATAACAGATTTTGTTTCTTCTGTCATTACACCTGATTCCACTAATTGTTTGAATGCGTCCAACATATATATTTCTCCTCGGGCTTATTTTAGACCTTTAATAATTTGAAGCAGTCCTTCCTTCAAATATTTCTGGGCCTTTGGATCCTCTTGTACTTCGTGTGCAATCTGTATTGCTCTATTACCTCTGCGTGTGTTCATTAAATGTTCATACACAGGAGTAGGATAAGCACCAGGTGCACTTGGCTGTGCAACCACGTCTACCGTAATAATTTCAAAATCGGATACTTTTCCGTTCATATCGTTAACGTTTCCGCTACCTCTTGAACTAACACCAAGTTTTACACCGCTTTCAAGCATGGTACGTATTAGGTTGCCCATTGGGGTAGGTAAAATTTTCATTTTACCATATCCATTAGGACCTTCCATCCACATTTGAGTTATCATGTGGCTTACTCGGTCCAAATTTACTTTTAAATCTTCCGGATGATCTACTTCACCTAGTACAGAATAACCATTTTGTATTTGATCGTTTAGAGTTTTAACAGCACGTTCAATTTCGTCAACAGGATAAACACGCTGGTTAGCGTTGCGTATCCCGCCTTGAATTGCGATGCCTTTTAAATAAAGACTTTTACCGTCTTTTTCGTCTGACTCAAGTACTACTTGAGCTTGATCAAAACTTAATGTTTCTCTTAGGTATGAATATTTCATCCAGGGTCTCTAATTATAGTTTTTTCAAGAAAGGCTTGTCACTGCTTACAGATGTTTGACCAGCTTTATCGCCTGAACCAGAACCAACTGGACCAGGATTACTACTGTTTTGTGCTACCTTCTTTAGATTCTTAACACCAGCGTTGCCACCTGGCTTGCTGTTTGTTTCCCAATCTTTACCTGTAAACTGTTCTGATTTCTCAGGAGTAATACCTTTGTTTACTTTGTTTGGTGTTGTACCTGTGTTCTTTTGACCTTCGTCGCCGCCTTGTGCTAAGTTTTTAGCATTGGCACCGCTTGTTGGCTTAGTACGATCAGCGTTTGTGTTAATAGCACTTTTACCTTCTGTTGGAGCTGGAAAGCTTTCGCCTGTGTTAGCACCTACGTACTGACCTTGTGTCTTTTGTGAATTCTTTTCCCAATCATTACCGACTTTTTCAACGTACTCACGAGTTACACGACGGCCTTCAAATGCTGGTTTACCCATTGCCATTTCGTCATCTTCTTCGTCATCATCGTCGCCAAAGCCGCCCATGCCCATATCAGCTTCTTCGCCGCCTTGTGCTTGTTCTAATTCAGCAAATGCCGCTTCTAATTCTTGAATAGCATTTTTGATATCCATCATAGCTGAATCTTCGCTATCTTCGTGATCTTCTTCGCTACGATCTGCGCCAATTTCTTGACCTAACATGCCTGTAGCGTCATCATCTTCTTGATCAAATCCATCGTCTTTGTCTGCTTCATCGAAAGCATATGAATCTTCTAATTCTTCCATAGATTCTTCCATGTCTTCATCATCCATAGATTCGTCCATGTTTTCTTCATCATCCATAGATTCGTCCATGTTTTCTTCGTCGTCGGCTTTAGCTTCGTCCATGTCTTCATCTTCTTCTTCAGCGATGAGGTTTTCATAAATCTGTCTAGATTTTTCAACTACTATTTCATGGAAAAGCTCATTAGCTTTATCATGTTCTTCGTTAATCAAGTAATCTAGCAACTTTTCAAATTTCGTTGACATTGCGGTATCTCCTTAAGGTTGTGGGGCAAGGTTATGTATTATATTTACAGTTATCAAGTAATACTTATGTGTAATAGGCCTAAAACGAGTCGTTTTAGGCAAAGAGGGCGATATTTTCTTTAAAGTATTTAAGTTTTATTCTAAAAAAGTTATATAGGTACTTATGCTGGTGCCGCTTCTGGCGGTGGTGCCGCATACATTTTACGAATTAATCCTAATTCTTCTTTAACTTCTTTATCGTGAGCATCGCTGGCTTTTCGAATATCGTTAATCATTCGTAATGTTAATCTAGTCTTTCTTAAATCTTTATCTTTTAAAACACTAGTGTCGTTCTGACTCAAATATCGATCATCTTCTTGAGGATCTTGGTGTTTGTTGTCAAACTGGATAAATTCTCTTAGTAGCATAAGTGTATTTATACTATTAAGCCGGCGGAGCCGCTTCGCCTCCCGGAGCTGGAGCGGCACCGGGCTCAGCTCCTGGTTCGCCTTCCATTCCTTCCGGAGGAACACCTGCTTCTGGAGTAGATAACGAACTAAGATCACTTGTCATGTTATTAGCTGTTATGCCTCCGCTACGTAATTCAGCACTTGCACTAAGAATAGTATCAGCATCGATGTTTTCTTCTTTCCATAATTTTTCATTTTCTGCAACTTCTTCGCTGGTTAATCCTAAGAATCGTTTTAACGCGAATCTTTTGCTAATCATTGGTACTGCTACCATAGTATTAAATGTGTTAACTCGAGCAGTGTCCATTTCTGCTTGACGGTAAGAGGCAAAATTTTGCGGTGGATTAAATTTTAAGTCAAAAATATTAAAATCAACATTGATACCTTTGTTGGTTAGATACAGTTTAAACTCTGTATCAAATGTGTCATTAATTAAACTTTGTAATCTTTCACAATATTTGTTAAATCTTAATTCTTGAATATAAGCAGTACCTACACGACCGTCATTGAAACTGCTTCCACCATCATCTGAACTAGTAGGTAAGTAGCTACTTGGAATACGTAAAGCACGGAATAATTTATTGGTAAAATATTTAAGATCGTCAATTTCACCTAGATTTTGTCCACCTTGTAGAATTTCAACCTTACTTCCTCTACCTTCTGCTGTTTGCGGAAAGAAATAATCTTCATTTATACTGAGAGGATTATACGACGAATCAACTACTGTTTGACTGCCACCTGTTACACTTGGAATACGTCGCTGATTAACTTCGTTTTTTACCCGTTCTACGAATCCCATAGCTAAATGGCTAGGCATATTACCTACATCGATATAAAATACTCTGCGTTCTGGAGCACGTTGTACACGATAGATAATAATACTATCTTCTAAAAGTTCTTTTTGTTTGAATACTTTGAAAATACTTTCCATTAATGAGTTACCAAACGGATAGTTGTTGTCTATCCCTTCACTCATGGAAAGATGTATTACATGGCGAGCATCGATAGCATATTGATTTTGGTTTAATGCAAATCTATTACCTGTTGTATTGGTCGGAAATGATCCAACCATGCCCCTCGATCCGCCTGCACCGCCGTTGCCAGTTCCGTAAGCACCACCAAATGTGCTTCCGCCGCCTTGTACGTTGCTAGGTTGAATTGCTGTTGTTGCTAGTGTTTCTAAATTAGGATTATAATCTCTAATAATATATTGTTCTGGCTTTTTTCCTTCGCTTTCATTGACAATAATCTTGTCTAATTTTGCCGGATCAATGTACATCCATGCTTGTGTTTCTGGATCTCGAACAAAAAATACATCGCCGTATTTAAAAGCATTACGCACTATTTTAAAAATGCGTTTGTCAAATTTGTTTAACTTACCCCATTGCTGTAGGTATTTTTTAATAATGGTAATTTCACTATTAGTTGCATTGTCTTTAAAAAATAATTGAAATGGTGTACCGTTTTCTTCGTTAGGTTGAGTACAGAATTCAGCTAAGATATCCAGTGCGGCATTAACTTCCGAATCGCTGTCCATAGTATCGTACTGTCCATATCGTTCTAATCGATTTGGATGGCCAGCATAAACATCGGGCAAATAGCTTGAATAATTTGTTCGAGCTGGACTTGTACCGCCACCGCCTCCTCCGCTGATCGGACTTAGCGAACCGTCTGTATTAACGGGAGTAAAGTATCTACGCCATGACATATTTAATTTTCCTTAGTGTTTTATTTATATAATAGGTCATACACGCAAGGTTAGAATAGATCGCCGCTTAGATTTTTAGTAGCGTCTACATTTTGTTTGGCATAATCGGCAGTTTCTCTTACGTATTTTATTACATCTAACGTTCTAATATTTAAAGTTTTCATTTCTGCGGCAATATGAGCTAAAGAAGCTATCGGGTCTTGTGTTTTTTCAGACTGGGCTTCTGCACCGGCAGTAGTTCCCGAACCCGAGTTTGAAGTTCCGCCAGTTCCTGAACTTAATTTTATTTTTTTTAAGCTATTAGTTAAGTTATCAATATCACCAACTTTTAATGTTAATAGATTAGAAAGATTTTTATTAATTAATTGCATTCCTTCGCCAGCTTCTTTTAATCCTGGGCCTAATTTAGCAAACTTTGCAAGTTTTTCCATAGGAGTATCTATCCCAACTAAGCTACCGAGTCCGTTGGCTAATCCGCCTAAAACATTTCCAAAACTCGCAAATGCTTGTCCTGCGCCAAATGACGCTAGACCTGCACCTAATGCTATCATTCCGCCACCGACTTTTATTAAATTCATACCATCAACTTTGGCAATTTGGTCGAGCCCTTCGGCTAATGTAGGTAATGCCTTGCCCATAAGCCATGATGCGGCCGCAATGCCGGCACCTATTAAAGCTATCGAAGCTGCCAGTGCCCCTGCGCCTAATATTATCTGAGGAGCACCTGTACCAAATGCTTTAAGTCCGAGGGCTAGACCTTCTAATACTCCGCCTGCTAGTGATCCTTTTCCGCTACCCGCTCCGCCAATCTTGTCGGCTATGCCTTCTGCTTTACCGACATTTTTTCCTAATCCGCCAAGTCCGGGAATTTTACTTAACATGCCAGAAACGCCGCCGGCTGCTTCTAATTTATTTTTAGTAACTAATAATCCGACCGCAATAGTAATTGCACCAGCAAGCAATCCAATCTTTCCAATAGTTGTATTCAGCCCTTCTGCTACAAAACTAGTTATCGAGGCTAGTGTTTCGAATACCGGCAATAAAATACTTAACAAACTGTTACCTAATTTTTGAATGGCGACCTGTGCCTTGCCCGCTTCATCGGCTTGGCTTGTATCTCGTTTGATTTTTTCCGCTTGAATCTCTCGATCTCTTTCACTTAATTTTTCTTCGCTAGTTAGTCCTGCTTGCATTTGGTTAGCCGATGTTAATACCGCATCACGAATACTGTCAAACGATTTACTAACGCTTAATGTTCTAGTATCAACTTGATTTATTCCTCCTTGGATAGCAAGACTTAATTGATTTTGATATTTGATATATTCAGCAGATCCTAATTGGGCTTTTGACATTTTAGCATAAATTTCTTGCGCTTGTGGAGCTAAAGATGATAACATTTTACCGCCCTGGGTTACAACATTTCTCCCTTGAGCTTGTGCAAGTGCCATGTCCTTACCTGCATCACCATACATCATTGTCATATATTTGACATTTGCTTCAAACGCGGCTCTTTCTTTAGCAGGCATTCTTGCCGCTGTCATTTGAATATCTGCGTCTAATTTCTGTTTTTTCATTAGATCGTCTTGTTCTTTTCTACTTTTACCTGTAACTTCAGCAAGTCTGTCTAATTCTTCAAGGTACTGAGCCGCCCCCTCTCTAAGTTGTTGATTAGATTCTAGATCTTTTTTATTGCTAATGCCAGAAGCGGACAAATAAGTTATCATTCCTTGATTGGCTTCCTCTGCTGAAAAGCCCAAAGCTCGCAAATGATCACCGACTTCACTATCTAAGATAGAATGACTAAATTTAGAAAATGCAACAGCACCGCCATTTACACTGCCCCCAAATCGCACAAAATTTTCTTTGTTTTCTTGCAGTAGTTTGGAAAAATCACCTAATGCCATAAAACTTTCAGCCGCTGCCATTCGCATATCAGTTAAACTACCACCGAAATTAATTCCAGCCTTTGATAAATCTTGATAAGTTTTATAGTATTCTTGTTGGATACTTGCAACCGCGCCGAGGCCTTTCATTATTTGACCTAATGCACCGGGGATTTGATCTCCGATTTGTTTAAACGCTGTGCCTACATCACCTGTTCCAGAGGTTAATGTTTTTACTACTGGTGTAAAATTTTGAAAAACATCGCTAATACTGTCTGCTATATTGCTGGCCTTACCGTAGGCGGCTCCTAATCTATAGGCAGCGGACCCAGTATGTTCTAATTCCTCGTTTAATTTTTTAATTGTGTTAGGATCAATGCCGGCATTTTGAGCTATTTTATCAACGGCTGCGGCTGCTTCTTTGCTGGATGCCTTCATAGCAACCAGCAGTAATTTTAACGTCGCTTCGGTAGCGGCATTATTAAGTTCTACATGTTCACTACCAATCGTTCCAGTTACTTCGGACATTATTTTCCTATCATTTTATGCGTATATAAATACTTAAAGACAATATTGTATTACTGACATAATAGTTATTTATTCGGAGAAAACCCATGGAATCAAACTTACCACAACAAACTAATCCGTTGACAAAATTTATGCGTCAACCTAAGATTTATGTTAAACTACCTAGTCAAGGCGAATTTTGGCCTGCTGAAAGTTTAGTAATGCCAGAAACTGGAGATTTAGCAGTATATTCTATGACCGCAAGAGATGAACTTATGTTAAAAGTTCCAGATGCGTTGCTTAACGGACAAGCGGTTGTTGAAGTTATTCAAAATTGTATACCTGCAATTAAAAATGCCTGGGATGTGCCAACCGTTGACATGGATGCTTTATTGATTGCGATCCGAATCGCAACCTACGGAGAAAAAATGTCTACTCCTGTAGCGTTAACTGTCAAAGACAACGACGATATTGAATTTGATTATCAAGTAGATTTAAGAGCAGTGTTAGACACATTAACAAGTCAAATTGGTTGGGATCCAATTGTTCCTATTAACGACACTATGACTGTATATGTTCGACCAATTGCTTATAAACAGCAAACTAAGTTAGGAATACAAACCTTTGAAACACAAAAGTTAATACAAATAGCCAATGACGAAAATATTCCAGAAAATGATAAGTTAAAGGCATTCACTGAAAGTTTTAATAAACTAACAGCAGTAACTATTGACATAGTTATAAACAGTGTTTACCGAATTGATACGCCCGACGGCTCAGTGGAAAATATTAATTTTATTAAAGAATTTATACAAAATTCTGATAAAGATGTTTTTAATAAAATACAAAATCATTTAGAAAAATTACGCGACCAAAATACTATTAAGCCTTTAACAGTAACAGTAACCGACGAGATGAAATCTAAAGGTATTGTTGAGGATACAATAGAGATCCCGTTAACATTTGATGCTTCAACTTTTTTCGTATAAGGCTTTTGTATCTAGATTTTGAAAGAATAGAAAAGCTAGTAAAGCAATATGAATCGGATACAAAAGCCATAAAAGAAGAATTACTAAGAATTTGTTGGTATATGCGAGGGAGCCTTAGTTACTCCGAAAGTCTCCTAATGGATATCGAAGACAGAGAAATTATCGCTAGTATTATTAAAGATAATTTAGAAAGAACATCCGAATCTGGACTTCCGTTCTTTTAAATTTCTCTATTCAAAAATTTACTGTAAAATTTACTTTCAATAGTTTGGCCTGTCATGCCAGCATGTTTAGCCATACTAATAATCTGTTGCTTAACTTGGGGTGAGCTTGTCATACTTGCTTGGTCAGCAGTTGCTTTATCCCACACTGTTTTTAATTCTCCTGCTATTTCTGATCCTTTCATTGCAGTAGTTGCCGGTGGTGTTGTATTAGCCGGTGGTGTTGTACTAGATGCGTTTGACTGTGTTGTAACACCTGTTGTATTAGTTGCGGTAGTATTAGTCGCTGTGGTTTGATTTTTTGCTTGATATTGTTGACGTGCATCTCGGTAGCCTTGAGCTGCCGCAGAAAATGCGTTTCTAACATTTCCAACTCCACCACCTATGCCTTTAGCCATACCTGTCAAGCTTAGTTCATCTAATTGTTCTTCGGATAATAGTTCAGTGATCTTCATTTTTTACCTAATTTAATATTATTTTTACAAATACATAGTATTATCGTTTTATTTACCTTTTTATTTATAGAGAATAACATATAATATCTTTTGATAAAACTTTATGTATCTATGTAAAATGAGCTAAAGCTCATTTGTTCTTTCGCTCACGCTCAGAACATTTTTTTCTTTCTATGAAAGATTTAATATTATCCAGATTTAATGGTCACACTTCGCCCTTACGGGCGAAAAAATAACATTATCCGAGTTTGGACAGTCACTTAGCGTTACAACATTACAGAGGCGGTTGGCCTGTACCCCGAGTTGCGTCTTCATCCAGCGGCGGTTTGCACATATACGCTAACATACGTACAAACGTAGGGTTTTTCTCCCTTCATTTTAGCCTATTTTTACTCTTTTCAAACAACTAAACCGCGGCAATTTGCGATCGTGGTCCTGTTAAGGATACTAGTTGAGTGCTTGGTACAGCGCCAAGTCTTCGGTCCCTGAGACGTTAATCCAGTTGACAACGGTTCGCCACCCGATGTTAGCCGGTGGTAGCTTATACTGTGTAATGAGCCTAAAAAAGTTTTTTTATGTGGGAGCCATGGATACGACAAACAATCTGACCGTTATAGTAATCATCTGATTCTAATACCCGATATTCAAATTGCAATCGTGCTTCTATGTAGCTACACTCTGCTTTTGATCGACAGTAGTGTAATATTTCTCTTGTGAAGTTTTCTGTGCCTAAGGATGCTACATCTTGGTTTAATGTTATGTTACTGCCGTAATAAGTTTGCCAGTCTGAATCTATTTTACTTCTAATTTTCTTACGTTTCTTTTTGCCGTTCTTTAACTTTACAGTTTTGTAGGTCGTTTTACTAAATTTTGCTAATTTTTTGCCTATGTATTTTTTATTATTTGTTAAATTTGTAATGCAATATACAAATCCTATTATATCATCTGGTAAAGATTCTACAAGTTGTCCTTGATAAGTCCATGTCATTATTCTTTCCATGTAACTATATGTTGACTAGGACTAAAACTTTCTACTTCCATGTCTAATTTATCAAACATATATGTTAGACTCTTTGCAGAGTGCATACAAACGTGACCATTTCGAGGAGCAATATACCAATAGTCTACTCCTGCATTACCGATAATATTGTTTATCAACGTGCTAATTACAAGTTGACCGCTTTCTGGATTTAAAAATGATACAATTTCTTTCGCTGTTTCTATAGGAGTTGGAGTATGTTCTAATACTTCAAATGCAGTAACCACATCAAAAGTTTTACCTTTTTCAAAAGCAGGTTCAGTTAACCACATAGGATCCCAACCTACTGCATCATATCCTTGTTTCCTTAATTCTTGGCTAAACGCATCTGTTCCTGCGCCGTAGTCAAGGACAGTAATAGTTTTATCTTCTCCTAGCATCGGAGAGAACCAGCTAACGCAGTCCGTGGGTCTTTTACCACCGTATTCTGGATCTACTTTGAGATAATCATCATTATAAATGTTTTCTAAAAAATCATCTTTAGTCCAATTGTCAAAATCAGTACTAAAAATAAACTGACATTCTTTACACTGATGATAGTAAATTGCAAAGCCCATTGAACCAAGCACAGTGTTATTTTCTTCTAGGCATGTGCTATTGAAATCTTTAACTCCAAGAATTTCTGTTTCTTCACCGCAGATTTTACAAGCAACATCCTGATATTTTGGTTCTAGCTTAATCATATATTAACCGGCTTTGGCTTCTTTACGAGCATTCTTTTCAGCAGTAATTTCATTACGGCGAGCTTTAACTAATTTGCCTAATTCCGCCAATGCTTTACGAGCACGAGTTCCTGCGGCCGCATTACCACTTTCAAATTTTGTGTTTTCTACTAAAAATGCTTCTACTGCTGATTTTAATTGTTCTGTACTATTCATTTTTTATTTTCC
>Ga0304728_1002060_pt1 | contig 13271 bp, 12 predicted proteins | sample C_130625_MF_Meta_FD_190476 | JGI IMG/M metagenome (GOLD analysis project Ga0304728, IMG submission 190476) | Freshwater microbial communities from Lake Croche, Canada to study carbon cycling - C_130625_MF_MetaG (v2) (version 2) | ecosystem: Environmental > Aquatic > Freshwater > Lake | place... | reverse complement strand
TTAAGGAAACCTTTAATCCACCTACCGACTATCAATACCCATTTTTAAAAGAAGCGTAAAGGACTGTTTTTTGCTCTATTTTATGATAGAAAACAGTATATTTGCTGCTCAAAATTAAAGGACTGTGGCCCAAAAATTTTCTAAAGAAACTTACCTGTATTGGTACGAACTAATGCAGTTAATCCGCCAATTTGAATTAAAATCGGAGGAAATGTATAAAATGGCAGGTAAAATCCGTGGGTTTTACCATGCTTATGTAGGCCAGGAAGCCATTGCTGCTGGTTGTATGACAGCCACCAATCCAGAAGATCCCTTTATTACTGGCTACCGTGACCATGGTTTGGCATTGGCAAAAGGAGTAAGTCCCAATGCAGGTATGGCTGAATTGTATGGAAAAGCAACGGGGGTGTCTAAAGGTAAAGGAGGCAGCATGCACTTTTTTAGCAAGGAACATAATTTTTATGGAGGTCATGGCATTGTGGGTGCACAAATTGGTACCGGTGCAGGATTGGCTTTTGCAGAACAATACCGTGGTTCAAAAAATGTAGTAATTTGTTTTTTTGGAGATGGTGCAGCAAGACAAGGCATGCTCCATGAGGTATTTAACTTAGCCATGCTTTGGAAATTGCCTGTAATTTTTGTTTGTGAAAACAACAATTATGCCATGGGTACTTCAATTGAAAGAACAAGTAATGTGGTTGATATTTATAAATTGGCAGATGGTTATGAAATGCCTGCGGACAGAATAGATGGTATGTCTCCAGAAGCAGTGCATGAAGCTATTGCGAGAGCTGCTAAAAGAGCACGTGAAGGAGATGGACCTACCCTGCTTGAAATGAAAACTTACAGGTACAAAGGTCACTCTGTATCAGATCCACAAAAATACCGTTCTAAAGACGAAGTAGAAGAATACAAAGACCAAGATCCTATCACTAAAGTGTCTAAAACCATTGTAGAAAACAATTATGCTTCTGCTGCAGAATTAAAAGCCATTGACGATAAAATATCGTTGATTATAGAGGCCTCTGTAAAATTTGCTGAAGAAAGTCCTTGGCCAGATGACAGTGAATTATTGAAAGATGTATACATCGATTCATCTTATCCATTTATTGTAGATTAATATTAATATAAAAACATGAGCGAATTACAACACGAGAAACATCCATTTTTAGATTTTGTAAAGAAGAACCAGAAAGCACTTACCTATGCTTTGAGCTTTGTGGTGATTCTTATTGCTGGTTATTTTGGCTACACCGAATTGTATCAAAACCCTCGAGAAGCAAAAGCATCCGATGCCATATATGCCGCAGAAAAGTATTTTGCTGTAGATTCTTCAAATTTAGTTTTAAATGGAGATGGATCTAACAAAGGTGTTTTGTATGTGATTAAACAATTTAGTGGTACACAAGCAGCCAATTTAGCAAAGTATTATGCTGGTATTAGCTATTATAGATTGAATGATTTTAACAAATCAATTGAATATTTAAAAGATTTTTCGACTTCTGCTAAACAAGTGCAAGCCATTGCTTATGGTACCATTGGAGATGCTTATTCAGAATTGAAGAAAAATGAGGATGCAGTTAATTATTATAAAAAGGCAGGTGGCCATTTTCCAGAAGATGACGCCATTTCTTCTGAATATTTATTTAGAGCAGCAGCCCTATTGGAATTAAATGGTAAAGCAGATGATGCGGTGGCTATTTACAAGGACATCAAGTCAAAATACCCTAAATCTGAGAAAGGCTTTAATGCAGATAAATACATTAATAGATTGAAGATTCAGCCTTAGGCTGTTCCTAAAAACTAGGAAAAAGGCATTCTCCACCAAATGTGGAGAATGCCTTTTTAATTTAAGTTGAAATTTAGCACACAATTCTTATTTTTGATTTATGACTGTTCAGTTATTCATTCCCTGTTTTATGGATCAATTGTATCCAACTGCCGCTTACAATACGATTAAAGTATTAGAAAAAGCTGGGTGCACTGTTAAATACAATGACCAACAAACCTGTTGTGGTCAGCCAGCTTTTAATGCTGGCTATTGGAGTGAATCAAAAGATGTTTGCACTAAATTTGTACAAGATTTTTATGGCACCGATTATATTGTAAGCCCAAGTGCAAGTTGCACAGGATTTGTGAGAAACAATTATGGAAAATTATTTGAAAACAATGCTTTTCAAAGTCCTGCTAAAAAAGTGGCCACGCGTATGTTTGAGTTGTCAGAATTTTTGGTAAAGATTTTAAATGTAACCGATTTGGGTGCGCAATTTGAAGGCAAGGCCACCTACCATGATAGTTGCGCTGGTTTGAGAGAATGCAATATTAAACAAGAACCCCGCAACTTATTGGCAGCAGTCAAAGGATTGGAATTGATTGAAATGAACGAAACAGAAACCTGTTGTGGATTTGGTGGTAGCTTTGCAGCGAAATTTGATACCATCAGCGTTTCGATGGCCGATCAAAAAATAGACAATGCCATTCAAACCGAAGCAACCTATTTAATCAGCACCGATTTAAGTTGCTTGATGCATATCGAAGGAAGATTGAGATTCAATGGTCAAAATTTAAAAGTCATGCACTTGGCTGATGTATTGGCCAGTGGTTATTAATTTTCAAATTATTTTAAATCCCCTCTATTACTATGGCTTATTGGTTAATCAAATCAGAACCTTTTAAATATTCTTGGGATCAATTCAACAAGGATAAAAAAACATTTTGGGATGGTGTTAGAAATTATGGGGCACGTAATAATTTAAGATCCATGAAAAAAGGAGACCTTGCATTTTGGTACCACAGCAACGAAGGCATGGAAATTGTAGGTATTGCGAAAGTCATTAAAGAAGCTTATCAAGATCCTACCACCGAAGAAACCGCCTGGTTGGCGGTGGATTTTGCGCCCCACCAAAAATTAAAATATCCAGTTAAATTATCAGATGTCAAAGCCAATACCAATTTAGCCAATATGGCCTTGGTTAAATTAGGCCGTTTGTCGGTTCAACCTGTTACCGATAAAGAATGGAAAGAAGTGATGAAGATGAGTGAGGGTAAATAAGTTATTTAAAAAACACATAGCCTATTAGTATGGCTATTACCACTCCAATTAAATCGGCAAAAATTCCTGCCCATAAGGCATATCTAATTTTTTTAATGCCCACACTTCCAAAGTAAAGTGCAATAATATAAAATGTAGTGTCAGCCGAACCTTGAAAAATGGAAGCTAATTTTCCTACAAAAGAATCAGGCCCTTGATTTTGAAAAATATCTAACATCATTCCTCTGGACCCACTCCCACTCAATGGTTTCATAATGGCTACGGGCAAGGCCCCAATAAAATCGGTGTTCATTCCAGTGAGTTGAATCAAATAGGTAAATCCACTGATGATGTACCCCATTGCGCCACTGTCTCTAAATACTCTGATGGCCACCAACATGGCGACCAAATAAGGAATAATTTTTATTATCACTTCAAAGCCGTTTTTAGCCCCTTCAATAAATGCATCAAAAACAGATATCTTTTTGTAAGCACCACCCACAATAATTCCAACAATAATTACCATCAACAAGCCATTGCCCACTATTTTCGAAAATACTTCTTTATGGACAGTGGATAAAGCACTTACACCCATCATCGCCCCCACTAGTAAAACGACTAAGCCGAATAACCATCCAATCAAAACTTTGTCCCATTTTAGTTTTTGATACCATCCTACCATAATAATAGATGCTAGTGTGGTGCCAATGGTAGCGAGTACACAAGGAATAAATATACTGGTCGCATCCTGAGAACCAGCAGCCAATCGATAGGAAATAATGGTCAAGGGTATAATGGTAAGCCCACTGGTATGCAATACCAAAAACATAATCTGAGCATTGGTGGCTTTTTCTTTTTCAGGATTCAATGTTTGGAGGCTTTCCATGGCTTTTAAACCAAAGGGGGTAGCTGCATTGTCTAAACCTAACATATTGGCACTAAAATTCATCACCATATGGCCCATGGCTGGATGATTGTCCGGTACCCCTGGAAACAATCTACTCAAAAATGGATTCATCCATTTGGCTAATTTTTGTATGGCGCCAGCCTTTTCTGCAATATTCATCAGGCCTAAAAAGAAGACCATGGTGCCTGCTAAGGGAAAAGCAACATCCATCACCGAGGATTTAGCGGAATCAAAAATACCGTCTGCCAAGAGTTTAAAAATGCTTGTATCGCCTAAGATGACCAATTTAAACAATGCAATTACAAAGGCAATCACAAAAAAAGCCATCCAAATTATATTCAAAGCCATATTCCATTGTTTGTGCTACTAATATAGCCCATTTTGAGATTAGAATTGTATTTTTGCGCTCTTAAAACAACAGAATTTATGGCTTTACAGGCAGGCATCGTGGGATTACCAAATGTTGGAAAATCTACCTTATTTAATGCAGTAAGTAATAGTGCAAAAGCACAGGCAAGCAATTATCGTTTTTGTACCATCGAACCCAATGTAGGTTTGGTAGATGTACCCGATCATAGAATGCAACAATTGGCCGATTTAATTATTCCTCAAAAAATTGTCCCTACCCAATTAGAAATTGTAGACATTGCAGGCTTGGTAAAAGGCGCTAGTAAAGGGGAAGGCTTGGGTAATAAGTTTTTAGCCAATATTAGAGAAGTGAGTGCCATCATTCATGTGATTAGATGTTTTGAAGATGAAAATGTTTTGAGAGAAGAAGGCGTCATTAATCCAATTGGAGATAAAGAAATCATAGAGACCGAATTACAATTGAAAGATTTAGACAGTGTAGATAAAAAAATTCAACGTTGCGAGAAGATGGCCAAGACCGATCCTAAAGCAAAAGTTGAATTGGAAGTTTTACAAAAATGTAAAACGCATTTGGAGCAAGGCAAAAGCATTCGTTCTTTGAATTTGTCTAAAGAAGATGCGCTAGCCATTGCAGATAGTTTTTTATTGACTGAAAAACCGGTGATGTATGTGGCCAATGTAGATGAAAAATCGATGCATACGGGTAATAAATATTCAGAACTATTGGCGGCCATGGCCAAGGCGGAATCTGCCGAAGTGATTATCATGTGCAATAATATCGAAGCGGAAATTGCAGCGCTAGAAGATCCTGCAGACAAGGCTTTGTTTATGGAAGAATACCAAATGAAGGAACCAGCTTTAAATAGATTGATTCAATCGGCTTATAAATTATTGAACTTGGAAACCTATTTTACGGCTGGTGTTCAAGAAGTACGTGCCTGGACGATTGAGAAAGGTTGGAAAGCACCTCAGGCGGCAAGTGTCATTCATACTGATTTTGAAAAAGGATTTATTAAGGCAGAAGTCATTGCCTTTGATGATTTCATCAAATACAAAAGTGAAGCTGCTTGTAGAGAAAATGGGAAATTAAGAATTGAGGGTAAAGAATATTTAGTGAAAGATGGTGATGTGATGCATTTTAGATTCAATGTATAATACAATCAATGTTTGACTATGTTTAAACCTATTGTTATATTGTTTATTGCCTCTGTACTATTACTTTCTTGTGATAGCACCAATGAAAACGCTGGCTCCGATGACAATGCAATCGTAGCACCTAGTAATTTAAATTATGAGTTGGTCAAAGTACATCCTCATGATACCAGCGCTTATACCCAAGGTTTGGAATGGAACGGAAATACTTTAATTGAAAGCACCGGATTAGAAGGTAAAAGTATTTTACACTTTTTGGATTCTAACCAAAAACAATTAGGAACAAAGGTTAAATTAGCAGCAGCGGATTTTGGTGAAGGGGCTACCCTATTCAATGGTAAAATTTATCAATTGACCTGGAAATCTCATAAAGTATATGTGTACAATGCCAAAACCTTGGCCAAAGAAAAAGAACTTTATTGGCCCTATGAAGGTTGGGGATTGACCCACAATGACACTGCGTTGATTGTTTCTACTGGGGAAAGTAATATCTATTTTGTTGATCCAACTAATTTTGCCATTAAAAAAACATTGGGTGTTTTTAATAATTTCGGCTATGTGAGTAATATCAATGAATTAGAATATGTGAATGGAAAACTATATGCCAATATCTATGGTCGCAATAGCATCATCGTCATTGATCTAATTACTGGAATCGTGACAAGTACTGTTGATTTTAGTAATTTATTGGCACAGGCTGCTGTTAAATACGATCCATTGACCATCGATCCTGGTTATGTTTTAAATGGAATTGCTTACAAGCCAAGTACCCAAACCTTTTTTATTACTGGAAAATGTTGGCCTGTAATGGTCGAATTGAAAATTAAATAATTCTATTTCAAATACTAAGCTTAGACTAGTTGAGCTTTTTTAATTTCATACACAATAGAGCTGGCTCTATTGTTGTGTTTAAGCGCAATGAGGTTGGAAATGCATCCAATAATTACTGCTCGAATCATTCCAATTACTCCAGATTTTTTATAACGCTCACTTAGTAAACTCACATAGAAACTATCAAACCACATAGGTTTGACTTGTACTAATTCCATCGCAAACTTTTTTGTAAGAAATTGCATAGAAAGTGGAGAAAAATGGTACAAATGCCTTGGTACATCATAGGCGGCCCAATATTTTTTATAATACCCTGCATCATAACTGGTATAGTTAGGCACTGCTATAATTAATCTTCCATTGGGTTTGAGTAATTTATAAAAAAGCGCCATATATTCATTTAAATCATGGACATGCTCTAAAACATGCCAAAGTGTAATCAGATCGTATTTATTTTCATGGAGCTGATACAAGCCATCCATGGGCTCCAATTTGATTTTATAATTGTTAAAAGCGCGCGCTCTTGAAGCATCGTCTGGTTCTAGTGCAGTAACTTCCCAACCCTTTTCAGTCATGGCATGCGCAAAAGCACCCGTACCAGCGCCTACTTCTAATAAATGACCTTTGAGACCAGTAAATAAAGACTGCACCCAAATCGTTTTTTGAGCTAAGGTTCTCGTTCTTACTTTATGGTAAATTTTATTGATCAGCCCTGTTTGATCATCGGTATGAGAAATATAATTAGGAAAATTATAATAGGGCCCAATTTTTTCTTTAGTAGGAATAGGATCGGTATATTTTAAATTACAATGGGCGCATTGTATGATCTGGAAATTTTCTCCAGTTAAGGAATAATCTTTGCTGTGCATTAAAAAACCAATATCCTCTTTGTTACAAATGGGACAAGGAGCAAATTGTTTATTTACATTACTATTCAAATGATAAAGATTTATATAAAATGGAAATAATTGCTAATGCTGCCAGAAGTAGGGCCCACCAATACCATTTATCTTTTGAATTTTCATTCATTGGTACTTGCTCATCTTGTGGAGCAATGTCAATATTTTTATAAAAAAGGGAGGAATCAAAACTGGCATTCCAACTATATTTATCCATTTGTTTGGATAAAGTACCAAAATTTCCAATTTGTAATTGCGCATTTTCAGTACTAAAAACATGGTCTATAAATGCTTGATATTGAACCATGGCTTGGTCTGTAGAAACCGATAATTGCTCAGAGAGGAATTGATAAAAGGAGTTCGAAGGCTTCATCAGGGAATGTTCAAATACAATCTTTTCTTTAGGTGCCAATAATACTGCAGTTTCCCATTGGGCTTCTTCTTTTTCAAGCTGAAGCACGCCAATATTTGGCAATATCAATTGACCATATTGAGCAAAATATTGAGTTAGATGAGTGAGCATAGTTTATTTATGAAACGAATATACAACCCCTGTAATTAATTGTAAGCCTAAAGAAGGATAATCTGCCCAGCGTTGATAAGGTTGGTCTAATAAGTTTTCCCCTTTAACCCAAGCTTTCCAGACTGGGCTCAATTGATAAATAAACCCTGCATTGAGAACAAATGCATTGTTGACATTGAATGGCAAGCGTTTATCATTAGAGAAATTAGCACCAGACCAGTAATTGAATCCACCATCAAAAGTCCATTGATGGTGGGGAGACCAACTGATATTAGAATTCAATTCCATGGGCAAAATACCCCAAGGCTTGTCATTGACTTTGATAGAATTGAATTGAATGTATTTGAAATTATTTTGGAACAAGAGTTGGTCACTCATTTGGTACCTAAGATGCCCCACTAGTTCAATAGTAATGGCCCTATATTCGAAAATGGGCTGGTATTTCAAGCCAGTTTGACTGGTGTTGATCTTGTTAAGTGAATTGTCATTGACTACCCTATTGAATAAAGGTAAGTTCCTATAATCATTTAAAGACATGCCAAAACCAAACTGCAAATTTTTTGACTTATTAAAAACAAAGTCAATATTTTTCTTTTCTAGGGTGGTAATTTTCATATCACTTGGGGCCATGATCCATGGGTTAGCCATAGCCAAAAGCGTATATTGATTATTGACCAAGCTAGTATTCCAACCAGCCAATATAGTGATCGTAGTATCTTTTAATTTTCTAATTAAATTTAATGCTGGTGTAAAAGTATAGTTCCCATTGGCAATGGTTGGACTGAGCCCTAGTTTAAAGTTGGTATTCCATTTAATAGTTTCATAGGAAGGATCCATTCTAAAAATGGCATTGTTTATTTTACCTCCATTGGGAAGCTGGTATTGATTGTAATTGTAAGAGAAATTGAAATTGAATCTATGCTTGTTATCAAATCTTATTGACAAGGGATTAAAAATTTCAAACCAGGTATTATTCGCATGTTCAGTACCATTGAATTGTTCTATTTTAATGGTGGGGCTAAGCAAGGAGAATAAGTTCTTTTCATTGGTATTGACCCATTTAAAAGAGCCTCCTAGATGCACAAATCCTTGGTCAAAATTTGAATAGGGCAAACTGGCAGCCTCCTCCACCATACCATACCTGTACCTTTGACTATTTTGATAAAAGAGTTGGGATTGCAGATGATTGTTCTGATTAATAGTATAATCGCTTAAATATTTGAAGCCAAGGTCGCTTGCTTTTTGCAGATGTAAAGGCCCTTGGGAAGCTTCATTAAGGATAGAAAAACTATGTAGGTTCGCATGCTGGTCAGTTAGGGTAGAATTTATATCAATTAGATGATGCGCAAAATTGCCATACCCTATTTTTAGGGTAGCTAAATTGCTTGAAACTTTAGTGGGGTATGATTTATACGTTCTTGGGACTAAGGCTACAGGTTGATATTGAAAAGAAAGATTTTGACTTGGTAGTTCAAAATTTAAATTTAAACTAGTGGTATCAGTTTGAGCGGTAGCTGTGGTAAAACTAATTTTTGCTACATTTTTTAATTGAGGCTTAAAAGCAGATAAAATACTCACTACTTTTTCTGGAATAGTATCTACTTTATTCACCATCACTATTTCATTGGTTGATGGATTAGGCGCTTTAAATATAATTTCATCGATGGGAGTTAATCTGGTTTTCTTTTTTCTACTTTTAGATTTATTTTTTTTAGCTTTTACAGATTTTGATACCAAGGTTTTACTGGTCTTGCTGCGTTTTTTTTGGGCCTCTGTATTCAAGGAAAGCATAAAGAAACAGGTCAATAGAAAGAAATATTTTATAAAATGATTCATAATTTAAATTTATTTTATTGTTGATTGCTCGGTCAACAATTTTAATTTTTCCGTAGCCACTAATTTAAGTGTTTCTATATTCGCATTTTCAGCTACACTTTTATAAGTAGCTATCGCGTTAAAATTATCTTTTTGAGCTACATAGATATCCCCTAGCAGTAGGTAAGCCTTAGTGATCCAAAATTCATAGGCCGCTTGTTTTTTAATCATTTCAAAAGCTGTTTTTTCTGCTAAAGCCAATTTATTCTGTGTTAAATACAATTCAGCCAATTGGTAATGTGCTTCTGCTGAATTTAAAGAATGCCCCGTTTTGATCAGTTTTGTCAACCATTGAATCGCCAAGCTCGTATCGTTGTTCAAAAGTGATTGATGATACAAACACAAACTGGCTATTTCGACATCATCTGTAGCACTTAATTTATCTTCTATAATTAGATTGGCCACCTTAGCCGATGCTACCCAATTCTCGGCTTTATAAGCACATCTTAGCAATCCTTTAGTGGCTTCCATTTTATTTTCCTGCTGTGTGGCAATGGTATTTAAAATTGTAAAATATTTTTGAGCTAATAGGTATTCTTTGAAATTGAAAAAATTCAATCTGGCAGCCAATAAGGAAGCCCTTTCTGCAAATTTATTCGGTGCCTGATCTGCTACTTTTGCAAAGTAGAGGACGGCAGTATCGTAATGCTGTTGCGCATAATTAATTTCCGCCACTAGATTATTGGCCTCCAATTGATACTTGCCATTGGGAAAGTTGGTCAAATATTTACTAAATCCCTGAGCTGCTTCTGTGTATTTATTTTGTTCGTATTTTATGAGTGAAGCTCTGTAGATCAATGAATCTTGCTCGCTGTAGGATAAAGGTTTCCCAAATTCATTCATGAATTGAACAAATAGTTCTGGTTTTTGATCTTCAATAAATATATTTCTTATAAATTCTAGGGCATTGTCCGTTTCCACTGATTTTGGATAATTGGTATACAGTTCTCTGAAATTTTCTAATGCTACTTCGTTCTTGTCCAAATTAAAATAAACCAACCCAAGTTTATAATAAGCCTGTGGATAAAAGCTGCTGGCCGTCTTATCTAAAGTAATTTTTGCCAAGGGTGCAATGGCTTCTTGAAAACTTTCTTGATTGATATAGGTATCAGCCAATTCCATTCTTGCCTCATTCAAGTAGATGGAAGAAGGGAATTTTAAATCAAAATTGGTTAGGATATTCATTTTTTCCTTAGGCTTGTTCATGCCACCCAATAAAATGGCTTTTTCTAAAGTGGCATAATCTATATAAGACCAACCTAAGTCAATAATTTCTTGGTAAGAAGCAAGGGATTGTTTCATTAGTTTCAACATCATTTGACAATCTGCTACTCTTACAAAAGCATCTTTTTGATATTTGTCTGCATTGGAAGCAGGAATGGCATTCACAAGGGCTGAAAAATTACTCAATGAATTTACATATTCGCCGCTTTTTAAATAACAGTAGCCTAAAGTATACCTAGCATGCAATAAATTTATTTCACCTAAATCAATAGGATTCAACAAGAATTTTTCTAAATAATCTGTCGCATCTTGTATTCTACCCATTTTATAGGAAATTTCACCCAACCAAAATAAGGTAGCCGGTAAAACTTTATTGTTATAGGGTATATGCAATAATTGAAACAATAAACCGAATCCTTTTTCTACTTGCCCTTCGTTTAAATACATCGTGGCTCTTCCATACAATATGGTGGGATATAATTTTAATAAATCTAAGGAAGGTTGTTCTATTGTATTATAAGCATCGAACGCTTGTTCATAATTGTTGCTTAAGGCCAAAGCGCTTACCCATAAAGCCTTGGCTTCGGGTATTGCTGTAGATTTTGGATAATTTTCAATAAACTTATCTAAGGCAGTAATGGCATTTCCGTATTCTTTTAGCGTTGCACTTAATTTGGCATAATTAAATAAGGCTATTTCTTTTTGTACTAAATTTTCACTTTTACTTGAACACAGAAGAAAAGCATTTTTTGCCCCATTTTTATCCTCAATTTTCAAATAAGAAGTACCTAATAAATACATACTGTTTTGGCCTAAGGAATCTTCTACAGAAGCCAAAGATTTAAAACCCTCGATCGCATTTTGCCATTGTTCATTTTGAAAATAACTATAAGACAATTGATAAACATCTTGTTTGTCTGGCTTTGATTGAGTACCTATATAATAAGCAAGAAAAGGAATAGCCTTTGTATACGCTTTCTGTTCAAATAATAAATGCCCCATCAATTGTTGTAATTGTACATTGTAATATTGACCAGGAAGTTTTAAAGCGGCTGCACATTCCGTCATGGCAGCGTTTACCTCCCCCATAAAATAATAAATCTGACTTATGTAAAAAGGTGTCAAACTGATATAGGCCTTATTGGTGGAAGCAATTGTAAAGCAATGTAAAGCCAATGGGAAGTCCTTTTTTTGTAAGGCGATGAAACCTGCATAATAGTTAGCATCTGTATAAAAGGGACTTTCTTTGATTTGTCTAGCACTGTTTAATAAGCCGGTGGCTTTATCCCATTCCCCGGCTTTGAAATAGAGATAGCCTTTGTAATAATTCATTGCGATGATCTCCCTATTTTCCAGCTCTTCGATCTGTACCTGATCAAATGCCTTAAATGCATTAACTTCTTCCAGTTTTTTAAAATAATATTTTCCTAGTAAAAAATTAATCTTAGAACTATAAATTTTATTATTGGTTTCACTCAACCATTTGGTAGCCGCCGAGACTGCATTGGTTTTGTCTAAAATTAAAGACAGCGAAAAATAATAGTAGCTTATGTCATCGGTAGAAGGAGAAAAAGTATAAGCAGATTGAATGTTTTGAAAGGCAGCAATGGTATCCCCTTGTTTTAAATCCTGCACCCCTTTTTCAAAAAGGCCATTCAATGGATGATTGATTTGTCCGTTCTGGCCATAAATGATTTGGGAACCTACTAGGCAGAGGCTAAGCAAAATGATTGAATGACGTATAAATCGCATGTATTGGCTGTGTTTAATTATATCCTAAAATTAAGCTCTGTTCATAAAACGATTAAATAATAGGGCATATTGTGGAAAAACAGATTTCATTCGTAATTTTGTACACAATAACAATAAAATGTACGAACATCAAACAACAATAAGAGTGAGGTATGCAGAAACTGATCCTATGAATGTAGTTTACTATGGTAATTATGCTCAATATTTTGAGGTAGGCAGAGTGGAAAGCTTGAGACAACTTGGGTTTAGCTATAAAATAATTGAAGAAATGGGCATCATGTTGCCTGTGGTAGAATTAAACATCAAATACCTGAGACCTGCCAGGTACGATGATTTAATTACAGTAAAGTCCCAAATTAAAGAACTGCCTCATGACCATAAAATAGTATTTGATCAAGAAATTTACAACGAAGAAGGCAAGCTATTGACCATTGGAATGGTGAAGCTGTATTTTATGGACGAAAAACTTGGAAAAAGAGCAATGATGCCGGCTTTAATGCAAGAAAAACTAAGTACTTATTTTAGTTAAACCCCTACTTTTTAGTTTACTTTGCAAGCTAATAAGAAGAATTCATGGAGTCTATCAATGCCAGCATCATAACTATTGGGGATGAACTATTAATCGGACAGGTCATTGATACCAATAGTGCATTTATTGCACAAGCATTAAATAAAATTGGAGTTTCTGTAATCAATAGAATGGCTGTG